>Ga0307947_1001382_pt1 | contig 19104 bp, 25 predicted proteins | sample OrgLakmetagen232_FD_201840 | JGI IMG/M metagenome (GOLD analysis project Ga0307947, IMG submission 201840) | Saline water microbial communities from Organic Lake, Antarctica - #232 | ecosystem: Environmental > Aquatic > Non-marine Saline and Alkaline > Saline | place: Antarctica: Organic Lake...
TGCACGCATGCGTACCTTTACGTGTAGAAGTGTGTAGAAGTGTTTAAGTATGCGTATGTGTGTGTATGTGTGAGTGTGTGTGCGTGCGTTTGTGTGTGTGTGTGTGTGTGTGTGTGTGTGTGTGTATGTGTGTGTGTGTGTATGTGTGTGTGTGTGTGTGTGTGTGTGTGTGTGTGTGTGTGTGTGTGTGTGTGTGTGTGTGTGTGTGTGTGTGTGTGTGTGTGTGTGTGTGTGTGTGTGTGTGTGTGAGCCAATCTACACACTCACCTGTTGCACTTTCAGACCCTGTACCCTCAGGACTCAACGGTTGAACTCCGAAGGGAGAAGGAAGGTGTCTCAGAGTCTAACATTGCTTTACCGGCCGCGCGGCATGCATCCCACTCCTTCTATATATTTATGTCTTTGTCATAGGTACTTTATCATTGTAACTAATACAGTACGCATGACCTTACACAATTAATTTATTCACAGCAAGCAGGCAATGACAATGCTGGGCAGGAGGCTTACACATTCTTTGTTCGGCGGACGCGCCTTAAGATGTAATCTACCTCCTCCCCCTCCACACCATTTAATGTTTCCTCAAGGCCAGGGCGCATGCGGGTGTTCCGCCGTGGCCACCAAAAACGGCATTCACGAGACACAGGTGCAAGCTCAAGAGGACTGTGCTTCAACCTCGTACCACGCCCTTCACCAACACCACTCTCAGCTCATGAGCCAGCAGCAGCACCACCAAGTAGGCCAACCAGGAGGCCATGCGAGTGGCTCTCATCAACCTCAGCTAGCACCACAAGAGAATTCTGTGGCGCGTGAGCTGGAGCTGCTGGAGCAGGTGCTAGGTCCTCTCAGCTCACAACCAGTGGTAAGTCTGCCGCATTGTTGATGCTTGCATTGGGGATTACATGCATGCACGCACACGCGCGCACACACACACACACACACACACACACACACACACACACACACACACACATGCACACACATGCACACGCACGCACACATACACGCGCTACCACACGCACTACCACACACACACACACACACACACACACACACACACACACATACACACACACTCACACACACAAATACATACACATACATACACATACATATACACACATGCGCAATCATACAAGCACACAATGTGCGCATACATACACAAAAGCGCACTATTATGCGCATTTACTCGTATGACACTCGCATATGCCCAAATACATGTGTGTACACGTGCAAAACACACATACACGCACGCACACACACGACACACAACCTGCATGCTCATCCTTTCCTTCCAGGTGCCTCCTACTAAACCGGTCGTCATCGTCATCAGTGGTCCCAGCGGAGTGGGCAAAGACGCTTTGGTGAACCAGTTGAAGGAAGCCAGAAGGGACCTGTACTTTGTGGTCACCGCCACATCCAGGTATGTTTTTGTTCGCTTGTGGGTGTTGTGCCTTTGTTTTTGTTAGGGTTACATCGTGTTGCCTCACCTGCTCGCTAAATTTCATGTTTTGCACAAATTCATGCACGGGCGTAGGTACATGGCGTACGCTCAAAAGCTTTACTGCCTTCAGTTATTTGTGGCTATGAGCGCTAGTGGGAAATGATGGTTAAAGTGGTGTTGTATACGTGCAACTGCTCAATCAGTTTGCTGAATGCCGGGCTGGTCAATCGCAACATGCAGTTTACACACAGGATGTTTGGCACAAACATCTTCTGCTCAATCAGTTTGCTGAATGCCGGGCTGGTCAATCGCAACATGCAGTTTACACACAGGATGTTTGGCACAAACATCTTAAGCGCCAATGTTGTAACTGGACAAAGCATGCCGTCTACCTCTACCTGCTGTTGTGTGCTTGTGTAGGCCCATGCGTCTAATGGAGGTGGAGGGGCGGGACTACTTTTTCGTGGACCGCCAGAAGTTTGAGGGCTGGATCCAGGACGACATGCTGTTGGAGCATGCTAATGTGTACGGCGACTATAAGGGCATCCCACGCCAGCAGGTGTGTGCGTGTATGTGTCTGTTTGTGTGCCCGTCTGTGTGTGTGCCTGTGTGTAATGCAGGTCTCTGCTCATTTAACATGAAGCAGTGTTTGTGTGGCCTTGAGATGGTCACGGCTTCTCAGGACATTTCAGGCACAAGGAGTTGCTCTATTGCTTGTGGGGGGGAGGGGATGCAAAGTTGAGGTGGATGCATGAACTTGAGGCTATCCCACGCTGGCAGGTGTAGGCATGTTTCCTCCTCCTTCCACTGTCCTTGTGTGTAAATCGTGTATTGTGATGAGAAGGAATGGCCCTGTATCTAATCAAGCTTTTGTGTGACGCAGCCCACATGCAGCACTTCCGTAATACTGCACAATGTTACAGATGCTAAAAAACTGCAAAGCTAGGTCATTCTTACTGTCAAGGTGCTGCTTATGTTGAGCTGAACGTAACCACGTATTTGCGCTCACTCTGAGTTATATGCCCACGTGTGGATATCAGACTGAAAAGAATGTGGTGTGCTGCATTTAAATGCGCGAGAATTTAGCACTACTGATACATAATCACTCGGATCAAATAATTCACACAGACAGGAGGATGATATCTAATCAGTGTGTGGTTCTCCTTTGATATTTGACGCGCCAGGGGCTGCGACAGAAAAGCATTCTTAATGTAGTCAGATACACATACAATGATCATGTGATCATACAATCTACGTGTGTAGGTCGATGACGCACTCAAAGCAGGCACGGATGTGGTGCTGCGCATTGATGTGCAAGGGGCTGCAACAGTGAAGCGCCTCATGCCCGAGGCCATTAGCATCTTTGTGGCAGCAGAGAGCGAGCGCAGCCTTGCGGCACGCCTGGCTGCTCGCAAGACAGAAGACATGAATAAGTTAGCGCTGAGGTGGGTGGTCGGGCGAGCATCTGTGTGTACTGTGAGAGTGAGTCAATTGAGGGTTTCATCGTGTAGATTGGTGAGTTGGATGGTTGAGTGCAGGCAAGTAGATGTCCTTCATGACTCTCAATAAATTGTTCAAACTCAATTAGCTGTCAGCGGAGCTGCTTGCCAGCACCCAGGCACTGCTGGCAAGTCAGGATGACGGTCTGCCTTGGTAGCGTTAGCCGTTTTCCCACTGACACTCTAACTGACAAAGAAGCATGCACTCATTATAAACAATGCACACAACATGCTCACACTCACGTGCGCACACACAGGTTGAGCACTGCGCGTAACGAGATGCTGCGCGCCTCAGAGTTTGATTACGTGGTGGAGAACGGCACTGGCATGCTGGATAAGTGCGTAGCTCAGATGAGTAGCATTATTGATGCCGAGAAAGCGCGCACTGCACGGCGGTTCAAGCAGCCATCCACTGATCTTCCCCCCCCGGAAAGCGTGCACAGTTGACAAGAGTGTGTCCTGTGCTTCTCAACATAGTAAGATATTGCTGTACATTATGACCAGCACGCATTTTTTACCATTTCAGATGGTCCATTTGCTCTCTTGGGGTCACTTAGCTCAGGTATTAGAATACCAATGAGCTGGGAAAAACACCTGTATTCACACTCAGCTAACTCAAAATTGTCACAGAATCTGGTTGTGGTTGTGATTTGGTTCTTGATCTAGCAATGAAGCTTCCCTCTGAACAATGATCTTCCTTCACTTTGGAGGTGTATGTGTCATGTTTCTCCTTTTTATTATTACTCTGCTGTTTTGGGAATTTACGGAGGGGAGAGAGGGGGAGAGAGAGAGAGAGAGAGAGAGAGAGAGAGAGAGAGAGAGAGAGAGAGAGAGAGAGAGGGAGAGAGAGAGAGAGAGAGTGTGTGTGTATGTATGTTGTGTGTGCGCGCGTGTCATGAGCCGTCCTGCATCCAACACAAGAAGTCCTTGGCCGTTTTGCCTGTTGTTTGTACATTAAGATGTCTTAATTGTTTGTTTTGTGGGAGTCCAGGAGTTTGCATGGTCCTATCTTGGTTAGAAACAAAAAAAAGACTTATCACCAGATGCAGCATGGAGATTCCATCCAGAGACGCAGGCAGCACACCTCTTCTTGAACCGCCATCTGAGAGGATATCGTCAAGAATGGCTAGCAAATGCAGGCTCCCCCCCCTCCCAAAGCTATTTTGAACACTGGCAGCACCACAGAGACATGGACCACGTCCTTGACCATGCACATTAAATGCAGCGCTTACCAGAATTTAAACTTGAAGCCATTAACTGGCTGGAGAGAATGGGCCTTCACAGATGGAATTATAATGCTACGGTAGTGGTAACACATCTATATGCCTCTGGTGGGCATCTGAGCGGAAGCTTGGAAAAAAGCCTGTAACCAAACCAAAAAAAAGCTAGAAAAATCAAGGGAACAGGGCTAGACACTTAGCTACAAAAGCAGCCATTCCATTATAATAATTATTATAAACTTATTATTAGTAATGGGCATATGGTTGCCAAACCATACTATAGTAGCTGTGAAACCAAAAGGCGTACAACCAAACAAACGCGACACACACACCTGATTAAATTAAGTACTGTGTAGATACTTTCCCTACCCAACAAGCACAAAGGCACAAAGAACAACATAAGCTTCTAACCGCAAAACCCTTCACCATCCTGCTAGGAGCAACAGGCACCATCTATAGCAGCCACACAAGGAACCCACTCCATAGCCTCGGAGTTACTGGTCTACATGCCACAGAACTCATGTAAAAAATGAAGCCTCCATGCAATCAGATCCGCAACAAAATTCATACAGATGAGACGAGACATTGAACACAACTCTCAAAATATGAGCAATACCCCTGGTGGTGTACAGGCCCATGCCTTTCATCAACCACCTGAGCCCCCGGGCTTGCATACCATATGCAGCGAGGTAGGAACCAAAAAGAAGAGATTAACAATTACCGGCGATAGGGATCAGCTAATGGTTCCCCCCCCAGAGTGCAGGGTCTGCCGACGCTGCTTGCAATCCACCCCAGCGATTTTGTAGACATCGGATTTTCTTGACGCCAAATGGGCAACAGCTTTTGGGTAGCCTGACAACAAAGGAATACCTCTGGGAAAACCTACTGAAATTTCACGAATTCGCTAATTCTAGAGTGGCGATTTGAATTGATTTTATAATTCCAGCAGAACTTAATTTTGCTTAAAAGCTGAGATAAAAACTTGCAAAGCTCGTACCTAGAACATGTCAGCACCAGACCCTACCCTGCAAAATATTATAGACCAGCAGAGCCTGAAATGGATCTTCGTGGGGGGAAAGGGTAGGTAGTCTGATCTTTACAAAGTGCGTGCACATACACACACACACACACACACACATACACACACACAGTTACGAACACACCTGTGCGCAGATACACACATACACACAAATGCACACACACCCGTATACACACACAATCACGCACACACAAGCACACACACACAGGCTCACACACGCACACAAGCACACAAGCACACGCACACGCATACACACATACATTAAGACACACTCATGCACACAAACACTCACACACACACTCAATCGCATGCACACTCTCACACAGACATGATAGACAAGCGCTCGCACACACACACACACACACACACACACACACACACACACACACACACACACACACACACACATACACACACACACGCACACACACACACACTCACACACACACTCACACACAACCAGTTACGCACGCTTATTCTTGCACGCATGCACAATCACGTGCATGGGCACATAAACACACAGATAGACAGACACACGCACGCACATACACACTTTCTCTTCCAGGGGGGGTGGGGAAGACTACCTGTAGCAGCAGCTTGGCTGTGCAGCTAGCCCAGCATCGTGAAAGCGTGCTTATCATCTCCACAGACCCGGCACACAACCTGAGCGATGCCTTTCGTCAGAAGCTGACCAAGACCCCCTCACAAGTTCAAGGCTTCAGCAACTTATATGCAATGGAGGTGGACCCCACGCCAGATTTAGGTACGTGAGCCTGTATGTGTTGGCGGCCACCTCATTGGCCACACTGACCTCATGTTTGTTTGTGCAAAACAAGGTCCAGGACAGCAGGTACTTGAAGCTACTGCTGTTTTTGTCTTGAAGCTGTTTTGAACAGCTGTATGTACGATTGAGTTAAAGTACATTGGAGATCTTCCTTTCGACCTCGTGTGGAGGGTTGGCCAAAACGTTTCACACACCAGTTTCACACACCTGCACACACAGTACTATTTTTCACATGTACGGTCATGTACAGTGTGTACACAATTCTGCCAACTTTATGCAAGTGTCTTGCTGGGCACGTTCGACACATTCGACACGTGTGAGGCACTCACCCTAGGGTAAGGTTTGCGCTACTCATACCTGTCAATGAAAGGCATTTAGCGGCACTAGCTTCCTTGCAGACATTTGAAGCGCTCACCTAAGAGCGGCCGCTCTGTCCCTCTCACTGTGGTGATTGTGTTGGTTAGCTCAAAAAATGATCAGTATTCGCGCGTAGCTCAGGGCACTGATGTATGCCTGGACATGTGTCTGATTGGAAATCAGACAACCTCCACCCTGCACGCAGCTGAGCTCACTCTTATAGTTTCATCCTGCCTACACAGACAAGACCGGAAACATCACTGCACACAGTTGTGGGCTCTGAAGCAGACCCTTTTCGGTCTACGAGCGACACGTCTTCCTGATCAAGGCAAACCCAAACCTACATCCTCCTCTCCTTCTCTTGCATGCAGCCGAGGGTGAGCAGATGGAGTGGGCACAGGATGGTTTCCTGCAGGATCTAGCGGGCTCCATCCCAGGCATCGATGAGGCCATGAGCTTTGCCGAGGTCATGAAGCAGGTGAACAACCATGGCGCAGGGATTAGTCGTATGAGGGAACCATGTTGGGGGTCGTGGGGCGTGTGGGGGCTCAAAACAGGCATGGAACTTAAAACGAGGCACGTTAGAAGTCATGGGGCCGGTGGTCACAAAACAGGTAAGGGACAACTGGGGAGTATCCAGGTTGGAAGGTGTCATGGGCGATGTGAGGTCACAGAACAGGCAGGGGATTAAGAGCAAGGTGTGCTGGGAGTGATGGGTCAGGTGTACAGGGTCGACCAAAACTACATATAGTATGATTGTATGCAATGTGCAAACGGTATTTTTAGCAGGAAAGTTCCTTGATCCGGTCACACACATTGTATACATACGGTCCTGGCCAGCCCTAAGCAGGTGGTCATTAAACAGGTGAAAGGCTGAAAAGTAGCCAAAGTGGAGGGTCTCATGTGACAGGTGAGCTTTTTTTCATGAGACAGGTGGCACCTTGGTGTGTCCTGGAATGCTAGGTACCTGTGCAAATTCTAGGTGGAGCTTGCAGGGATCAGAACATTTGCAGCGATCAGAGCACTGACGTGTTCAAAAATGCTACACAGCCCTCACTCCTTTCAGGCGTACAGACATTAGCTCACAGCTCGCACTGCAGCTTGTGCACTACTATTGCACTTATGTATTCTTGAGGCTCATCTTTCAGAAGACCAACGATCTGGGTTTGCCATCAGACTTGTGTCTTACATACGCATATGCACATGCACACGCACATGCATGCACACATGTAAACATGCATCAACACACACACCTCACGTACTGCTGCTGCATGGCTTTACCTGTCACAGGTACAAACTTTTAACTACAGCTGCATCGTGTTCGATACAGCCCCCACCGGCCACACGCTGCGCCTTCTTAATTTCCCCACCATTCTTGAAAAGGGGCTAGGGAAGCTGATGTCATTAAAGCAGTCCATGGGGGGTATGATGAGCCAGGTGTGTGTGCGTGTGTGTGTGTGTGTGCGTGTGTGCGTGCACTTATGTGTGCTTGTGTGTCTTATGTTGCATCGTGGTAGTCCTCCTTTTGCCGCTGCACTTCTTGAGTGTCCACGTGAGACGAGTGTACGTTCCCTGGTTTACTTGGTCATCAATCTTTGCGATCAGATGCAGCTTTTGAAAAAAATCGTTATAATTGCTTTGCCGCTTTATACTTCCTGTGTGCAAGCATGCTGTAGCTCCTCGTGTGCAATCAGGGGTGATTGGTGTACCAAGCAACTGCTTTCGCTAATTACACGTTTGATATTGCACAGGTCGGGCGCATGCTTGGAGCAGGGGGTGAAGAGGGGGGGGATCTCTCAGAGCAGGTGCTAGGAAAGGTGAGCTGCTCTTGAGATAGGAATTGTAATGCATTTTGGATTTTGTGAGTTCTAGAAAGGTTGTACACAACAGCCTTGTCAGTTCTTTGTAGATTTGTGATGTGGTGCAAAAGAGCAGCTTCCGTATGTCGATAGCTTATTCCAGCGACATTGTACGGCAACAGAAACAGGCCTGTTTTGCCCACTCTTTCCCTCCTTGATAATTTCGTGTAGGTTGAGGGCATGTTGGAAGTCGTGCACAAGGTCAACGATCAGTTCAAGGATGCGGACATCACCACCTTTGTGGCGGTCTGCATTCCAGAGTTCCTGTCGCTGTACGAGACAGAGCGCCTGGTGCAAGAGTTGGCAAAGTACGGCATCGATGTACACAACATTGTGATAAATCAGGTGGGGGCAAGTGCAAGGTTTGCGAATGCACCCAGAGTCTGGCAAATGTGAAATTGCTCTGCTTAACTTCTCACTTCTCCTAGCGCACAGTGATAGCAAGCTGGGCCGAATATCAAGGACTGTTCCTCTTGAGCAAGTACTGAAGCTGGTTGAATTAGCTAGGAATCTGGAATCAAGTGTTCGGATTACAGATGTTCAAATGCTTGGATATATGGCTACATCTGCAGCATTTGCAAAGCGGGTGCCTACAACTGTGGTTATCTATATAGAAGACGGAGAAAGGGTTATTTTCTCTTTGATTTGCTTTGTCTCCAAAAGCAACTCACCTGTCAAATCTTGCAAGTGCTCGATCAATATTCTCAAGTAGCTCATGTGTAATTTAAAATTTTAAGCAGGTTAAGTTACCCACAAATATCTGTGCCTACCGATTCCAAGTCATTACAAATGTTTGTTCTTTATTGGCTCACATTACCCCCTGTTGCATGTTCTGTTCCTTGATGCTGAATTACCTAGTGCTAAATGTACCTTTGTTGCACACCATTAGGTCATTTATCCGGACGTATTGGGCGCCAGTCGTTTACTGGAGGCCCGTGTGCGCATGCAGACCAAGGTGCGATGTTGTCGTACGTTATAACACCAGCCTTTCTCGCTCTTTTTAAACTGCTCACGGCAGCATGACTGAGGCGTACTCCCTGAAGAGCTCAGCAACGCAGCCTGTTTGCACTGTTAGTGCAGTACTGTCTGATCATTTTAATTCTCTAGTGGTGAAGCTCTTGCAGTATAGATCCCTGATTCCACAAATCTTTCTCTTTTGCAGTATTTGGAACAGTACAACGAGCTGTACGAAGACTTTCACCTGGTGAAGCTGCCCCTGCTCGAGGAAGAAGTGCGAGGCTTAGACGCGCTTCAAGCATTTAGCCAAAACCTGCTCAAAGCCTACCAGCCTCCTCCCCCCCGGTTATTGACAGATGCTAGCGAAAAGGCTGCACTAGAAGCGCAAGTGGCGTCGCTGACATCAAGGGTCAAGGAGTTGGAGGCACAGCTTCAAAAGTGATTTTTTGGAACTTTTCCTTCCATTTCAATTTCACGCTAGATTTGTTTCTGTACGGACCTGCAAAAAAGGGCGATGACCTATCTCACACAGCAGGTGCGGTTACTGGATACTGCACCTCAGCTCTTAATTCAAAAAGCATTCGAATCAGTATTTTTTACTGATTCAGATGACACTCTTAAAAGTGGGGGTTGACCCGAACACCCCTGCCCGGCAGGTACGTTCAGCACTAAGGCATTTCAGGCCAAAAACAGGTAAAAATGAACTTTATGAATTTCCCTGAAACTTTATAATCTGGGTAATAAGGGTGTTTAAAAACATCTGCGAGGCCATTTTTTGAAATTCAGCTGTCTTGAGATGGTGCATGCTTGGCTGCCCTGTCCTGGGTACTTAAACGGCCAAAAAATGACATCTTACATTTTTTGACGAGTTTTACGGGTATTTAGGAACACCTGTAAGCTCAGATTTGTGAATTTCTGCCTCCTTAAATTGATGCATGCTTTGCTGCCCTGTCCGTCTCAGGCTGTGAGCTCAATCCGCAAGCACTTACAAGTAGTATAATCAACCAGTAAGACTGTCAAAATAGTTCAACACACCAAAGAGAAGTGTAGATCCAGTTTGTCCATCAGAAAGTTCAACATGTAAAATAATTGATCTAAGCTGCTCCTTCCCACCAGTCATGGGCAACAAATTTCTTCCAGTGCACACGCCCTAGCACGCACCGTGACACCCATATGCACAGTCAGCTCCACTGCATAATTAATAGCCTGATAAATTAATACAATGAATACAAAGACTCAACGTGTCAAAGCAAAGTGTGGAAATTAATGTTTAGGAAGAATGTTTGTTTAGGCATATATTGGGAATAAGTATTCTTGTCTGCCAAAGCCCTTAAAGGGAACTGCTCATCAAGTGGGGTATCAGAACTTCACACCCAACGTGCATTCGGATCAGGCAATCAATGGTAAATTAGTAAGCTGGAAAGGGGATACATCACCCATACATCCAGCTCCACAAAAACATCACACCCAACATGCATTGACGGCCCCTTTCACACTGTCAACACTGCACAGCTCTTGCAATGCACTGCGTCGCTCTATGGTATACCCTACAAATTCCTTGTGAAGCGGAATCGCAGCATAATTAGGGCTTCTGCCTGAGAGTGCATACTGTACCTACAACAACCTCTGACAGAAATCATCTTAAAGCTTCCTTTAGCCTCAGCTGATGATGAGACACAGATCCGAGAAAAAAGATGCCTTGTACCATACTGTGTTATGTGTGTGCGCGCTCACCCACCAGCAACCCAGTATCGGTGTGTGTGTGTGTGTGTGTGTGTGTGTGTGTGTGTGTGTGGTGTGTGTGTATGTGTGTGTGTGTATATGTGTGTGTGTGTATGTTTGTGTGTGTGTGTGTGTGTGTGTGGTTGTGCGTGTGAGTGTTCACGTGTTCACGTGTGTGTGTATGTGTGTGTGTGCGTGTGCGTGTGTGCGTGCGTGTGTGTGTGTGTGTGTGTGTGTGTGTGTGTGAGTGTTCATGTGTGTGTATGTGTGTGTGTGTGTGTGCGCTCGCGTGTGTGTGTGTTGTGTGTGTGTGTGTGTGTGTGTGTGTGTGTGTGTGTGTGTGCGTGCACGTGTGTGTACATGTGCATTACCTGTTTATAACGCTGGAATCTGAATCGGTCGCTTGCAGCAGTGAGGTCCTCTTGGGAAATTTGAACAGGAGCAGGCTCAATGCCATCAACTGGAGGCAAAGGATCATACTGAGTAATCCAAGGCTTGAAGGACGGTCACTTGCATGCCGAGGCCAGCTGCCACTCTCAGCTTGCCCATTGCAGCAGTCGGGGTGGTTAATGGACTTTCAAATGAATCAGTGTAAAATACTCTTTCAAACAAAAAAAGAATAAAGAGCTGAGGTGCAGTATCTAGGGTCATCGCCCTGCAAATTCAATAGAACAGTTGGCCAAGAAATTTTATAAATTTTATACGGGGTTCCAAGATGCACATTTTCAACCTTCAATTGAGTCTCTGAGCCATGGAGCTCTCATCCCACTCTGGAGACCTGCGCCCCACATCTGCTGGAGGGGGAGCAGGTTCAGAACTTGACCAGCTGTATGGAGAACCACCGAACGCAAACAGTTTGCCTGTGGGCCTCACACCCGATGACTTGCAGGTGCACACACGAAGCATACACACACCCGTGGCTCATGCATACATTCGCGCACACACAACACACACACACATACACACACACACACACACACACACACACACACACACACATGCGCACACTGGCACACTGGCACACACCGGCACGCACACGCACACACACACACACACACACACACACACACACACACACATACACACACAGACACACACACACGCACACACACGCACACACACACACACACACGCTCAACACACACACACACACACTCACACTCACACACTTACCCCTCCACAGTGCCCCATATGTGTTGACACCATTCACGACGCGTTTGTGACCACCTGTGGCCACACCTTCTGCTACCAATGCATCACCACACACCTCAAGCACCGCCGCAACTGCCCCTCATGTGGCAACTACTTGACGACAGACCACATTTACCCCAACTTTTTGCTCAGCAAAGTTCTTGTCAAGGCGGCCGCCACTCATGCAGCCGAAAACTCCTCCTCGCTCGCAGATTTGGTGCAGCAGGTATGCAGCCATAATGTGCTACGCGTGCTGGACCTTTCAAGTTTAGTTCCCACCCTCTGTGTACACATACAAGTCCTGTTATAAGGACTGCACACCATCCAGTATGGCCTGTATGGGTTTACTCGCAAGCACGCCTAAATTGATTATTGGCTTTGGCCAACCCTGAAATTGAACTTTTAGCTAGCTGCAAGTCCAGTGGCAATCCTTTGTCCTCCTCTCCTGAATTCAGACTGTGATCTCTGCTTTCCAGAAAACCAGCACCAAGCCTGCGAAAGCATATCCTTTCACACGTACACACGTAGTTTAGCATACCTCATTGATGTCCACGCAATTGATGTTATGCACTCTTGTGCCATGCCTGACCGATGCTCATCCCAATGCTAGAATGAAGGAGCATTTGAACCAGTGAATGTAACCTAACTTTTTGACATACAATCCAGACAAATGCTTAGAAAGGTATGGTACGTGATGTGGTTGGTCTAAACATAAGTACGGTGTATGTGCGGGACTCAAAGCAGGAAATGCTCCAAACACACCATCAGAAACGGTACACGGTGTGTTCTTAATGAGCCCTGCTTTTGTGCTTTAATGTAACTGCCATCCCCCATTCTCCCCCTCCTTTAATACTAGGCGCTCGTTGGTACGGACAAGAAGCTGCACATAACGGATCTGGATGAAGTCATTGGGCTGCTGAAGGGCAAACGTGATCAGCTTGCTCGTCATGAGGCCAGCAGTAGCCTGCAGCTCTTGTTGCTGTTCCTCAGGGAGGCCAAGTGAGTGTGTGTTGTGTGTGTGTGTGTTTCTGCTTGCGTGTGTGTGCTTCTTGTGTGTCAATCTGTATGCGTGGCGTAAGGGGATGTAAGCAAAATAGGCCAAAAACATAACTATACGGGGTACGCACAACATGTTTGGCAGGCAAATAATCAGTCATGTACAGCACACATTTGCAATCGCGGCCTAAGCTACGCCTAATTATTGTAAAAAGTGTGGGTAGAGGGTGTGGAGATACTTCAGACGCACAGTGAGTCAGTCTGTTTGTGAAGAAAGAGGGACTGCTTACTTCACTTGCATGCTCTTCTGAGGGAGAGTGTGAATGGGTGGGTATGTGTCTCACACACAGACATTTAACGCGCCGAGCAGAAGTTTTGTGTAAAGCCATTCTGTTTGGGGTAATTCACGTGTATAACTTATTTTAGCAGAACGGAGTATCGTGTATCAAGAGCTGCGATTCTGCACTTTACGCTTACTTGCTATTCATTCGGGTGTATTAACATGTATGAGAGTAGCGACGAACAGGATGCCGCTTCTCCTTCCCAGGGGCTGCTACTACACTTGTACACACACATACACACACATACGTACGCCCCTGCACTCTTTTGCCACACCTTGCTGCTTATCCAAGCAGGCAGCACAAGGAAAAGGAGTTAGCGGTGTTGCGCAGCCAGCTGGGCGTGCTTGAGCGCGACCTGAACAGCGTGACCAGCAAGGGCCGGCAACACCGTCTGGACACGCAGCAGCAGCAGCAGCAGCAGCAGCAGCAGCACAACTATTGTAACACCAGGCCGGCTGCAGGACATCAAGTACAGCAGGAGGAAGGTATACAGGGGTCTCTGCATCACCCTCAGCAGCAGCACTACTTCCCTCCTATGCACCTAGAGCAGCAGCAGCCACAGCAGCCACAGCTGCAACAGAGCAGCCCTTGCCTAGGCCTTGCTCAAGGCAACCCTGCAGCTGCTGCTGCGCATGGGGCGGGGGTTGCTGGGCCTGTGAGCGTGAAGCAGGAGGGGGAGGCAGCAGGAGGGATGACAGGTACAAGTGTGTTTGCTGCTGTGCATGTGCTTGTTTGGGTTTGTTTACGTGCTGATACTAGCATGTTTCGTGTACGTCCTTGTATCAGTGCTCAATCACTCAGATGCAAGAAGAAGCACCAAGGCAAAGATACCAGCTGCAGATTTCTGCTGCAGACACCTGGCCCTCATGCATTAGCCACAGCGCACCTGGTGCCATGCAAAAGTCACAGCGCACTCGACGCCATTCATTAGCCACAACGCACTTGACGCATGCAATAGCCACAGCGCACCTAATGTCATGCAATAGCTACAGCGCACTCGACGCCATTCGTTAGCCGCAACGCACTTGACGCCATTCATTAGCTACAACGCACTTGACACCATGCAATAGCCACAACGCACCTGATGCCACGCACAAAGCGCACTTGATGTCACGCACTAATTTCCCCCCCTACACAGACTGTGCAAGTCCATCTGCCTACACAGGAGGCGTACTCAGGGCCCCCCCCACGGACACCCCAAACGTGAGTCAGGGTGTGTGTGAGGGGCTTGGTGCAAGGGGTGGACTGCCACACAGCAGCAGCTGGAATAATGCTGCCGCCCCTCATACCCAACCACTCAACACAATCCCAGGGTTACCGGTGTTGGGTGCAACTTCAGCAACAGTGCCTGGAGCAGCAGCACCACCAAAGCCAACAGCAGCAGCACAGCCAACAGCCGTAGCGCAGCCAACAGCAGCAGCACGGCCAGCAGCAGCACAGCCAGCAGCAGCACGGCCACAAGCAGCAGCTCAGCCAGTAGCAGCAGCAAAGCACATGTACATTAAACAGGAGGGCAGCACATACGGCGTCAGCACCGGCACACCACTTAAAGCTCCTGACCGACCCTCACACCCAAAATCGACTGCACCTCTGCCTCCACCACCATCATCAGCAGGAATAGCCGCAGGATTACCGCCACTGTTGCAGCAACCAGCACTGCCAGCACAGGCACAAGCTTCAGCTGTGGTGCCAGAAGCAGGCACCTTCCCCCCCCCACCCCCAGCATCTCATCATGCAGGTGTTAGTGGGGCTGGTGTGAGCACGCTGCTTGCTTCTGCATCATCCGTCCCTCAGATCACAGTCCCCCCTGTACCGCCCGCCCCTGCGTATGCAATTCCTTCTTCAGCCATGGACATTGCTATGCTGGCTCGGGTACGTACACACATGCACACATTCTCAATGCGTGCGTTTATAGCTTGCACAAGCCAGGCCTACGTGTACAGATGGCTGCACACACTTTAACAAAACCAAACACGCACGTGCATACACACGCGGAAACCACTGGAATCAAGCTTAAAAGCAAGGAGGTGTTTTTGTATGCTCACAATCCACAAACCCACGCACACACGCTCGCACCCACACCCATCCATGCACGCACTGTGCACACAAAGGATCTGAGGTCAATGGAGGAAGAGGCCGCAGGGAACGCTGGAAGCTCGCACCACAGCCTACAGGAAGGGGGGGCAGGTAAGAAGCGAGATAGATACTGCAATTAAAACAGTTCAAATAGGCAAGTAGGCAAGAAGCGAGATAGGTACCCCATCTAAAACAGTTCAGTCTACACTCTGTAAACGCAGGTAATCATAGATATTGCAAAAGCTAGGTTTTTTATTTGTAAGTTTTTCCTGTGTTTTCACAGTTTTTACCCTCCTGTGCATGCCTTCCTCCCTAGGTTTTTGCTTAAACACGGAATAAGCCTCACTTTCAGGCTTAAAAATTTATACTGCAAATTTGTACTTTTTGAGTCTGTGCATTTTAGAAGTGTAGCAAAATAAGTATGCGAAGACAGGGTCGGATTTGGATTAATTGGTGTCAAAGCGACAGCACGAAGCGTAGGAAGGTGAACAAAAGCATGTCGCCCCTGCTTTTGCTGGGCCTACATTTCCGCTGCCCCCTGCTACCGTACCCACGCCTATTAACCCAGCAGCACTAGTACAGCAAAAGATATCAGGCATGTCTGGCATTCGCTGCTGCACCACTGCTGCCTCTTCGGCTCCCACTGCCACACCAGCATCTGCTGGCATACCAGCATCTGCTGGATAACTCTCACACCAACACCTGCACCAGCACCTACTTAACCTGCACCATCACCTACCTCCACACATTAACACCTGCACCATCACCTACCTCCACACACCAACACTTGCACCATCACCTACTTAACCTGCACCAGCACCTACCTCCACACACCGACACCTGCACCAGCACCTACCTTCACACACCGACACCTGCACCAGCACCTACCTCCACACACCAACGCCTGCACCATCACCTACCTCCACACCAACACCTGCACCAGCACCTACTTCCACACCTACACCTGCTGCCACAGGCCCTGCCACACCAACAGACGAGCTGTTCGAGCTGCGCGCAGTAAAGAAGCGGCGTATCATGAACCAGTTTGAGCAGTTGCAGAGTTGTTATTTGAGCCTGCGTGCCCCTGCCACACAAGAGCAGCAGGTAAGCGTTTTTTGGGTGCCATTCACGTTTTCTGGCGCCATTCATGCTGCATTTGGCTATTTGTTTATGATGGAGCACTTGCTTACGACGCAGTCTTCACGCTCCTGCGCTCGTGCTTGTCATTGTGGTGAGAGCCACCTCATGCTCCTGAGAGCCACTTCACGCTCGTGCTTGTCATGTAGTGAGAGCCACTTCACGCTTCTGCGCTAATGCTTGTCATTGTGGGTAGAGCCACTTCTTTTTTGAAGCTAAAGTGCTCATACCCACTGTCTTTGCTGCAAGCACTGGTGCTTGGTGTATTTGTGTTGCAGCGTGTATGCTTGACCTTGAAGGTGCAGGACACTCTTACGACACCAGCCAGGTTGCAAGCGCGCGTTCCTATCGCTCATGTTGGGGAGGTGTTTTGATGCTTATAAATTATGAAGTTGGCCAGAAATGTATACGCACCTTAATGAACAAATGTATGGCCACGTTCCTGCTGAAACTTTCATACATACACCGTTTATATGTATTAGTGTTGGTCAGAACTGTATATATACACCGTATATGACCGTATATTTGGTGGTTTCCCTGCCCAAAACCGCGTATATACACTGTATACACACCGTATATGCACGGTTATGGCCAACCCTATTTATGAATAAATGTATGGTCATTTCCCTGCTGTATTTTCCATACATATACCATTTATATTACATATGGATCTCTAATGCTTATGCACCGCAGTCTTCTCACCTGCAACCATGTCAGGCTGCCTCTGCCGTCATATAAAGTTCCTCCCTATCTCGTGGTGCCTTGTGAATATGAGCGTACTTATGATTCTGCGGTGTAGCACCTGCCAAACTGCAGCAGAAGGGGAAGGACGATTATAAGAGTTAAATACAAGTGCCTTGAAACCGGTGAAATGGTGCTTGGTGCGTATGTGATGCTTTCCTTGACCTAATGTGGGGATTTCATTTGTCAATGCTTGCTTCTTTTCCATGTAAGAGTAGTCAGCTTTTCTTTCACACAACAATCGCTCCAGCGTCAGTCTAGGGAAGAACTGCTCTCTCTATTCTTTTAAAATCCTGCAGAATTTGCAGCAGCAGCAGCAGCCGCAGCAGCAGCCCCACCACCTAGAACCACAGCCACCCCAGCAGCAGCCTCACGCTTCAACCATGCCCACACCGGCATCAGCATCAGCACAACTAGAAGTGCCTGCCAGAGAGCACAACGCACATCCTGATCAAGGGATGGGTGTCAAGCACCATGGCATCACAGGCCATCATCAATTGCAGGTGAGATGTTGAGATGAGGGGAATGGTTCTTACTGCCTGCGTAGGTGTTTTAATGTTATGCTATTGCTGCTTTTCATACAGCTTGCTGCTCATTACCGCTGCTCATTACCGAGGTGATTACCAAGAGTGTGCTCACGTGCTCTGAGTTGTTGCACTTATTCACACACAAGCACGCTCACAAACACACACATTGACAAACACCTATCAATACGAGCACAAACATGTGTGTCTGTGCATCCACACATGCATATGCAATTGTCCACTGCACACACACACTACATGCGAATACGTCCTTCCAGCTGAGTCTGTTGATAAGACACCCAACAGAAGCTGCAGCAATTTAGACACAGCATTTAAGCAAGGAACTGCATACTCACACACGTGTGTCTTCTCTTCAGGCGGCAAGTGTGTGCCCGCAGCCCCAAGGTCCAAGCAACCATGACAACCCGCCTCTCCACCATAGAGTCAAGGCCCTTAGTTCAAGCACAGGTCTGTTTGCGTTGTGTTGTGTCGACGCATATAAATGATGTTTCTGTATCGTTCGTGTTTTCGTGCATGCATGTGTATGGGTGAGTACAAATGTGTGTGCATACGCTTGTGTTTGTGAATGCGTGTGTACCCTTTTTTAAAGGTTGAGGGAGTCACCCTTGGCTTCAGCACGGGTCCGCATACCTGTTTCCCCCTGTGTTGAAGGTTGCTTGATAGTGCCCTGTATATAAGTGACATCACCCTCCCTGTATGTTTGTAACCGTACCCTGTTACCTGTAAGTAAGTATCTTCATTTTCAAGTGGTGCCATCGCCTGCATATTTTTTTCTACAAAGCTTGGCCTGTTATTTTTGCCATTGTCGGCAACTGAGGCAGACAAATCTTTAAGGAATGATGAGAATATATATCATAGGCGCAGCCACGTCCGTGTGCTCCACCCATCAATGTGCAGTTAGCACACCCTCACTTGCATCCTGTATCAAGTCCCTGTGTGAAAGTTGGAGCATGCACAGGGATTTGTGCGCAGTCACACAATGAGATGTGACAGGGTGTGTATAGGGTTTGGTTGGTTAAATGTGCGTGAGCGCATACCTCAAATTTGTTTTTGGAGTACAAGGCACAAAGAGACTTTTTATTGCATCAAACACACATCACGCTCTCATGTTGTTCTCTCATACGTTTACACACACATGCATGCTCACACATATATGATGTATGTATAAAGAGAGAGAAAGAGAGAGAGAGAGAGAGAGA
>Ga0307947_1001383_pt1 | contig 19102 bp, 19 predicted proteins | sample OrgLakmetagen232_FD_201840 | JGI IMG/M metagenome (GOLD analysis project Ga0307947, IMG submission 201840) | Saline water microbial communities from Organic Lake, Antarctica - #232 | ecosystem: Environmental > Aquatic > Non-marine Saline and Alkaline > Saline | place: Antarctica: Organic Lake...
AGAGTGGAGTCTTGCAAATGGCATGGTAGTTCTAGCATTTGTGATAAATGTGAGTGTGGAGAAGTTCAAAATGAGAAGCATGTGCTTTTCTTTTGCAAGTGTGCTGAAGTGTGCGAGCTGCGCATGAAATACAGAGACCTTTTTGAAGGAATGTTTAAGACTGCGTGCGTTTGCTCCTTCGAGCTCTGAATTTATTCCTTTCTTCTTGGCTTGCCATCACAGTACCACTGATTTTGAGATCAATGCATTCCTGAATCAAGACTCATACAGACTCCTCAAGTTTGTGTCAGATTTAGTTTCAATTTTCGACACTGGTTGATTTCGTTTCACCAGGCAATTGCCATCATCCAGAGTCTCGGGCTTTAGGCCATCCTTGTAACCCTTGAACTCCGTGAATTGAGACGAATTGTGCGGCCACTGGTGTACAAATTTACAATCGTGTTTTGGTACTGGGATTTTTGTTGCTACGTGCGCCAGTCCATGCTGCGTGCTGTGATGTGCTGCAGTCAACCGGCGAAAGATGAGTAAAAAGTCGAAAGTCAGCAAACGAAAAATATTAGTCGAAAGCAAACAACTGCACCCCAAAAAGGTGATCTAGAAAATGAAGAAGAGCATGCCGCTGATAGTAACATTAAATATCCACCTGAACTGTTGTGTGTCCTCAGGGCTCCTCGGTTCATACGTACCTACACTACACATTAAAATACACAAATGTATCCTGCAGTCAAGATAGTTAACCACCGCACCACGAGCCAGTTTGACCCGGGCATCAAGCTTTAAAAAGCAGTGGTGCACGCAGCCCAGGTTTGGATCATCTACCTGCTACATCAAGCTATAAAGCTATTGTAAAAGAAAACCGTCACGCACACTTGCGGTGTTGACTTCTCCAAATGCAAGCTGCTGTGAGCGTATTTTGGCAGCAGGGCATGCACAGCCCATCACATAAATACACCACATTGAGCCAACCCCCCCCTCACCGTGCCCGTAGATCTACTCAACGGAAACTCAGCTGCAAATGCTGTGCAACACTTGCAAAAAGTGCATGCATGTGTCAACCTTAAAATGAGCTGCTTGCACTGAAACAAGACACCTAGTCAGCACCCGCTGTAGAGCCTGCCATAGTCCACCCTGCGTACTTAGCCGTGCATGCGTGCTCCAGCAGAAGCTTAAGTGAGGTAAGCATCTGCACAAGCAACTCCCGTTCACGTAGTCAACGGCAGCTGTCTAAGGCCGGATGTACTGGAATTCAGTGAGCAGTGCTATGTGGTCGGAGCTGTACTGCGCGTTCGGCAGCTGTTCGTCTGGCTTGGTGAACACCTCCGGATCCGAGGGCAGCTCCAGTACGGCAGTGGGCTGAGGGTGGGTGCATAGAAGTGTGATGCACACGGGTAAGCAAAGAGCTAGAGGGTAAGCAAAGAGCTAAGAAGCTGAGCAAAAAGCTTGAGCCAACAAGGGCAACAAGGGCTAGAAGGGCAGTAAGATAAATGCAAAAATTAGGTAGGTGATAATCCCCCCAACACAGCTTGCTTTGGAGCATACCATAGAGACGGTATATCACCGGGTACCGCGAACGTGTTGGGTGAGGGTGATTTTATCAAAGGGAGGGGTCTGGGTGCCTGGTCATAGAAACGCATGAAATGCCCCCAAGTAGGCCGCGGGGGTGTGTACAGGCAAATTTCCAGCAATTCATTTCCAACTTGTTCACGCATTGCATTATGCACAATTTGCATGAATGAAGTAAAAAAAGTGCTATGGCAAAGGTTTTGGCTGGATTTGAGCACTGAACAGGTGATCAGTGCAAGAGCGTGTGCATATCAGTTTTTGCCCTATAACTCTTCAGGTATTAAACTAATTTACATAACAACTGCAGGCAGATATCTGCTTAAATTCTGAGCAGATTGACACCCTTTTTATTAGTGTAGGGAGTCAGGGAAGGGGGTTTGGGGGGTGGTCATTTCGAGCCAGAGGGCCATATTACACGTAACTATTAGGGATTTTTTAAAACAGGCTCCTGTTTTAAGCATTATTGTGGACAGGCCGGGAAAGCCTCTCAAGCCGCCCCTCAAGGTCCCCAAGGAGGACTGCAAACAGCCTAGGATCGCAGACTCTTTCAAGCCTGGTAAACGGACAGCAGGTGAGAAGAAGGCAGAGGAAGGGGAGGCAGCAAAGGCAACTGCAGCGGGGCTGGCCCTCTCTTGGGGAGGAAGGACACCAAGAGGGCAAGGACACTAAGAGAAAGGACACCAAGAGTCAGGCCAGCCATCCCTGTGAGAGTTCTTGCCCCAAAGCCGAAAAGTACACTTAAGTATCCAGGACCCTTAACTAGATATATCTAAGCACCCCTGCACACTCAGTTTGTGGCGGGAGGTGCCCAGGTGGGCAGGTTGGAAATCCCTGCCAGAAAGAGGATTTCCAAAAGCTCCCCTCTCGTGCCAGCAACTTACCAGGGGTGTCTGCAATAATATTGGGGACGTTTTGGTGAAGGTCCGGGGGTCTGGGGTGAAGGTATGGTTTTGGACCCCCCTTTTGGCAGGGAAAAGTAAGATTTTATAAGTCGACAACCACTAAACCATTTGGGGTCGCGGTTGTTTTGTTGGGCGCACGTAAGTATATAAACAATGTTCAATCACTCAAATATTTGTCTACATCCCGGGTTTGAAAGAAACGACGAAAATCGACAGCCCTTCCCGCGTAATTCTGACTGGCTGAGTTGTGTTGAATAGTTCATCTGGCATTCTTTGTCAAAGCAGTCTGTGCTCGGAGGCGCTGACCAGAGCTGAAAATCTCAGCTGTTGCTGCCACCACGGCCCAACCCCAGCATTCCAGACCATAAAACTTGACAGGGCATGTCTTGGGAGCATACTGAAGGGCTCCCGACACTCAGGTGGTGGCCAGGAAGCGTGTTGCCAGGGTTTCCAGAAATGCACCATTTTTGCCCAGCAGACAGGCCCACACACTAAGTCCTTTAGCGGCAATTTTTCACCCCCCTTTTCTTTTGCTTTGATGGGTACGGTTTGACCCCAAACCTATCTGGCAACAAAAAAAGTGGTGAAATTCGGACCAAAACCCGCATTTCTACACCCATACCACCTTTTTGCAGGGAAACGGCACATATCCAGCCACCCACTCTCGCCCTTGACCTCGAACTCATTAATTTTTATGCAGAAGTGTTACATTTATGCATAGAAACCATTGGGTGACCTCAGATGTGCAATTCAGGAAAGGGGCATCAATTCCCCCTTTTTGGGTGGGGCTTGGCTGGGCTGACCAAGAGGGAAAGGGCACCAAGAGGGCAAGGTCACCAAGAGGGCTTGAGAGGGCGCCTCCCTTTACATGGACATGCACACGTGCGCGCACATACACATGTACACGCACGCACACACACGTACGCACGCGCACACACGCACACACAAGTACACAATGCATGCACACACGTACGTACATAACCGTATACACACACGCAACGTACGCACACAAACACGTACGCGCATGCACACATACATGCGCACATACGCAAACGCACGCACACGTACGTGCGCACACGCGTGCACGTGCAGCTCAGAGGGCCCAAGGCCCTTGCATAGGCCGCATTGGGGCAATTGATTTGATTGTTTGCCCCTCACATAAGCTCGCATTGGTCACGAGTCTCTATGGTAAGCAACACGGTTAGTGAGGAGAAAGGGAGGAAATGACATTTATATATAATTTAATTATAAATGCTGGCCTAGCAAAATAATTAGGGTTGTTCAGTTCGTTTTTTTGGGAGCAAGGGTTTGATAAAGTTTGTGATAGCTCTAGAACCCTCGAACTGTTCAAAGGGTTCGATGTGCAATTTTGGAAACGGGCCCTTGGGCTCCTCCCCCCACCTTCAAAACGTCTCAATTAGTGTATGTTTTATAAATAATTGTAGGGGAACAAAGGGGGCCGGAATGAGACCATGTCATTATTCTAGACCAGAAAAAGGAGAACCTTAAGTTGCACGTGCAAGTGCCGCGTTGTATAAATCCTTAGCAATTTTTATATGTATGACAAGTTTGGCCTTAAGACCAAGGAAACTGTTTGGCCTGATACAGATTACAGATAACATCTCATATATAAATCATTGAACATGTTACTTTTACTGCAAGGAAAGAGTGGGACTGAACTGGGAGGGGCTGCTGTCCCTTGCAATTTTGACAGACGTATGCTGTAAAGTTTGACTAACTCTTAAATGTTCGTCGAACTTTGACCGATCTCCGAACAACACTTTTAAAATTCGTTAAAATGCATGAAAGTTCGCGAACCCGAACGTTTGGATGAACCTCAAACTGAACAACCCTGGCGATAATTGAGAGAGAAGGACCCAGAAAGTAACAAAAGGGTGAAAAGCTCTTCCTTTAACTAACCTTTTGCAAATGTGTGGGTGTGTATGGTGCGAGTGCGGGAGCCTTTAACCAAAACTGTCTCCTTGCATACGCACACACACACATACACACACAATCAGGAGTGCCAATGTGTGCAGGTGAACAAGTTCAGACTGCCAAAATTTTCAACCCTTTTGCCCCTGCCAGGATAGCGCCCTCAGTCCTTTGACCACTTAAAACCAACCTGGAGAGAGTTGTCAGTGTAAAGGATGTAGTCCAGCGTGCCTTTGAAGTCTCGGGTTGCGTTTGTAAATAGAGGCTCGTGCAGCTTGGCATCAAGCCGCTGCTTTTGCTTTTGCAAACGAGAGTCCACAGCACCGTTGGCTCCATGCATGGTGGCGTACGCACTTTGCAGGGGCAGCTGCAAAGAGAGTATGCATATATGCGTGTATGTTTGTGTATGTGTGTGCACGTGTAAGTGTGTGTGTGTGTTTGTGTGTGTGTGTGTGTGTGTGTGTGTGTGTGTGTGTTTATGTGTTTAGTTTGGGTAAGCGGCTCAGCATGTTGCTCCACTCCATGCAGCCAGAGGCCACCCGACATCAAGCTCATATACACAGCAGCACTGATCTGCACAATGAAAGGGCCTGTGAAGATACGACAGCTGCACACTCTCAGTTAAATCTGTGGTGGTGCTTCATTTTCCACAAGGACATTCACTAGCCGTCACACAGAGCCTGCTTGATCTTGAACGTGCAATCCTTGTACCCATCATTGCGAAGTAGAACCAATGATGTGCCAAGCCCCTGGCACGAGCTCAATGAACTCACAACTGCAGAGAAGGTCTTGTATCTTTCATCTTATCTATATCTATCTGATCTGTGTCTATCTTAGATCTTAGATCTGTATTCTTGTTGCCTGCCTATTTCCTAGCACGTACCGAATGAAGGAGCTTTTGGTCCTTCAGGAAGCCTAATGGGTCGATGTGTTGCTGCAATGGCAAACAAAATCGAAAGTATGTTATGCATAGAACGGAAGGAATAAAGCAGAACAACCGCAACATTATCATTAGTGCCAGCGAGGGATTGAGTAAGAAGGGATACATGACATAGTACGTAGGGCAGCAGGTGATTGCACAACTAACCTGCACAGGGATGCAAGCATTGTATTATACAAAACAAGGGCGGGTCAGTAAACATGCAATGTCTACGTATGTCACCCAGCACCTCTGCAAGGGCTGAAGCATACACCTACAAAGGGATGTGTGTCTGCAATGGCAAACAGCAACGCCCACAAGAAGTGAGCGGCAACGGGAACTAACGGGAGTCAACAGCGACGCCAAAGATGAAAAGAAGGACGTATCACTCACGCCCCTGATTCTGATGCAATATTTTCAATTGTGGTCTGCTCAATCACCAATACTGAGGCCTATAGCCTTGCCCCTCACACATATACAGTACATGCCTTGCACGCATCATCATGCAAAATCTGTGCTTCAAAGCCTGTGCTTCAAAATCCAAAGCCTGTGCTTCAAAGCACGTTAAGACTGGAGCGAGCTCACTTGTTACTGCTGAGGACTTTGATAGCCTACGCCTGACACCAAACCCCCCGCGCACACATGTAAACTGGAATTTTAAACGTCTCACTCATAACTGCAGAGGGCCCACCTAGCCCTTCTGATAGCATACGTCTGACACCAAACCCTGCAAGTGCACGTAAACTGGAACTTCAAACATTTCACTCACCACTGCTGAGGGCTCCACCTTGCCCTTCACCAACAGTGAGTGCGCTGGGCTGCCAGGCGTGGAATTGAAGTCGCCCGCCACAAGCATGGGTATGTCCGCACTGTAGGTGAGGGATGCACGTGAAAGTATTTAAGATGGCAGGAGTTGAGAGTGAACCGTATTGAGAAATGTAGGGGTTGTGAAGGACGTGTGAAAGCATCAAAGTTGCCAGAGTTGGAGTGTGAGTCCTCCATGAGCATTGTAGGGTTTGCAAGAGGAAGGACGTATGAAAGCATTGGAGTTGCCAGAGTTGGAGTGTGGGTCCTCCATGAGCATTGTAGGGTTTGCAAGAGGCATGTGAGAGCAATGAAGAGGGGTAAATTCCATACGTTAGCAATGTATGGTTTGCAAGCCGTCCATAGCACTGGGGCAAGGGCTCCCAGGCAGTGCTAGAAAGCAGTACAGGTGCCAAAAGTAGAAAGCGCATCATCCACAAGCTTTGTGTGTCCCAATTCCTGCTAGGACTATGAGCAAGAGCATTTGGGAGGCTCCCCAGGAAGCCTGTTGGTCTGTGGTTAGACCTGAATCTGATGGGTCACGGGTGTCAATCTGAATCTGATGGGTCACAGGTATGAATCTGAATCTGCTGGGTCCTGGGTGGGAATCCGAATCTGCTGGGTCCTGGGTGGGAATCCGAATCTGCTGGGTCCTTGGTGGGAATCCGAATCTGATGGGTCACGGGTGTGAATCTGCCTGGTGTAGTTTACAGTCCGACGGCGACGCCTCTGTTTCCTTAAGGCGTGCCCTGGGTGTTATGCCCTGGGTGTTATCACCGGGGCATATATTCTCTAGGGTGTTATGCCCTGAGTGTTATCTCCCTGGGTGTCTCTTTAGGGTGTTATGCCGTGGGTGTTATTTTTCGGGGTGTTATGCCCTGGGTGTTATCACCGGGGCATATGATCTTTCATTTCACTTTGCCAGGAGCAAGAGTGCACACGTCCAGGAACTCTGGTAGGAAGAAAAGCCAAGAGGCAACACCAGAAAAAGCGCAAGGATACCTCCAATCAATTGCTCAGTCGATAGGAGCACGAAAAGCCCAGAGGCAACACCAGAAAAGCGCAAGGATCCTCCAATCAGTTGCTGTCAGTCGACAGGAGCACGAGAAGCCCAGAGACAACACCAGAAAAAGCGCAAAGATGCCTCCAGTCAATTGCTGTCAGTCGATAGGAGCACGAGAAGCCCAAAGGCAAAAACCGAAAAAGTGCAAGGATACCTCCAATCAATTGCTGTCAGTCGATAGGATGTCAGTCGATAGAAACAAGAAGCCCAAAGGCAAAAACAGAAAAAAGTGCAACGACGCCTCCATCCATCGCTGACATTGTTGTCAGTCAGTACAAACAGTGCACCCGTTAACAAGGAGCGGTCACAAAGACCTTGCGCAGCTTTCCAATAAACTTTCATAGTCATGCATTTTAAATCGTGCACAAGAACATGCTGACTTGCCAGATGCGGAGGATTGTAATCAGAGCAGTCAAACATCAAGGACAGACGTTCACAACTTACCATGAGTCCCACTTTGCGTACGACAGAAGAAGTTGCTTCATTAAAAGCTCAAATTCTGCTCTGACCACAGAACATGGCAGCAATCTTCTCCGGCCCTTTGAGCAGGGATTACTTAAAACTTCTTTAAGCACTGAAACTAACAGTGCTCAAAAAAACAACGCACGCACCTGGCAGCAATCTTCTCAAGCCCCTTGAGCAAGGTGTGCACCTGCCACAACTTAACGTCGTTGAGCTCTGGATTGGCGTGGATGTGCGTGTTGGCCACACAGATAAGGGTGCGTCGGCCACCAGCCTCGGGGGGACCAGGCTCGATGGCCTCTAGCACAGCGATGAGCGCCACGTTGTCCTGCATACATGAGTGCCAGGTAGTGATGTTAATGTGTGTATGTGTATGTGTGTGTGCATGCAAAATGCCTGCTCTTCTTTGAAAATAATGCTTTCCTTGATCGACCACATCAGGCATGATGGCTTAACAGCACAGCGATTGTTCCTATGTCGGTCCATTCCAATGGAATATGCAGAAATTGACCCTCAGCATAACTAAGCCTCTCGTGTAGAATCAAACATCCTTTTCTCTCTTCCTGCCCCATTTGCAACGGACGATAATACCTACGGTAGCTGCCTGCTTTAGTGTAACTGGTTACCTTAAGCAGCCTGTTGAGGGCCTGGTTCTTCTGTGAGGGGTTGGTGAAGGACTCTGCCAAAGAAAGCGCAGCCTTGTTGAACTCGACCTCATATCTGCACAAAGGTGTGAATAGAGCGAGCGGGTCAGCTTCTGCCAGGTAAGTAGGGAGTCTGTGTGGACTGCAAGCCCTACTGCCCGTTTAATTTATGTAACGGGGCATCCTGATATGACAAGGTACATCTGCTTCAGCAACTTGCACAAGCGTGGGACATGCAGGCCAGCGTCCGTACACTCACTTCTTAACCAGCTGGAAGCGGTCCCGCCTGAAGAAAGTGGCGCAGCCGTCAATGGCATACTTGTTGTCCGTGTAGATCTCGGCCGTCTTCTTCTTGTAGATGGCGATGTAGCCTGCTTTCTGCAACTCAGGCTGCCAGAACTCCAGGAAGTGGTCGCTCTGCACCTCCTGGAGGCACAGGATGTCCGCCTTGTAGGCCAGCATCTCGCGTAGCAAATTGCGCTTGCGGTAGTTCCAGTGCAGAGACCAGGCGGGGCAGTACTTGGCGAAGTCAGCCTGGAGCGTGTGGGCATGAAGATAATTTTGTAGTTGTCGCAACAATAGATGTACGGGATGGTTAGCAGCGTCGACGGATATCCGTCGGTAGATAAGCGAGCGCGTTTGCATCCCGTCGTCGAAAGAAACGAACCCGCTCCTTTTCCCCTCGTCACCTTGGCGTACAGGTCCGCGAGTAGGTTGTAGGACAGCACGGTGAAGCGATTTCCCGCGTGCGTCTGCACTGGGGGCACCAGGCGGACCAAGGCACGCTGGGGTGGGTTGGGGATTGGACGCACTCGCGAGGAGTACAGGGAGGTAGGCACTCCAACCTTGGCATCAGACACCACATTGTGGTTGCGGTCCACTATGCACATCTCAAATTTGAGGGTATAGCCCACATCATCGTGTGCAGGGGTGTAGGCTCGCCCCTTGCCCACCTGTGCACGCACGTGGAGGGGGAAGAGGAAAGGAAGCTTAAACACAAACATTGCAGAATAAATGTGCCATGCTCTTCTTGTGAAAATTGCCAGATGCTTTTCAGTGTTAGAGCACGATACCACGCTTGCACGTGCTGTTATATTGCTGTGACAGTACTCGGGTGATCCCCTGTCCGGCCCGGGGGCCGTTAGTTTCCCCCCATGCCCAAATACACCCAGCCTTGACTTTTTCTCGCAGCTGAGTACACATGGTCTGGCACTTTGGCTTCTCACCTCAACCCAGCTATCTGTCAAACTGCTGTTCTTGGTCAAGCTCTCGTATCCGTTGTTTTCACCTGTTAGGGAACCGTCCAGGCAATGCTAATAATTTAGGGTCGAGTTGCAAAATGACAGTCTAAGGAGTGACATGAAACTTTGTCCACATGGGAATGCGCATGCACATGCTTTTCAAACAGTGTTGCAGGATGCCACAAACATTCCTGACATGTTTGTGGGTATCATGCGGTGTGATGCATAAATTTACAGCATAATTAATGTGTGCATTCAATTGCCGTGTTTTGCACAGGCAACGTTCCCCCCTGCGCTCTATCATTCAGGTCTCTTCCCTTAATATATTCTGTGACTGGGAAAACTCTCACCGTTGACTTGAGGGGGCTGCTGCTTGTGGTAGTCCTTGTGGAGGTTCCAATGGCTCTTCAAGCACTCCACGGTACAGTGATAGCTGAGGTGGGTCGGCACCTTGCAGCGGAGGCACACCATACACTGCAGGGAGGCCTCCCTCTCTGGGTGTACGCTGCACACGGCTCCTCCTCGTGGGTAAGTGCTCCTGAGGCAGTAAGGATACACTCATAGGAGGTGTGTGTGCGTAATGTGTGTGATGCTTAAAGGTCAGGGGAAAAACTGGGGTCGCATGCACACGCAGGCGCTGTGAGTGGTGGCATGCTGAGAGCTTAGACATCTGCCGGTAGGGCGCACATCATCATCATCAGCCGTGTGAGCAGTTTAGCACCACCGTGGTAATGTGACGTGCAAGAGGGGGAGGGAATGATAGTTGGCAACCCCTCTTGACCTGTCCCCCCATTCCTGCACAAAAGTACCTGTACCACCGCATCCGCAGCTGGTAGGGGGCATCACAGCTGCCCTCCAGCAGGTTGCTCTCAGCATCCTCCAGAGACAGTGACTGCCCGGTTGTCTGCCTTAATGCGCCAAAAGGCTCAATGGATACCCCGCATACGGGTGCATCGCCGGTAGGGAGGATCGCCTTGCTAATTACAAACATAGAAACAGTCTACGCATGAAGCTCTTGCTCTCACGCCAAGCGGTACTTGTGTATCGTCAAATGTGTATCACATTCACGCGCTTGCAGGTTGGGGGATACGAGCTAGGATTTGGGCTTATTGAGTATAATTTTACATGCTTTGCTTGAAGGCAACTTTTCAACAGGTACAAAAAAGGAAAAGTATCGGCATGCATTCCTTACAATAATGTACAAACCTGGTACTGTGTAGGTTGGACGCAGAAACATGCAGGCGGTAGATACACCAACCAGCACTTGCCAAGACCTACAAAAAGAGTTGCAGCAGCTAGACCACACTTCCAAAGCCCTGGATGCTGCAGAAATAAAGCTTCGCTCCAAAACTGAAAACGCGTTGCAGCATGAGGCGCGCACACGTGCATTCATGGCGCAAGCGCCACAAGACGCCATGTTACAGAACAGTTGGGACGTGACAGGCGTGGCTGGCAGCTCGTCCCTCCTTGACATCGTGGATGCTCACGTCTTGGGTGCATCAATTCCTCTAGCACCACCCGCAGCAGCAACGCAGCAGCACGGTGATTCGCTGCTGGAGCAGCACTTGATGAGCTTGGATGTGCACCACGCGCCCACGGCATGGCGTGGCAGCCTGCACGAGGCCGTGCATTGCGGTACGACGTGTGACACAGCTTTTTTTAGCGGCGGTGTGTGTGTGTATGTGTATGTGTATGTGTATGTGTATGTGTATGTGTATGTGTATGTGTATGTGTATGTGTATGTGTGGATGTGTGTGTATGTCTGTGTGTATATGTGTGTATGTGTGTGTGTGTGTGTGTGTGTGTGTTAAAGCAAGTGCTAGCAAGTGCTCTCCGGCTGCTTCCACCGCTCAGTGCGCATTTGATCTCCTGGTTAGAGCTGCACGTCATCTTATACATTGCATTTGTATTTTTCTCAAGGAGCTAACCTTGCTATTCTCACAGCAACACTTATCCTTGCCTTTTACTTGCGTATTTTATAACACAGTCGCGGGCTTGCCTGATGCATTAATGGATGCTGTGAGGGCGCGCAGAGAAAAAGAGGAGGCACAGGCGGCATACTACGCTTGCTTGGCTCAGGTGTGTTTAAAGTGGTGGGGATGGGGGTAGGAGCGGCAAGAACGTATTATTGTGCAGCAGCCAGAGTGTCTACTGTGAGTGGTGTGTGCTGAGTGCTCGTCCAAAATGAGTAACTTGCTTAAAGCTATCGTTTAGTTGATAATCAGCTGTGTCTGTTCTGCTGGTCCCTCGATCTTTGCACTTGAGGTTTGACCATGTAATCATTTCTTAAGCATGAAGCAAGGAAGTGCGGGAGCTGATTCTCATGCTTTTGTGTGCAAAGCAAGGCAGGTCAGTTAGTCAGCTAAGGACAGACGTTCTATATTTTTTTTAAAAGCAGAAAGTTGGTGGGAAAGGACCAAATTAAAAGAACCAGAGAGTAAAGGAACCAACAACCACCTCTCTGCCTCTTTGAATTTCAAAAAAGATCATGAAACAGGACTCACGTCAATGCAAACTCATGCGTACAAATGTGAACTTATAAATGATGCCCACTTTGCTGCTAGGTGGGCCATGCGGTGCTACTCGGGCGTGCGTGCTTCCTCCGCCTCTTTTCCCGCTGCACACATGCGTCCATTCGCTATTCACAGAGGGGGGTAACCCATTCGCCTGTTCACAACCTACGCATGCACACATCAATTACACACATGTACTGCTAGGTGCGCCATGCGGTGCTGCTCGTTCGTGCCCTCTCCGCTGCGCTGTCTGCTGCACTTGCACGTGAGGTTCGCTGGCAGCCTCTGACGAGCGTCGGCACTGGCCGTGTGTGTGGGGTGGTGGAGCTGCTAGCATTAGGGGGTGGGGGAGAAAGTGGTGCTGATGGGGCTGCAAATGTGGGCGGGGCTTCTGCTGCTGCTGTTGGAGGCGGAAGTAGGGGGGCTTCAGGAGGGAGAGGAGGGTTGGGAGGGCTGTTGCGGGGGGGAGGGGCGCAGAGTGCAGCTCAAAATCAGCAGAAACCAAAGGCACACGTGGGGGCGGCGCTGCGCGATCTGTCGGCGCGGAGGGTGGCGGATGGGAAGGTGTGTGTTACATATAGACGTGTGTGATCGTGAATTGTGTGCATTGTAAATGAGTTGCAAACACATTTTGTGATAAATTAGCAAGGTGCACGATCTGGTGGCAAAGAGGTGGTAGTAATAGGTGCGTTGGTGGTAATTTTGGACAGTGGGTTTCTAGTTTGGGTGGGGGGACATGACGCTATGAAAGAGAGGCTACCAGATGTTTGCATCTTAGTTACTGCCTTTTTTTGGGAGGGGGTATATGGAAGTGCAGCGCTATAATGCGCTTTCGTAGTGTCCCCCACCCAAAGGAGGGTGCCATTTTATGTGCTCTGAGCTATGCACTAGGGCTTGTGTATCCTGCTGGCATACCAGGAAGGCACGCTGCTGTCTACAACTCCCAATGGAGTTCAACATGAAATAGTTTCACAAAAATCACCGCACGATAAATGTTGAGCAATCGATGCGGTCGCAGAGTCCGCTTTCCTTGTGGAACTGCACAGCATTGCGTACAGCACATGTATATTGCTGTTGCGTCACACACACATGCACACAAACACACACATGCATGCACGCACACTCACCCACTCATGCACTCACACACATAGGTGTGCCAAGCAAAGGACGTGGTCGCGGAGTATGCTTCCCTCTTGGATTCCGCACAACAGTTAAAAGACCATGCAAACGAGCACACCACGAATCCAAGCCTGAGCACCTCCATTCTGTCGGCGGCTCTGTCGCGAACACCTGCTGCTAGGAATTCCCTGCACGCCTCGAAAATTGGATCAGCGACAGCTGGCAACAGACAAGGGCCTCCCTCGCACCTAGCAGTGGGTGGAGCAGGCCCTGCTGGCACAGCACAGCAGCAGCAACTGACGGTGCGTTTCAGGAATCCTCGCCATGCTTGTCTGGCTGCTCTTTCAGCTCAGGTCCAGATTCCTTTCTTATGTGTAGCCATTAGTGTTAGCCCTGAATTGTGCCCACCCTCAGCTGCTCTTTAAACAGGGCTCTGATGACGTATGTGATCAATGTCTCCACGACACAACTCTTGCTGTGCAGGGTGTGCTAGCTTGCGTCGCGTCTTCAGGCTTCAACACAGCACTGAGGAGCTGGCACGTCTACACGTGCAGTGAGGAGGGGGTGGTGGGGGGAGCGCCTGAGGGGAGTGGGCCACACTCTTTAGAGCAGGTGTGTATGCGTGTGTGTGTATGTATGTGTGTGTATGTGTGTGTGTGCAGTTAAATATTGGTTTCATTTGTTGTATTTGGGGCTGTCATGGGTCAACAGCCTCCCCAATAACAATTGAGTAAATGAACTCCTGGCTCGGTAAAAGTAATCGTGCACACATTCGGTCTAAATGTAATCGTGCACACATTCGGTCAAGTGGATGAAGGCTGAACCCCTTTTTTACTCAGAGCACTCCCACACTCACCCACACCACCTCACCCTATTTTTACACGCATCCTCTTATTAGAACATGCGTACAATTTGCCACGTGCGCAGCTTGCTGAGTTGGTGCAGTCCGGGCGCCTCAACCCCTTGCGCACGCTGCTCACTCACACCTCCTCATCTCAGCGCTTTGTGCTGATAAAGGACCTGCTGGGGTTTGGAGATTGGCGAGAGGCAGAGCGGGTGCGGCGGTTGCAGGAAGTGAAGCGGCGGCAGCAGCAGAAGGCGGCGCAGCAGGCGCAGCGTGCACAGCAGCAGCAAGCAGCGCAACAACAGCAGCAAGCAGGGCAGAAGCCGCAAGCACCGCAGCAAGTACAAGCAGCAGAGCAGCAGCAGGTGCAAAACACGGTGCTGCAGCCGCCGCCGCCGCCGCAGCAGCAGCAGGAGGCAGGAGAACAAGCTGCGCAGCAGCATGTGCTAGAAAGTGTGGTGCCTGCTGGCCTTTCAGAGGGTCACACAGAAATACAGCAGCAGCAAAATGCTGCTCTGTCCACCGAAGGGCACGCTTCGCAGGCCCAGCACACACAGCAGGTGCAGCAGCAAGCGCAGCAGCAGCAGCAGCAGCAGCAGCAGCCACAGCTGAGCATGGAGCAACAGCAGTGGCTTGATGCCATGCAGGAGCCTGCACGGCATGAGCTGCAGTCTGAGCTGCATTTTGTAGTATGCAAGCACCTGCGATCGCTGCTGTGGGGCCCTTCTCACAGGGACTCCTACGTTGCGCAAAGGTATGTGTATGTGTGCGTGTATGTGTGTGTGTGTGTGTGTGAATAAGCTGCATTCTGAGCTGCATTTCGCGGTGATCGCTGCTGTGGGGCCCTTCCCAAAGGGATTCCTATGTTGCGCAAAGGTTTGTGTGTGATTGACTACAGTCTGAGTGGCATTTGCTGGTGTGCAAGCACCTGCGATCGCGGCTGTGGGGCCCTTATTACATTGCGCAAAGGTGTGTGCAAACTGTCACAGCACGGAGACCATCCCGCTCAATTAAAATGATACGCGTAATTGCACACACTTACCTACACAGGGTTGCTGAATGAAAGGTGGGCGTGCCTGTGTGATGGCAGCAACAAAAGAAGCCAAAAAATTGCTGTTCGCTACACACAAAGCACTCCATGCACATGCTTTCATGCTCTTATGCAATGCAGGATAAGTGAGTGGGAGGTGGGCGCACCTGAGCGACGGCAGCAGCGGCAAAGGGAGGCTGAGGAAAGACAGCTGGCTGCTGCAGCACAGGCTGTGATTGAAGCAGCAGCACGCAAAGAGAGGGAAAAGGCTGCTGCTGCAAAAGCTGCGGTGGAGAGCGCTGCTCGTGCGGAGAGGGAACGGCGCCTACAAGCACAGACAGCTGCTGAAGAAAAGGAGAGGGCGGTAGGTACTTTGTGTTGTGGATGTGATGCTGAAGAAAAGGAGGGGGGGCTGGGTGTTGTTTATAGTGGATGGGTATTGACGTACTTATTGTTTATAGTGGATGGGTATTGACGTACTTATTGTTTATAGTGGATGGGTATTGACGTACTTATTGTTTATAGTGGATGGGTATTGACATACTTATTGTTTATAGTGGATGGGTATTGACGTATTTGGCAGTCAAGCTGGAATCGGTGCACGTGAGTGACCACAGGCACTGACTGCATATGACCATTGGCACTGACTGCATATGACCATAGGCACTGACTGACCATAGGCACATTGAATATGACCATAGGCACATTGAAAACGACCATAGGCACATTGAATACGACCATAGGCACTGACTGACCATAGGCACATTGAACACGACCATTGGCACATTAAACACGACCATAGGCACATTGAACACGACCATAGGCACTGACTGCATGACCATAGGCACTGACTGACCATAGGCACATTGAACACAACCATAGGCACATTAAACACGACCATAGGCACATTAAACACGACCATAGGCACATCAAACACGACCACAGGCACATTAAACACGACCATAGGCACATCGAACACGACCATAGGCACATTGAATATGACCATAGGCACATTGAATATGACCATAGGCACATTGAACACGACCATAGGCACATAGGCACATTGAACACGACCATAGGCACATTGAACACGACCATAGGCACATTGAATATGACCATAGGCACATTGAACACGACCATAGGCACATTAAACACGACCATAGGCACATTAAACACGACCATAGGCACATTAAACACGACCATAGGCACATTAAACACGACCATAGGCACATTGAATATGACCATAGGCACATTGAATACGACCATAGGCACATTGAACACGACCATAGGCACATTGAACACGACCATAGGCACTGACTGCATTTCTTCATTACAGCGTATCTAGAAAAAGCATGCTATTATCCTTGCAGTTACAAAGTGTGCACTTGCAGGAGTGCCCCAATCCTGTGTTTTATTGGTGCAATGTGCAATGTGCAGGGTGACGGCGCAAATGTGTCTGTGTTTTAAGTGTCTGGTTGTGTGTGTATGTGTGTATGTATGTATGTGTGTGTGTTTGTGTGTGTGTATGTGTGTGTGTGTGTGTGTGTGTGTGTGTGTGTGTGTGTGTGTGTGTGTGACAATTGGTGCAGTGTGCAGGGAGCAGATTCAAAGCGTGTATGCTTGTTTCAACATTTGATTTCGGGCACCTGAGCGTGTTTTTGGTTGCATCGTGCAGGAAGCAGCTGCAGAGTGTGTATGATTGTTGCAGTGTACGTTTGGGTGCCTGAGCGTGTTTTTGGTTGCATCGTGCAGGAAGCAGCCACAGAGTGTGTATGATTGTTGCAATGTACGTTTGGGTGCCTGAGCGTGTCTTTGGTTGCACCGTGCAGGAAGCAGCCGCAGAGCGTCAGAGGCTGGCCGAGTCCCAGAGGGAAGCAGCTGAGGAGGCTAAGAGGGTAAGTTTCTTTGCTTTTGCGTCATTGCGTCATTGGGTCCATGTGCCTGTATGTCAAGTTAAAAGCAGAAGCTTGCTGGGGCCCAGAGGGCAGCAGCAGAGGAAACTAAGAGGGAAAATTAATTTGCTCTTCATTGTGGAGCAATTACGTACATGTGTGTCAAGTTAAAAGAAGAAGCTTGCTGGGGCCCAGAGGGCAGCAGCTGAGGAGAAGCTGAGTGGATGGGTGGGTCTAGCTTTTTGTCTTGTACACATGTCCAATTTTCCCTTGTGTAACGTCCTATTTAGTTGTCTGTAGGCACATCATATGCATTAAGAATCGCATAGACATTAGCAGCAAAAAGCCTCAGCAAGGGAACAATCACACCTTATATTCGTTTGTTCATATACGAAACAAACCGCAACGAGCAGCAAGTGGCTGCAGCTGAGAAGGCCAAACGCATCCAGGCACAAGCAGCAGCATAGCTATTTACTTGTCCAACCGTTCATGTGCACACAATATATACGGTGTTCGCAGGTCGCCACTGCTGAGAAGGCCAAGCGCGTCCAGGCACTAGCAGCAGCAGAGCAAGAAGCCTCCAGAAAAAAAGCTGCTGCTGCTTCAGAGGTGGCAGCCATCGCTGCTGCCAATGCTGCCAATGCTGCTGCTATAGCAAAACAGGTGCGTGCATGGTTGTGTGTGTGTGTTTGTGTGCGCTGAGGGGGGCGGTAACTGTGTGTATGTGTGTGTGAGTATGAGAGTGTGTGTGGGTGTGTGTGCGTGCGTGAGGAGGTGGGGTTAGGTGGGTAGGTGAGTTTGAGGGCCTGGTGCATGTTTTGCTGGCTGGATAGGGGTTCACCCCCCACATATTTTCTGCACATATTCCCACATGATCATGATTGCCTTACTTCTGTATAATGTGTAGACATATACGACCTTCGTATTGAAAGACGTGACCTGAGACGTACACACACAGCCCGCACACAGGCATTCAAATGCCGGGGGCCATAACACAGCCAAAGCATTGTTAACAGTCTGCATACCATGTGCACCCTGTTCGAGATACTTAACGATGTATATATACGCACGGCACATACACAGGCACCTGCCTCAGCTGCATCCCCCCCCAACATCCAAGGCGCCATCGCACAAGCCAAAGCAGCAGCAGCAGCAGCAGCCACACTTCCTGTCACTGCCGATGCTGATGCACCCGCAAACGCCTCCTGTGCTGCTCCTGCCACCGCCCTACTGGCTACAGCAAATGGGGCACACAGTGACGGGCACACAGCAGCCTCTGGTCAGCGTGAGTGTAGCTGCCTTGTTGTGATGTGTGTGTGTATATGTGTGCGTTTGTGTGTGTCTGTGTTTGTGTGCGTGTGTGTGCGTGTGTGTGTGTGTGGATTTGCGTGTGAGTGTGCGAGTGTGTGTAAGAGGTTCTTTTTCTTGCTATTGTTGCTTTGGTGCCCGGTTTGTTTGCTTATATAAATAATCTGAAAATACCTTTTTGTCGTTGGATACACTTTTATTTGAATACTTGTAAGTACACAACGTAATTTAGTCTCCGACGTAACACAAAGACAGACAGAGAGGCAGCTCTGAATGGTGAGTTGTTGCAGTCCTTTGACGTATCCATCCTCACATACAAACTCATATGAATACGCGGACACAGACAAACACACACATACAAACTCACACATTGGCATACACAGTGGCATCCCCTCATGACAGAGCTGGACACAGAGCTACCAGACGGAAAAGGTGAGAAGGGTGTTGTATACCTAGCTGGCATGTGTTGTATACTTAGGGTGTTGTGTACCTAGCTGTGGGAAGGGTGTATACTTAGCTGTTGTATACCCAGCTGCGAGGAGGGTGTTGTATACCTAGCTGGCATGTGTTGTATACTTAGGGTGTTGTATACCTAGCTGTGGGAAGGGTGTATACCTAGCTGTTCTATACCCAGCTGCGAGAAGGGTGTTGTGTACCTAGCTGGCATGTGTTGTATACTTAGGGTGTTGTATACCTAGCTGTGGGAAGGGTATATACCTAGCTGTTCTATACCCAGCTGCGAAAAGGGTGTTGTATACCTAGCTGGCATGTGTTGTATACTTCGGGTGTTGTGTACCTAGCTGTGGGAAGGGTGTATACCTAGCTGTTGTATAGCCAGCTGCGAGGAGGGTGTTGTATACCTAGCT
>Ga0307947_1001384_pt1 | contig 19093 bp, 25 predicted proteins | sample OrgLakmetagen232_FD_201840 | JGI IMG/M metagenome (GOLD analysis project Ga0307947, IMG submission 201840) | Saline water microbial communities from Organic Lake, Antarctica - #232 | ecosystem: Environmental > Aquatic > Non-marine Saline and Alkaline > Saline | place: Antarctica: Organic Lake...
TCCCCCTTCCCCCCCTTGTCAAGCCCTTCCAAACCCCAAGACACCAGCAGATGCACCAGGCAGCAGCAGGTGGGAATGGCAATTGCTATGCAGGAGTGTGCGTGCTCTTGAACAAATTCATGATGTCAGTTTTGTGCTTATACACAACACACAGATACACAGACACTGTCGTCCCAGATCACCTAGTTCCTCACAGAACTTGCGCATGTGAGCGCATGCATTCACACATACACACACACGCATGCATGCATGCATGCACACATACGCATACACTAACAGGCTGCCTCTCAGCACCCTGGGCTTGCTGCCTCCTCCCGAGTCCCCCCACTTCCTCACACACCACAGTCCAATGGAGGGGGTGCCTGAGCGCATCACCCCTGGCAGGGCCCTCTTCGCAAAGACGCCCCTGAGGTCAGTGTGTATAGGCAGCTGTGCGCACTGGCGTCTCCTAGGGACCAGAGGAACAAAAGGCTGCCAGCTTGCATGACAGCTGCTGTTGTATTGTGTAATGTGTGCTGGCAAACTCAGTGTTGGACTGCTGTCAGTCGCTTGTCCTGAGGCATAGGAATTAGAAATGTGAGCCCAGAAAGAGGTGTGCCGCTTTGCGTGAACACGGCTTCCCTGAAAGGGCTTTGAGACAGTAACGAGGTCTGCAACAAATATGCAAATATGAAGATGCCCTCAGATTCAAAGGCCACTCACCACAGCCCATCGGAGGGCATGCAGTGTGCGACCTCATCATGGGTGACCTTTTTTTGATGGCTCCTTATCGCAAGCTTGCACACAAGCGTGCACACACACACACACACATCCATACACGCACTCTTACGAACACACCCACACACTCCCCCTCTGCAGGGAGCCCATGCACTCCTCCGGATCTGCTTCGCTGTACTCCTGGCCCACACCCGTAGAAGGCATGCCAGAGCGTTCCCTGGGTTTGAAAGGCCCCAGGTGAGACTTAGGCTTTCGAGGAGGGGACTGACTGAGTGTGTGTGAGTATGTGTGTACGTCTGTGTGTGTGTGTGCGCAAATCTGTGTACAAGCCTTTGCGATCTTGCACTTTGGCCCATTCCTATAAAAAGTAATCGCGGCTGTAACGTACCACATAAGGCACACCAGAAATTACTGTGGGTTTGTTAGACACCCAGTAGAATTACGCAGGCGTAAACGTTTGCCCTGCGGATGTATGGACGTGGCTGCACATGCAAGATCTGTTTTACTTCACGGAAATGTTTGTCATGTAGTTTCAAAGTGAAGCGCAAGTTCACGCACACCAGCGTGACCCACGCATCAGCTTCCTTGGCCCTTTGAAACTGTGCAGGTCAGCGAGATCCTGTCGCCAGAACAGGCGTGCCTGCAACACAACTTTGCCACACTCATATGTGCGTGATGCATTTTGCGCCTGCAAACGTGCAGGCCACCTCGCCCTGTGTTATCTCCCTTGCCCCCCACACCCGTGGCCTACACGCCCGTGGAGGGAGTTCCAGAGAAAGGAGAGTGGGGCTTCTCACAGGTATGTGTGTGTACGTGTGTGTGAGTGTGCATTCTAAATCATTGTAAGATCTGGTCAGCTACATATTATCCTCATACACACCTCCACCTGCAAAGGCCTTTGTAGTACTGGCAGTCGCCTGGCAGGCAACGCCTTGCTCTTACCAGTAATGTTTAATACTATGCGTAAAACACGTACACACAACACGCACGCACACATACACACACACCACACACGCACCCAAACACACACGCACGCACACACACACACATCTTCCCTTGTTCAGGCCTCCCGTGCTGCTGGCAGCTGCCTCGCACGTACCCTCCTGCCCCCCAGCTCTGCCTCCAGCCCAGCAACAGGAGCAGGCAAGGATGCCACTGCCACTGCCGCTGCTGACAGGGCTGGGGCTGCTGCTGGTGATGATGGCGATGAAGCAAGTGCTCTTGCTGGTGCCTCTGAAGGGGAGGGTCTTGGGCATGATGAGCTGCATGCTCCTGCTGGCCCCCTCCCTTTGTCAGCACGGCGACAGAGCGTTGCAGCACAGCACAGCGGGGGGGGGGTGAGGGCTGCTGCTGGTGGGGGTGGGCTGCAGAATGGAGGCACGCCTGGATTAATGTCAGGTGTGCAGGTGCACGAGAGTAGCGAGTGTGCAGGTGCACGAGAGAAGCGAGTGTGCAAACACACACATTCATGTGCACACAACAATTGAATTATAAGTTCCTTGCACAGTGTTGAGCATTCCAGGTAGATTGGACAGGCTGCACATCAGCAGTACAATTAGCCAGGTGTGATGGAGAGGTTGTGTTAGTTTGCTCTTTGGCAAATTCAGTGTAACGTCCTGGGCTTGCGTCTTGAAAGAGATTAGAGGCCCCTTGAACAAGGGGCTAATGTGGCTGGATGGGGCTGGGAGCGGAAAAAGGAATCATGGCTTGACTCATATTGGCCGGTGTCCACACATTTGTACTGAGTATCACACGCACCGCGCCATCATGCACACAGGAGGCCCTCCCACTCCTGCAGGCGGCAGCACCCCCTTTGAAATGGTCCTAGTGGGTGGCGACGCACAAAGGCCCTGCCTTGGAAGCAACAGCACGGCCGTTGCTGCAAATGCTGCTGCTACTGCTATCCCGTCAGGAAATGCTGTCCCCCAAGGTCGCCTGTTTGGCCCGTCAGCGACAGCAGCCAGCGTGCTGGGTGTGGGGGCCGAGGCTGGGGCTGTGTCACACCCTCCTGCTTCCACTCCAGTGCATGCTGGCGTGGACATGGGGGCACAGACAGGGCTGAGTTTAGGGCGGCAACCAAGCAGGTGGGCTTGTGTGTATGCTCCTGTTGTGTGAGTATGCATTTAGTGCGTGTGCTGGCGTGGACACGTGGAGTACAGACCAAGATGAGTTAGGGGCGGCAGGCAAGGAGGAAGTGTTTGTGTGCGCGTTAGTTTATTGCTTGCCTCTCATACTGACATGCACATGGCCTTTGCAAGTGGCTCTGATTTGAAGCTGTTCAATGGCTGGCACACCAGCCCTGGCCGTCATCCTCTGCTTCTTGTAAGAAAAGAGGATGACCGGAGATTATAGCAGCTGCGCTCGCACACGCACGTACCACCTGAGCACTCGCACACACTCACACAAATGCTCACAGGAACCATAGCAGCGGAGCCGCCACACCTGCTGCTTCACTGCGTGCTGGAGGCCACCTGTTCGCTGCTGGCTGCTCACCATTGGCAGGTGACACACGTGAAAGCCTCTCGTGGGTTCGTGCAAACAAGCGTACGTACGGCACCTGCTTGCTGATGAATGCTGGTCACCCCCGGTGCAGATGTGCTGCTGTGCAACCTTTGTTTGAGCCCTGCCGCTTCTGTCGTCGCTCACAGGTTTATTTGTTAGCGTATAAATGCTACCTTATTACCTAGTGTGCCAATTTCCGCTTCATAATCCTAGAGCAGGCGCCATTTATTGTCCCCAGCCAGGTCGCTATGTCTTCCTGCTGGCACGCACGCTGACATACATGCACACGCACACACACACACGCGCGCACACATACACTCATACACCTTCAAACATACAGGTGCCGACCACTGCACGCATCCACGACAGTCCTCTGCGAAGCGTGTGCGTGCAGCAGCAGGTGCATGCAATGTACATGGAGGCGGCGCTGTGGCATTGGCCTCTAGGGGTATGGGGGGGGTTGAGGGTGAGGGATGGCCTTCTTGCCCAGGCACAGCAGAGACCATACGCTCCCTACACCTGGAGGACCAGCAGATGGAAGAGCAGCAACTTTCTTCTGGAAGAAATGTTTTGGGGGAGGGGGGGAGCAGCAGGGGGCAGCCACGGAGGAGGCTATCATCTGGCCAGCTGCTCATCTCGGATCATGAGGGCCGAGGAGAGCTGCCGCACGGCAGTAGTGGTGGCTTGCATGGATCGATAGGCAGCCAGAGCCACCACGAGGGGCTGGTTAGCGAGGAGCATGGTGGTGATGTGGAGGGCGGGGAGGGGGAGCAAGGGGGAGGAAGCAGCGATGACGAAGGGGGTGGGTTTGATGATCTGAGTGATCCAGGGAACAGGGATGTGGCCGATCTGGGAGATGATGCGGGGAATGGAGAGCGGGAGGACATGGATGGAGAGCAGCAAGACGGAGTGCCTGGCAGCGCGCGTAGGTTTTGTGTTGCTTGCGTGTCTTTTGTGGCTAGGTTGTCAGCGGTGGGTTAGCTGAAGCCCACTTGCTTAGACCCATACTTTGTCCTCGGCAACATCGTGTGTGCGTCAGCAGCTAGATGGATCAGATGAAGCCCACTTGTTTAGGCAAATATTTTGTCCTCGGCAACATCACGTGTCTGCTGTTGCTTGATGGCAGGGAGCACCTCTTGTGTCTTAGGTCCATTTTTTGTGCAGCACTGGTCGGTGGCGTCCAAGCAACTGCGTCGGACACTAGGAAGTACAGAGTTTTTAGAGGACGGGTGTAGCTTTTTATTCTTCTTGTTTTCACACACAAGTGCAGTAGCAAATGGGCCTTTTATACGCACACCCAAATGTAGGTCACTATGGCGACGACGAGTATGACGAGGTTGTGGGAGGTGGGCGGATTGACGAGCAAAATGGCCGTGCCAATGCAGGTGTGTTGTGCGCGTACGTTGTGTTGCGCGCATGTTTTCAAGCACTTTTTTTGTACCCCACCAAATGTCACGTCCCATTCATTGCAATTTGATTCCCATTCAGTCTGACCACCCTCCATTGTCCCATGCTTCATGACCCCAAGGTAGCTCTGACATTGCTTTCTGCTGTCGACACTGCTGAGTGCACTTGCCTCTGTTCAAATATGCGCCATGCAGGTCCGAGGAAATCCGTGGGTCCACGCAAGAGCCGCAAGTCAGCAACAGACTCGCTTGTCCGCAAGGATAGCCTCAAAGGTGAGTTTGTGTGCACTTATAAGCACCAGGGATGTTTCATATGGACTCTTGAGACGTTCAATGTGGTAGATAACGTGTGAATTCCAAATTTTTTATGAATCCGGCGTATAGAACATTCCTGAAAAGCACTTGTGCAGATCCTAATATATTCTGTTAAACAATTAAATAGGCAGCAAACAGACACACGCTCACGTGTGCACAAACACAAATGCAGGCACTGTAGGGGATAGTGCTGGGGTGTGCCGTAGGTCCCGTATGAGCATCGAGCCACTGGGGCGCTGCATACGAAACAATCATTTGCACACCAATATACGCACACGCTCACACATTGATGTATACGCTCCCAGATGCAGGCATGACGGAGGATAGTGGTGGGGTGCGCCGAAGCTCACGTGTGAGCATAAAGCCGCTGGAGTACTGGCGCAACGAGCACAAGCGCTACGGTCGAGAGTTCAAGTCCCTGCCCACAATTTTAGGCATTGAGACACGCACGCCAAACTCCCAGTGGCCCATGCTATCCACAGGTAGGTTGATGCCACAACTCCGGTGTTTGTGTCTATGTGTGCACTGTGCTTCTGGCGATGTTCTGTGTACATGTGTGCGTACTGTGCTGAGCACTGCACCAAAGTGGTTGCCTTTTGTGCTAGGATACATTGTTACAAAACACAGTGATCTGTGTTGTCAAACTTTGGCTGAAAGATTGTAGCTCTAAGATCTGTGCTATTCCATGCCTATAAAATGAGCGAGGTCCAAGCTGCTTTGTTTGGCAGAGAAAATTGGCGAGAGGGCGAATCAGAAATTGAAGTATGTGGTGGAAAGCACCCACTTGTACGGAGCCATATGCATTAGACACACAAACACGCATGCAGACCCTATCCAACACATATTTTTGCATGCTTACAGGCCACGTACAGAAAAAAAGCCGAGCTAGGACAAAGGCTAAGCGATAAAGGCAGATGTCAGAAACTTACTCTGGTGCAAAGCGGAGTTTGACAGGACGTTAAGCATTCTTGTTGGAAATTCTGGTCTTACTGAGGGGGTGAGAGCTTTGGTACCTTGATTGTGACTAGCCAGGACATGTGATACACCTGTGAAACGATAGCAATTATATTTTGCTGTAGTGCTACAGCCTTTAAAAGGAAGATACCTTGGCAATACCATGCATAATTCAACTGACAACTTGAAGCAGGAGGAGCCAGAGGAGTCTTTGCTTGGTCTAACAATAGGACATCTTGATTTTGTTCTCCTTTCACCTCTTTGCTGAGCGTTTTTGACTGGAAGGATTTCTTTATGATCCTGCGAACAGGGTGTTTGGTGTCTGTGAAATTTAAAACTACTGTATCAGAAAAGCAAGATTGCGGACAATCAGGCAAAATTTGCAAGGTTTACAAGTTTGAGGCCGAAATAAGGGCTGTAACTGGCTTGCCTAAATTAGCTAAAGAGTTTCACAGGTTGATTCATGGGGTATCATGCTTACAGGATTCTTGGAGGGGACATGACGTGATTAAAGGGAGTTGGTTTTCGTGTTTCATGTTTCCTCTAGCTCCTGTTTCTTTTGTTTAGCCAGGTGTGGTTTGAAGCTTTTTCCAAGCTCCCGCTGAGATGCACTTTGAGGTATTATAGCGATGCAACCTTATTACCTCACCTTACCGTTTGACACAAGAAAGGTTTGGCACAAGAAAGAGCTCCACAGGCGGAAAGGAGTGGGCATAGTAGAAGAGGTAGTCGCCAGAATAATTCTAAAGGATTTGGAGAAATGTATAAAAACTCTTTTGATGTACTTTTGCCAGCACATCTTCACATCCAGGCAGTAATTTGACGTTGAGCAATATTGGCCCATATAAATATATAGCCTTGAACATTGAGACAATAGAGGAGCAATTATATGTCTATAATACCAGACTAAGCAGAGGATATTTGAGGTTTTGTATTGTTCAGTGCAAATATTAACAAGGAGCCCCTTGGGTGCATGATGTATTATGAGACTACCGCCAGTATTACTGGTATGAGTAAGAAACAACAGCAGGTAGCAAAAGAAGAAGTCAAGGTGTTGCTGATAATGAGCATGGTACACGAAAGAAGGCTTGCCTAGAGCGCACACTAGCCACCCCATCACTTTCCAACTTTTTCCACTCCCGGTAGTACCGGTATGAGTAAAAACAACAGCAGGTAGCAAAAAAAAAGTTATCTTGATATTGCTGATGCTGAGCATGGTACATGAAGGAAGACTTGCCTAGAGCGCACACTAGCCAGCCCGTCACTTTCCAACTTTTTTACTCCTAGCACAGAGCGTCCAAACACTGGTCCAAACGCGCTGCGCGTCATATGAGACAAAAAACACCTCACAAAAGCACCACTACTAGTGCTGGGGCAAAGCTTCATATCAATGCTTTCATCGCCCGATGCCAGTTGTTCCGAGCATGTGCCATGAGCTTGCCCAAATCCTCAGCCCCTCCGTCCACATTTTGCATACCCATAAGCTTAGGCAGCCCCCCCTCTACCTGAAGCCCGCCAAGTAAAGCTCCTAGCTTAACACCACCACTACTTCTACTGCTGCCATCACCACCGCCTTCACCGTGCGCCTGCACATTACTACTGCTAGCAACAGCATTCATGTGCTCTGTGCCCCCCCCAGGCCCTTGACCAGAGCAGGCATGTGGGGCTGAGGGGGGGAGAGGCATCTCAATGAGGAGTAAGCCGTGGAAGCTTTTCAGGAAGGACGCACTTTTCTGTCCCCGTGCTGCAAGCTGGGCCTGCTCCTGGGGGTCGATGAGAGCACCAGTGCTGTAGCCTTGCAGTTTGCTGGCCTCCTGAGGCTTAAAGCCTGCATCAGTAGTTGCAGCAAACATGCACAAAAGGTTTGCATTCAGTTGGACATAAAACGATCTGATGCAAAGAGAGAAAGGAGGGTTTTCCCAGAGGTGGTCGATGGAGGACTGAAAAGGGGGTGTTTTTGAGATGTTTCCAGAGTATGCGCACCCCAGCTGGCAGTTTCTAAGCTCAGTACCCAGAGGTAGCCCTTGAACACCCAAGCTTGAAAGCTGCCAATAGGGGAGCACGTGTCTAATTGCCTGCGGCGTGAACCCAACATTTCACCACCAATCTGCCATATCTCACCACCCACTGACCCAATTTGTGTCATTTTGATATGAATCGCCTACATCTCAATAAAGAATACCATTGCAACAAAAGTGACGCAAAACGGAGCAGTAGTTGGTCAGGTACCCCATTTTGGCCCATTTCCCTTAGGAAAAATCAGCAAAAGGGCTGCCAACAAGTGTGGAAAACCAATTTCCACCAAATCCGATTTTCAGCAACGATTCCTCGTTATAAAAGAAGTACTCCTGCCGTGTTTTGAGGTGAAAAGAGGCCCTGGGTAGAGTGTGGTGGCTCAATACGTAAACATTCAGTGCCAACAGAAATTTGAACTGGTTTGGTGGGGCTCTGGCTAGTGTGAGCACTAGTTGAGAGCTTTAATGCACGCTGGTGACTTCCAGTGTAGACTGTACTTGTACTTTCACTTTTAAATTTGAACTGGATTTCTGTTCAGAACACTGGGGTAGTCCATTTGGCCTCAAACTTCATGAAACATCTAGCTATATTATTTAAACACAATTTGCATCGAAAAAGGAACATTTTCAAGACATTTGCTCCGTCGACCACCTTTGGGGTTTTCCCCTCTAGTGGCTTTTTCATCAATCTGAAAATTCTCGTTCCATTGCAACACTGCATCGAGCCCTTACGGAATTTGCATGCATATAATCAAGGCAAAATCAATTTCATTACCTACGTGACTCTCAATTTACATTAGATGCAACCACGTATGTGTGCAATTAATAGCTACTCAAGCTGTTTGCTAAACTGTAGTTTATAATGTGTTAATGAGGGTATTGTGTTACATTGTTACACTACACTAAGCCCAATCTCTCTCTCTCTCTCTCTCTCTCTCTCTCTCTCTCTCTCTCTCTCTCCCTATCCCTCACACACACATACACACATTTACACACATGCACCTAGGCCCGCACCTAAGGAATGCGTCAACAGGTACTCTGTGGTCTCCATCTCTTGCAGCGCAGTCCCATCCTCCACCTTCACGCGTGGGGCCATCATCTCTTGAATCCCACCCAGCGCCCGCACTCGCAGCCCTCTCAAGCACCCTGGCCGCTGCTGCCTGTGTGCAGCTTGCTCCTGGCCTTGCCGCAGCACACAATTGCCTTTCCTGCTGACTTCTTCCTGCCACAACTGAGACTGGTAGAAGCGAAGCAAGCACAAGTGCACCACAGGCGCGTCCTGCCATTCTGCGGCCACGCTCGCCCTCACCCCCAACCTGGCCCCCCCTCCCACCTCTGCTTCCTCTTCCTCTTCCTTGCCTGCAGCTGCACCTGTCCCATTCCCTGAGCTTGCAGACCTGCAGTTGCACATGACAGCACTCATTATCAATTGAGTAAGTGACTAGTAATGCGTTGGCGAGCGGTAATTATGTAGTTCAAACGTAAATAAGGAAGGAGCAATGGGAAGTTTGAGACCAGGGACTGAGGTGTCAAAAAGCAGCTTTCCATGCAGCTGCCAAGCACTTTTTAACGAGCTGCGCGAGGCCATAACTAGAAACTGCGACTGCTAAAAAGGCGGTGCTTCTTGGTAGGTTGGTGGGAAGAGCGCAGGATTGTTACGTCCTGTGTACTTACTCCTCCTCTATAATCTTCAGGTAACCCCTTGAACCCCTCCCGGACATGACGTAACTTTTGAGATTTGAGAATAAGAAACAGTGCCTTTTTTCTTCTCGCACACTCACTTAACCAACTTGAAAGAGAAAAAAAGAATTGCAGTATCCTGATCTTGCCCGTGCCTTGTGCAACGCCCTCAAGGATGCCTCTCCTTGTACAGGACACTCCACTAGAAAAAGAGTATGAGCGCGAGTAATTTTCACAGAACACACACTGACCTCAAATGCTGGTATCATTGAAAAGTGGCAAAGTGCGTCATTTAGCAAATCATAAACTGCCGTGCAAGATCATCAATTTAGTGTACTCTCTTGATCCACACAGCCAAAGTCTGCCTTCCACACCCTGCCATTCAAATTCACCTGCTGGTCAAGCTCAGTGTCGAGGAGGTGGTGGTAGGAGCGGTGCATGGGAAGGAGCTGGGGTTGGTGCTGGGAGGAGCACTCATGAGGTGCCCTTGTGCCAGAGCAGCACTGCCTTGGCCTTGCTGCTGCGGAGCAATACGGGGCAAACATAAGGTTACGAGATTGCGACCTACTGAGGAAAAGGTGTGTTCAAATTGCAGAGAGAGTGACAGCGCGCCGGAGCAGTACTGCCTTGGCTTTGTTGCCGTAGAGCAATGTGAGGAAAAGAATTAGTTACAGAGCTCTTAGCTGTGTTAAGAGTGCTGAAAAGGCACCCAAGGGGTGCCCCTGTGTCAGAGCCGCACCACCCGGGCCTTGCTGCTGGAGAGCAGTACAGGGGAATGAACACGGTCACAAAACAACACAGAGAAAGCTTACGTCCAGCACTTGCAATCAAAGTAACCATTAACAGACCACATACTTGGTGAGGGGGTGTACAGAAGAGCTGGGCACCCTGCTGCTGCTGCATCGCAGGTGGGGTGTAGAACTGGGTACAGCTGGAGCCGGGAGGCATTGACAAAGGAGGGGCCTGGCCGTGCATTGTCTGGCCTCCGCCTCCCATGCCCTGGCGCTGTGCTGAAGGAGGGGGGGGCATCAGCACGATAGGGTCGGTTCCGTGCGACTGAAGTTGCAGCGGGTGGGTGTGGGGCTGACTGTGTGGCTGCTGCTGCTGCTGGTTGTGCTGCCCCTGCTGGTAATGCGGCTGCTGCTGCTGCTGCTGCAGCAAATCGTGGTCAAACTGGATCTGAACTTCTGACCCGAACTGGCCCTGCCCAGGCTGTGAGCTCAGCTGCTGCGTCGCAGGCACGTAGTTGATGGGGAGGCATGTGCCTTCCTCTAGCTGGGGGTGGCTGCACGAAGGTTGTGTGGGCTGTAGATGCAAGGGCGGCTGTGTGGATTGCAGGTGCGAGTGCTGCTGAGGTTGTTGGTGCTGCAAGGGGCGCTGTTGCTGCAAGGGGCCCTGTTGCTGCAGAATGGAAGGGGGCAGGTCGTGGTTAGTAGAAGCGTGCGGTACTCCTACTTGGAGCGGTGGGTGCAGTTCTAACAGAGGTTGCTGCTGTTGTTGCTGCTGTTGGAGCTGGAGCTGCTGCTGGGATTGGGTCTGGGGCTGTTGGCTGTGCTGTTCTTGCTTGGTTGCCACGTGGTTGGGGATAGCAGCAGCACAGGACCCCTTCTCTTCATCAGATGAGTCCTGCAGCTCAATTACCTCCGCCCTGCCACGACTGCCACCGTGACTTTGCTTGCGCGACGTGCGCGACCGCCTGCGTTGTTGCTGCTGCTGCTGCTCCTGTTGATGGTGTTGCTGCGGCAGTTGTCGTTGCTGTAATTGTTCCTGCTGTTGCTGCAGTGGCAGACTGTCCCCTCCTTGTTTTGATGCGCTCGGCCTTAGCAGCTGTGCTTCAGGCGGACCCTGCAGCAGCACCTGGATTGGGTTGATCTGCTGCTGCTGCTGCTGCTGCTGCTGCTGCTGCTGCTGCTGATACTGTGGGTGTCATCGCATGTATTTCAAAATGTTTGTGTATGTATGTGCGTGCGCACATGTAAGAAAGCACGACTGCAGCAATGGAATCCATACACAAGGGTTTTTGCTGCTTACAAGTTTGCAAGCTTTGGATGTGCATGCATGCGTGAGCATGAGTGTGCGTGTCTGTTTGCGTGTATATCTGTGTGCATGCATATGTGAGGATGTATGTGCGAGTGTGGGCGAACGCGTACTTAAACGTGCTGTGTGTTTGCGTCATTGCATGTGCTACTGTTGAACAAATTACACCTGCGCTCGCTCCACCTCTGACATCTGCTGGCTGGGCTCCGCAATTTCCTCCTGCAGTGGGAATATGTTAGACAAGTGTGCACACATAAGTGGAGCATACTGGAAGCTACAGTGCACCTCCAAATAATTGCATACACATCAAAAGCGCTTAATAATTTTACTCAACGCGATCATATGTAAATGTAGGAGCGCACTACTTACGCACAAATTTGCAAATTTGGCATACACATGATATTGTACACACATACATACACTCACATCACACACATATAACAACACGCACATACACACACACTTGCACATACACACCTGCCACAACGGCTTCCTGCTCTTAGGCGGGTCCTGCTGACGCTGTCGCTGCAGCAGCTCCTGGTCCTGCTGCTTCCGCTTCTTTGAGCTGGAGGACGACAAGGCCAGGATGCACACACGATGCGGTGCTGCTGCACCCGTCCCAATGCCCCCTGCAGGTGGGCTTACGGAGATACGCCCGCGTGAGGGGCTGAGATTGAGGCCTGTGCCTGCTCTGCTCCTCCACGCTGCTGATACTGTGGGTGCAACGCTGCCACCTGCTGCTGCTGCTGCTGGTGCAGCTGAAGATGCACGGGGACCTGCTTGACCATTTGCTGCTGCTGCTGCTTGGTCACCTGCTGCTGCTGCTGCTAATACACAAGGGCTGGTAGCAGCACCAGAGGCTGGTGCTGAGGCAGGTTTGGCGGCTGACATGGTGGAAAGGGTGGCAGGGGCAGCGCCTGTGAGCGTGAGTGTGCACGCAAGTGTGTTAATGCGTGTTTGCTGTTACACCCGCACTGCTGCCATCTGCTGTGTAATTGAGCAAGGCTACGTTGGAAGTTTCGAGTAGGCAAACCGCAGGCGTGGCTGAAATCAATGAGCATTTACCCTGACTAAGAAGGTTACGAGTTCAGGATTAGGGTTTCAAGATAGGGTTTCTGAATTTATGGTTAGGTGCGGTGGCGTGATCTGAGTGAGTAAAGACATCCAAAACAGCTTGTGATCTGAGTGTGTTGCTTGGTTCAAACGGTAGTTTGAACTAACAAACATAAAAAGTGTAGGCAGATTGAAGATAAGCAGATGGGCTTAGGGGAGAGGTTGAGGATGATCGAAACTAGCATACTGAACTCACGCAAGCAATAAATAACAAGCAGGACAAACAATATAAGGGGGAATTCACCAGTGCGAGGGACGGGTGGGGCGTTGGCAAGAGGCTGCTGTACGTGGTACGCCTCGTCCATTTCCCGCATGAGCTCCTCATCTGCACTGTTCATTGCCTCTTCCTCTTCCTCCTTTGGATCACAGGAAATGGAGCAGGAAAAAAGAAAGTTAATTGCAAGAAATGCAGCTTTATATCCATCACACACACAAGAGTGAAGCGATATGTGCCACATGTAACACAAAACAAACGAGTTTCTCTTGCAGCTCACTTCCTGCTCTTCCATTTATACATACACAAATCAGAATGGGTCGCATACAATTCGTCCTTACATATATTACATACATGAGCGATATAATGTTCATCGTACTCATAATAATCATCATAAAAGAAGATATTAGAAGCACAGCTTCTCCTACCTACATGCAGACCTCCTTGGTCATTTGAGCTAGAGAGAGAACAATTGTGTGTTTCTGATGAATACTATATCGCTCATGCGTATATTATCCATCATACACAGTGCCCAGAACAAGAGCTGCAGGTCTGGTTGCCAATACAAGGTCGTATACTAAGCATTACTTGCTCTTTCCTCTTACCTCAAACGTGTCCTCCCCATGCCCAACATAAGAGTGAGTACGTGCAGCTGTTGTGCCTCTGGCGTGCTGCTGCTGCTGCTGCTGCTGCTGCAGTGCATTCTGCTGGTGCGGCGAGATAAACGGGGGGTGGAATTGCTGCTGCTGACCTGGAGCCCCCAGCCATCCGTCTCCAGCGCCTTCCTCCCCTTCTCCCATGACCCCTGCTCCCCTTTTCTTTGCCCCCCCGAGGCATTGTGGGCCAGCTCCCAAGCCGACACCATGATGATGCCCATTCACACCCATCATGGTATCAGCACCACCCTGCTGCCCCACCCCCCACCCTGAACCAGCCCCACCTCCACCGGGTACTCCCACCCGATACCCATTTTTCATGCCATCTCCTCCCATCCTAGGCACCCCCCCTCCCAATCCAGAGGTCGTGCTACACACAATTCCATTCCTGAGGCTTCCCCCTCCCCCATTCTCAACTCTCATGTTCCCCACTCCCTCATTCCCCACTGCTGACACTCCCGGGACTGATATGGAGAACCCGCTGCTGCTATTGCTACTGCCATGCAACCCGCCCCTAGGTAGCATTGTGGAAATGCCAGCAGCCCCATTGGCGTGTGCCGGCAGTGACCTTGAGCTGTGATGCACAGCCACACCATTGCTCATGCCTGCACGCCCTAGTTGTTGCATCACAGCACCTGAGCCTGTGGTGTGGCGTGGCATGTTTGGATGGCATGTGTTTTGGACACTGGACGACTGGCTCAAAATGTACTTTTCTCCAAAGCTATGTGTTTTGGTTTCCTATTAGGTCAGAGCAGGATGTTCTGCCATGATCGATAGCTTTTTACTGCATCTCCAGGTCCATGACATACAGAGCACAGCAGAAGTTCACATTACGCCTGTAACGCTTTTGCTCAACAGCTCACATACACCAGACCCTCTACACCAGCAGGTCATGCCAGAAAAAACGTGGAGCGCATATATCGTTACCTGCTGCTGCTGCTGCTGCTGCTGCTGCTGCTGCTGCTGCTGGGAGTGCACATGCACTTGGCATGGGAAGTGAAGGGGGCTGCTGCAGGCTTGAAGGCGGCAGAGCTGGAGGGAGACCACCAGGCACAGCAGGAGCAGCACCTGCACATAAAAGATGGAGGTGGTGTCGCGTTTGTGTGTGTGTGTGTGTGTGCGCGTGTGTTTGTGTGTGTCTGTGCTTGTGAATGTGTGTCGTCCGACCAATTGTGACAAATGCTAGGAAAAGAGATGATGTTTTCAGAGGGGGTCAACGGAGCAAATGTCCAAATATGTGCCCTTTTTGCACTCAAAAGCCAGTCATCCACTGCCCCTTTATTCGATTGGTACCATTTTTGCTTTAAATTGAAGCTGGCACTATTAGTTACATGAGGATGTGCTTGGATTCATGTGGGTCGCTCTGTGTGCAAATTGGCAGGGCTGAAAGCCCACAGTGACCACCAAAGCCCTAAGAAGGTGGCTTTGCATGGGAAAACAGCATATGTTGGCCTACATCACCAACTAGTTACCCGTTTCACTCCATTTCTTTTGCAACGATGTTTTTGATTACAAGGACTCTATATCACCAAAAATCATGTGATTTGGTAATTTGGGTGGCCTGCTAAGATTTTGTGGTTAACAATAGGGTTCACGCCGCAAGCAAACACATTTTTGCCCCAGCTGGCAACATTAAAGCTCAGGTGCTATCAGCAGCTACCTCTGGGTTCTGAGCTTGATTGTTGCCAGCTAAGGCGCCCATACTCAATTCACATTTTAAAAGTACCCCCAATAGGGGCCTCCGTTGACCACCTCTGGGATGTTTTGTCAATTTCAAATAAGGCACAGATTTTGGACATAAGTTTACATGGAGCAAGACAAAGAGCTCGCGCATGAGCACGTAATACAGTGGCACGCGGCGGCACACGTGGCAGGGCAGATACTGCCAATGTGTGCGTACAGTGCAGCGTACACACGGCGTACACGTGTGTGTGTTTAGCACATAGTAGCACACGACAGCATACTTATAGTGCGTACATTGTAGCATGCACATTACGTACACATGTAAGTACAAAAGATCATGCCGGCATGCCTACGTGTTCAAAACTGCTTGCCTGCCGCGGAAGTGCACGCAAGTACGTGCTTCTCCCCCGAATCAAGATTGTTAGGACTCAGTGTGAATGCTCATAAATGCATGTGAGCAATAAGCAAGACATCATCATGCCTGAGCAAGTGGAAGCTTGTAATAAGTTGTCACCTGCTTCTTTTTCCTAAAGCCTAAAGTGTGCATGTGTTAGTATTGCTTCAGTTACTTATGGCGCATCTGTGATTGAACTGATTTGGGCCTCCCTGTTACATTGACTGACCTAGAGCGGGAGCTGCAGACCCTGCCAGCGCTGCTGCCCGTGCCTCTCCAAGAATGTTACGAGGCCCCTCGTTCTGGCTCCGCCCACCTGCGGGGAGCACGCAAAGCTTTTGCTGTAAATGTATTATTGTGCATTATACGTACAAGCAAGAGGCAGGCGCAGTCAAGTATATGAGCCAGGACATATCATCATAGTTTGCAATGCGTGGGTCCTTAGTAGCAGAATGAAGGTTGTCACGTGCGCATAGCATAAAGCAAGCAAGTTTCTGGACCTGCTGTGCAGAGATTTTGGTTGGAGTGTGCAGCTCTCGTACACAGTAATGACTGTTACAACAGGTGCACGTGAGCATTTCTGGTGTTGACAACGAGAAGCTCGTGCCCACCACAAGCAAGCACAGAGAGAAAAAGAGAAAGAGAGAGAGAGAGAGAGAGAGAGAATGCAAGCAGTCTCTGTACAGCCACAGCATTCCTTTTGTGTTCAAAAGTATCAGCAATCCAAACGAGAGAGGCTCACTTGGAGGTTGATTCCACACTTGTACAGCTCTCAAACGGGCAGACTCAAGTGCTTCGACCTGAGGGACGCAAGTACAGGCATGGAGTGTGCATAAATTTGTATCGTCCAAAACTTTCAGATGGTATTAGAGGTCAGCTGCTTGGATCCCTCTGTCAGCCCCTTAGCTTCCTACTTTGGGCAGGGCAAAAGCAACTAATTGCTACAGGCAGCACAAGCTGAAAACATTTAGGCACATTGGTTAGGGGCGCCGTACGTGGTGAAGGACAGCAAAAAAAAGGTGTGGCCTTGTTAAGCACTATCAACGCGTTGGCAGTATGAAGTTGTCCAGGATTAAAACAAACAACAAGTGATCGAAACTTAAATGCAAAGGGTGCTCTCTAAAGAACGGACCACTGAAAACCCTCAAGCTTTATCGACACAGCATCTGAGTTCCATACTTTTTTGTGCTACAAAATCCCCATCCAGCAAGTCACTGCAAATGAAGTAGCCACTTAGATAGCCTTGGTAAATGACCAGCACAAAATGTCAACAAAATGTAGTGCTTCCTTTGGGTCAGCTTGCCCTGCTGCACTCCCGCCCACACATCTATATGCCTATATGCACGTATGCTGATGCTTACACATTCCAGATTCCAAATCACCTTTCCACCAAGGGTAGCAATGTTCTCTGGCTGAAGCATCAGAACTCCACGCTTGACTGTCACATTCTCGACCACCACCTGTCACGGTTATAGTTATAGCACACCGGGTAATCAACCAGCACACTAGAGGAGTGAGGTGAACAAGGGGTCTCAGGTTCTGGAGTTTGCCAGGACCCTCAGGATCCCTGCTGAAACATATAAATCAATGACTAGAGCAGGAACATCCATTTGCAGTCTCTATCGGCTGCCTACAGATGGGAGGCAAGGCAGCAGCAAGCAGGTTGTGAATTGAAGTGAATTTATTGATTCCACGCTCAATTATAACAAGCACTCCCAACATCAACGAAGGAGAAGAAGCCACTTCAGTACAGGGTGTTTTGAGTTTGTTCACCACTGAAAGGGGAAAAAGGTTTGACGGGGACCAGCTCCAATGGAGCATCGCACCACACTCCATACTCGAGTTTGTAAACCAAGCCGTAACGAACCACAAAGAAAAGAGACCGCACTAGTGCTGACGTTAGGCAGAGGCCCCAGGGAGGTTGCAGGCCCCTCAAAGAAAGGACAAGCACCGAAAGGGGAACAGAATGCCTTACCTTTGCACCAACATTGGGCCTTTAAATGAGGCGGGCTAGTTGCACAGCAAAGTTGTGAAGCAAGTGCTTTAGAGACAAAAGATGGCTCCAGCCTTCTAGCCTCTAACAAGCATTCAGTGATTCGTACACACATACATTGATACATATTAGATGTAGCAAGGCAACTTTACATAAACGTTATCCTGCAGTGTGTCATTTAATAATTCATATATATACTGTTCAGACCAATTCTGTACAAATACGTGGTCCTGGCCAACCTACCTTAGTCCCGGCCAGACAGTCCCAGGAGAGGGCAGGAATGAATCGATACTCAATGCCCACCACATGCTGCTGACCTGTAAGAATGCAGAATTGTGGAGATGGAACCCAAATGGACTTTCGTTTGTGAGGCGTGCAGCCTCCTCTCCCACATCCATGCGAGACATTTTATTGCTTGCATACTTTTCTATGGCACGCGGCCAACAAAGCCTACAACCTTGCCTTTGCTGCCCTTTCTAGGTCAGACTTGTCATGAATGTCTTATGTTCATAACACGCCATCAAAGGTTGCAGAAAGTACTCTGTTGCTAGCGTGCTATTCAGATTATGAGCGTTATGGCTCAGCACTTTCACGAGGCAAATTTTTTGTGTGCCTGCTTTTCGCTCACGGATGCAAGTCTCTCAGCTTGAAAGTAAAATGAGGCGTACCATCTGACATGTATAGCTTGAGGCATCTGTGCTCAGTCCCTGGCATGTACCTGTGGTGTTTATTTGTGTGTGTGTGTGTATGTGCGTGTGTCTGTGTGTGTTTGTGTGTGTGTGTGCCTTAAGTGAGGAAAGCATTATGACTTAAAATGCTCTCAACACTTTCAGGGATAAAATAATGCTAGGGACACTGCTATGGAGGTAATAATTGTAAGCCTTCACTTGCTTGGCACAACATTTTGGTAATGATCGCGAAACGTTAAGCCTACATTCCTTTGTCACCCTCCATGAAACCCTTGCTTCACAGAAATCCATTCGCACCTATCCCGTGCTGGGGCTCCCAAGTTGACCACTTCATCGATTTGGAGCACGTATTTGCCTTGCAGCAGTTGGTTATGCAATGCCTGCGTCATTTGAGCGAGTGTGAAGTTTGATGGTAGTGTGACCTTTGAGCAGTTGCCTGTGCATGTTTGTATGTATATGCGTGCAAGTACATGTGTAAGCGTGTAATTATTTGTGAGCGACCAAGGTGATTGTTGGTGCATAAAAAGTTGAGTCTGTGTGTGTGTAGGTGTGTGTGTAGGTGTTTGTGTGTGTAGGTGTTTGCGTGTGGGAGTGTGGGAGTGTGGGAGTGTGTGTGTGTGTGAGAGAGAGAGAGAGAGAGAGAGAGAGAGAGAGAGAGAGAGAGAGAGAGAGAGAGAGAGAGAGAGAGAGAGAGAGAGAGAGAGAGAGAGAGAGAGAGAGAGAGA
>Ga0307947_1001386_pt1 | contig 19081 bp, 21 predicted proteins | sample OrgLakmetagen232_FD_201840 | JGI IMG/M metagenome (GOLD analysis project Ga0307947, IMG submission 201840) | Saline water microbial communities from Organic Lake, Antarctica - #232 | ecosystem: Environmental > Aquatic > Non-marine Saline and Alkaline > Saline | place: Antarctica: Organic Lake...
ATACATACATACATACATACATACATACATGCATGCATGCATGCATGCATGCATGCATGCATGCATGCATACATACATACATACATACATACATACATACATACATACATACATACATACATACATACATACATACATACATACATACATACGTACATACATACATACATACATACATACATACATACATACATACATACATACACACACACATACACACACACATACATACACACACACATACATACATACACACATACACACACACATACACACACACATACATACATACATACGCACACACATACATACATACACACATACACACACACAGTCTCAACATGGACCCCCTGATCACGACCCCTGCTCTTTTCAATGCTGTCAAGGCCGGCAGGGTGGACCAGCTTAAGCGTTTCGTATTGGTAAGTGCTGTGTGTATGTGTGTGTATGTGTGTGTTTAATGTATATGTCTGCGAATTTGTTTAATGTGCATGTGTGTGTGATTGTGTGCGCTTGCACACTGCAAGTGTACAGAACGTAGAATGCATTGGCGAACAACAGTGCTACACATCTTCATCAGTGGCAGATGCCGCAGTTTTTTTGCAATCAAAACCTTCCTTTCGTGCTGTTTCCTTTTTTTGCAAACAAAACCTTCCTTTCGTGCTGTTTCCTTTTTTTGCAATCAAAACCTTCCTTTCGTGCTGTTTCCTTTTTTTGCAAAACAAAACCTTCCTTTCGTGCTGTTCCGTTTTTTGCAAACAAAACCTTCCTTTTGTGCTGTTTCCTTTTTTTGCAAACAAAACCTTCCTTTCGTGCTGCTGGCAAGCATCAGTGCCGCAACGTTTAACTCGCCACAATGTTTAATTCGCCACAGTGTTTTTTAAACCGCATACAAACGTCACTTCATGTCAAGAAAAAAGAGCGATTCTTGTGTTGGAGGTGGTGGGCATCAGTGCCGCATCAGTGCCACAACAGGAAGCTGCTGCAATCTTCTCGCACACAACACACATTCATGCTGAGGGTGCTTCTTGTGTCGTAGGTGGTGAGCATCAGTGCCACATCAGTGCCACAACAGAAAGCTGCTGCAATCTTCTTGCATGCAACACACATCCATGCTGAGGGTGCTTCTTGTGTTGTAGGTGGTGAGCATCATTGCCGCATCAGTGCCACAACAGAAAGCTTCTGCAATCTTCTCGCACACAACACACATCCATGCTAAGAGCGATTCTTGTGTTGTAGGTGGTGAGCATCAGTGCCACATCAGTGCCACAACAGAAAGCTGCTGCAATCTTCTTGCACACAACACACATCCATGCTAAGAGCGATTCTTGTGTTGGAGGTGGTGAGCATCAGTGCCGCATCAGTGCCACAACAGGAAGCTGCTGCAATCTTCTAGCACACAACACACATTCATGCTGAGGGTGCTTCTTGTGTTGTAGGTGGTGAGCATCAATGCCGCATCAGTGCCACAACAGGAAGCTGCTGCAATTTTGTCGCACACAAAAGCAATTTTATGTTAGAAAATGAAAGTGTTTCTTGTGTTGTAGGTGGGCATCAGTGCAGACTCTGCAACCTTTGATGGCCGGACGCCATTACACTTGGCAGCGTCAAAAGGCAGCCTTACAATGGTAAGAAACACACAATGCTACCATTTTTCTGCCTGTGCTTGTTTGTGTGCGCGCGTGTCTGACCGTATGTGTGAAAATCGTATGCTTTTGGTGACGTAAAAAGGTAGCCTTATGATAATAGGTAAGACTACCGTCTCTCTGCCGGTGCTTGTTTGTGTGAGTGCTTGTGGCAGCAGCAAAGGCAGCCTGTATGCTTCTGGCAGCAGCAAAGGCAGCCTGGCGATAGTAGCTAATGCTGGGTGCTGGATGTTTATGCTTGTGTTTGTGTGTATGTCTTGTGTGTATGTGTGTGTCTTGTGTGTGTGCGTGCGTGTGTGTGCATGTGTGTATGTATGTGTGTGTGTGTGTGGCGGGTGTGTGTGTATGTGTGTGAAGCTTTTCACAACTCTGCGTTTCAAGCAGTGAGCACACACATCCACACACACAACAAACGCCTGCACACCTTGTCTGTGTGTGCTTGTGTGTCTGTTGTTTAAATTGTGCATGCAGCACCTACACCCTCACACACACACACACATACATATACACACATATACACACACAACACACATAAAACACACACGCACGCACGCACACTTGTGAATGTGCGTTTCCTGATCCATGTCTTTTCACATCCTTGTCCTACAAAGATGCACGCCCTGGTCGAGGATGCACATCCCTCCCTTCACACACCTACACACACGCACACACACATAACATCCACTTGTACATGTTTCCTCAGCCCATGTTTCTGTGTTCATCCTACACAGGTGCACGCCCTGGTTGATGATGCGCATCCCTCCCCCCCCACACACATGCACACATCCACTTGTACATGATTATACATCCTCAGTCCATGTCTTTGTGTTCATCCTGCACATACATACATCCTCAGTCCATGTCTTTGTGTTCATCCTGCACACACATACATCCTCAGTCCATGTTTGTGTGTTCATCCTGCACATACATACATACATCCTCAGTCCATGTCTGTGTGTTCATCCTGCACAGGTGCGCGCCCTGGTCGAGGATGCACACGCCACAGTGCGTATCCTGGACAAAGCTGGGAGGACTCCTTTGGCTAATGCCCAGGCTGCTGGCCATGCCAACGTGGTCAAGTACTTGGCCAGGGCAGAGGAGCTGGTGCGTGTGTGTATGCGTGTGTGTGTGTGTGGTTTGTGTGTGTGTTGTGTGTGTGTGTGGTTTGTGTGTTTGTGTGTTTTTGTGTATGTGTGTTTGGGCGCTCTTGGTGTGTATGTATGTTTATTTGCATGTGAGTGTGTCTGTGTATTTGTGTGTATGTGTCTGTGTGTATGTGTGTGTGTGTGTGTAAGGGCGTTTTAAACATAGGGCACTTACACCCTTAGGCTAACACCCAGTCTACCCCAGTGCAGCTGCTTACACACACACGCACGCTTACACGCAAACAAACACATTACACAACACATGCTTGCTTGCATGCAAACACACACACACTGCACAACACTTGCACGCTTACATGCAAACACACACACATTACACAACACATGCACGCTTGCATGCAAACACACACACATTACACAACACACGCACGCTTACATGCAAACACACACATCACACAACACACGCACGCTTACATGCAAACACACACATCACACAACACACGCACGCTTAAACACAAACACAAACATTACACAGCACACGCACGCACGCACGTACGCACATACGTACACACACACACACACACACGTGCACACATGCACACATGCGCGCACATACGACGCACACGCGCACACACACCGCACTGCAGGACGGCAGCAACAACTTTCTAGGCCCACAGCTCCACTCAGGGGCAGGCTTGTTTGTGAAGGCCCAAACCCACCACACACGCCCTGCCAGTGCTGCCAGCAACCACAGCACGAGGTCCGCCCACAGGCGGGCGCTGCGTGCGGCCTCTCCTGCGCTGTGAGTGTAAAAAGCTGTGTGCCGAGTGTTTGTGTACGGATTCGCTTGCGTGCTGCTGTCGAGCTTGCGTGTTTGCCCTGCATTTTTGAGACGTGATGTATCTGCAGCATTGCAGCCTGCCTGTTCCAATTTTGTAAGAGTTGGCCAATCATATGCGGTTTATGTACACTAGTCCAAGAATTTTTGGTACCAATTACAGGCATTTTTCTCGACTCCCAAACGCCTCCTTCATCCTTGCCTGCACAGCATCTGATCCAAACCACATCCAAAGGCCCTAGTTACTCAGCACCCAAACGCCCTCCTTCATCCTTGCCTGCACAACATCTGACCCATACCACATCTAAAGGCCCTAGTTACTCAACACCCAAACGCCCTCCTTCATCCTTGCCTGCACAACATCTGACCCATACCACATCCAAAGGCCCTCCTTCCTAATTCCTCCTCTGTTTTGCAGCACCCGTTTGGCTCGCCTGAGCTTTTCATTCCAATCCTTCCCACTTTTGCAGGACTCAGAACTCAGAACAACGAAAACTTAGAATCAAAAACTTAGAGGACTCAGAACTCAGAACAACAAAAACTCAAGGCCCTCCCCCCCTCGTTCCTGTTTTGCAACAATTGTTTGGCTTGCTCGATGTGTTTCATCCAACTCTTTCCCTTGATCACCCGATGTGTTTCATCCAACTCTTTCCCTTGATCGCTCGATGTGTTTCATCCAACTCTTTCCCTGATCGCAGACCCAATCAGACACCTCTGAGAATTTCAAACTCAAAGGTTCTCATATCCAACTCTTTCCCTTGATCGCAGACCCAATCAGACACCTCTGAGAATTTCAAACTCAAAGGTTCTCATTCCCCTTCCTCTGATTTGCAGCACCTGATTTGCGGAACCTGTGCTGCCAAACCTGATCGGTTTGATTGATGTTTTAAGCCCACTTTTCTCCGTTCCCTCAGGTCTCTTTGCACCTACTTTACGGAACCTGTGCTGCTAAACCTATTCAACTTGTTTGATGTTTGAAGCCCTATTTTCTCCATTCCCTCAGGTCCTTATCATCTAGTGGTGCTAGCCACCGCTCTGTTGGCGTGTACCGCAAGAACCTCATGGACTCCGCACACAAAACGTCCCCCGCCAGCATTCCAGAGGTGCGTAAATTCGGAGGCACTGCTCATGCACGCACAGCAGTGTACTTGCACACCAAGAATTCCACACCGTTGTGGACCCGTAGATGTCACAAGCTCACCAGGCAGCTGCTGTGCATACGCTGAAACACATACACTCACACATACACTCACACATGCACACTCACACACACACACACGTGCACACACACATGCACACGTGCGTTCACACACATACATACTCACATTCGCTCACAATCACCACACTCACACGCGCACAGGAGTCCCAGCACCAACACGGGTTTGGTGGGCGGCTGCACAGCCCCCGTCTGCCAGTTAGTAGAACGGGTGAGCTAGCGTTAAGGCGTTGTGATGGAAGACAGAACACTCACTGAGACATACAACATGCCGTTTTAGCATGTCATTCTTGTCCATCTTTCACGCCAGACTGTGAGATTATGTTCCACGCCAAATCGTGAGATCATCTCTCACGCCAGACCATGCGATCATGACGTGTGGTAAATATAAACGCCTAGTCTCAGTGATGAAGTGCATGAGCTCCTTTCTGGCACGCAAGCTGCGTGTAGAATAGGGCGACCTCAAACAGGTAGACACACATTTGATTGCGTGCACACGCACACATGTACACACAAACATGCACACATACAAACATACACACACACTCATACACACACACACACACACAGGTCGTGGTGCTGCTGGTAGTGATGGATCAGACAGTGATGAGGGCAGCGAGGACAGCAGGGGCAGCTTCCCTACTAGTGTGAGATTGTCACCGGAGCCACACGTTGACCACACCTCGCTGCTGACAAAGCACACCCTGCCGTCCTCTAGGTATGCTTATAACTGTGTGTGTATGTTGTGGTGTGTGTGTGTGCGTATGTGTGTGTATGTGTGGTGTGTGTGTTGTGTGTATTTGTGATGTGTGTGTGTGTGCGTGCGTGCTTGGTGTACGCACGTGCGCTGCTCACACTGAGCGCATGCCATCAGAACAATGGTGTCATTGCTATCATGCCGCCCATGATGAACACCATGCCACCCTTTTTCATTGTGTTTGTGTGGAGTTTACACACACACACACACACACACACACGCACATAACATTGTGTGTGCGCTTGTTTGTGCGTGTGTTTTGGGCGCCGTGCTTGTTTGTGATGCACGCTTCCCAGAAAAGCTGTGCACCTATACATGCGTGCTCTCATGGATAGTATCACTTTGCTTATGCGCGCGCACACACACACACATGCACGTATGTATTAAAGATAGTACACACATACACACACACGTGCACACACACATGCACATATGTATTACAGATAGGTACAGAGACATACACACACGTACACATACCCGTGCACACATGTGCTATTACTGATAGGTACACACACACACATTCACACACACATACACACATACACACAGTGCACACATGTATTGTAGATGGGTACAGACGCATACACACACATACAAACACACACATGCACACATGTATTGTAGATAGGTACAAACGCATACACACACATACACACATACATACACGTGCACACATGTATTGTAGATGGGTACAGACACACACACACACACACACATACAAACACACACGTGCACACATGTATTGCCGATAGGTACACACACACACACACACAGACACACACACACACACACAGGTCCGCTGCTGCACGGGCAGCCAGGGGGGATTTGTCATCAGAGTCAGGAGCGCTTGATGGGGGGTGGGTGGCTGGCAGCCACGCAACGAATGGCGATCAGGCTTCTGCTGCTGCTGCTGCTGCTGCTTTTGAACCATCGTGGGAGGCGGCAGGCTTTCCAGTCGTGCGTCCTGCTCCCCCTCCTGTAGCAGCAGCAGCAACAAGCCAGCTGTACTCCTTGACCTCTCACGACCTGGCTGCCCCTGCCCACCCCCCTGCATCCTCACCCCTCCCACGAACAGCAGCACCAGCAGCACCGGCCGCAGCAGCAGCAGCTTTGCCTGCGCCTTTCCATACCGAACCTGCAGCAGCAGCAACACCAGCAGCGGGAGTGGCAGGGACGAGTGTGAGGGCACCTGCGCTACCTTCAATAGCCACTACCGCACTACTCTCACCCACGGCCACAACGGAAACGTCAGCAGCAGTCAGCACCGCAGCAGATGCTGCCGCAACACAGCCACCGTCAACCACGGCAACAACAACAACAGCAGCAGCACACACAGCCGTAGATGCTGGTGCTTTTACAGACGTGAGCGACGCCCCCACCCTCCCGCGCGAGCCTGCCCAGTTGCTGACAGGTGATGCAGACCTAAGCTCGGAGTATCACGCACTCAAGCCTCCCACCCCGGTACCCCCGTTGGACTTCTCAAACCTGCTCACGCACCAGCAGCAGCAGCAGCAGCAGCAGCAGCAGCAGCAGACGCGTGCACAAACGTACGATGCCCCCTTCCACCGTCGGACACCACTACAAAGTGAAGCCCCCCCACAGCAGCAGCAGCTGCAGCAGCAGCAGCAATTGCCACAGCAACAGCAGCGACGTCAGCAGCCGCAGCTGCGGGAGCAACAGCCACAGCAGCAGGGCTTGCTGACTGCACGCGACTTGGCGTCAGCTCCAGAGCCTGAAGTCCTGTCCTTATGGGCACGAGGGGGGGGACCTCGCCCTGTGAACGGTGCGCGCGTCTGGACATGCACTCACACACACACACGCACTCACACACACACGCATGCACAACTACACATGAGCGCATGCACACACATACATACACGTAAGCGCACGCATTCACACATACACACACATACACACACATACACACACAAACACACACACGCACATACACACATACACACACAAACACACACACACGCACGCAAAACTATACATGAGCGCACGCACACACACACACACACACACGCACAACTACACATGAGCGCATGCACACACATACACACACATAAGCGCACGCGTTCACACGCACACATGCACACACATACACACACAAATACACACAAACACACACATGCACACGCACACATACGCACACACACGCACACACACACATACGCACCACACATGCACATGCACCACACATGCACACACACATGCAACCATACACACATTAACACACGCACACACGTAAGCACACACACCACACACATTTGCGTGCGCAGCAGGGCCAGACCATGGTGGACAGCAGCAGGAGAGCCACGAGAGCAATCTGCAGCCCTTCCAGGGGCACACAGGCAAGCGCGTGTGTGTGTGTGTTTGTGTGTGTGGTGGTGGTGGGGGATTGCACATGCATGCATGAGTGCATGTACTAGTTGTGTAGCAAGGCAAGCAAGCAACAGCTTCAGTGGTTGCCTTTTGCAGAGCTTGAACCTCTCACTCTGGGGCATACAGGCTACAGTTGTGTGTGTGTGTGAGGTTATGTGCATACATGAGATGTATTAGGTTGTGTAGCAAGTAGCAAGGCAAGCGCAGAGCGCAAGAGCAACTGCAGCAGCAGAAGCGGCAGCTCATGTAATCTTGTGCTGCCTCTCTCGCTGAGGCATTTACGCAAGTGCACGCTCGCTTGCTGGTCAATAAGTAAGCATACAAAACACGCACACACACACACACCAGCATACTCTCTAATACACGCACACACGCACACGTACACATACACTTGCGCACACGCACACGCACAGTCACAAGCACATGTACACAAACACCCATACACAAACACACGCACACACACACGCACACACACGCACACACACGCACGCGCACACACACACACATACACACACACCCACCCACACACACACAAACACACACACACACACACGCATACACAGGTGGTCGTGCCAACACAGCTGCCGTGACTGACAGGCCGGGGGGCGCCGACCGCCATCGCCACGCAGGGGTACGCAGCGGCCTTGCTCCCTCTCCCTCCTCCTCCTCCTCACCTCACCATCCAGGGCCTGGGTCATTCAGTGCACGTGCGCCGGAGGTGAGCTGCTGCGTTGAAGTTTGTGTGCATGCACGTGTCTGTGTGCGTAAGTCATTTTGTGTGTAAGTGGGTGAGTAGTGGTGAAGACAGCTGCGTGGGTGTGGGTGTGTGTGTGCTTGCCCCCTCTCCTCTCCTCCTCCCCACCTCACCATCCAGGGCCTGGGTTAGTCAGTGCACGTGCGCTGGAGGTGAGCTGCTGCGTCGAAGTTTATGTGCGTGCACGTGTCTGTGTGCGTAAGTCATTATGTGTGTGTGCGTATCAGGGGTGTGTAGTGGTGAAGACAGCTGCGTGGGTGGGTGGGTGGGTGTAAGTGTGTGCGTGTGTATGTTTGTGTGTGCTTGCCCCCTCTCCCTCCTCCTCTGAACCTCATCAGCAAGCGCCTGGATTCGTCACCACACGTACGTGCATTTGAAATAAGCTGATGTGAACGTGTGCTTGGTGGAGTGGGCAGAGGTGGAAGGGGGGGTTCTTTGCGACACAGATACTACAAACGCCTTTTGGTTGGTTCACAGTGTTAGTCATTATGTGTGTGTGTGCGTGTGTTGTGTGTGTGTGTGTGTTCACAGCTGATCCTGCTTCTTATTGCTTATCGTTTGAGTCACTTGCTGCTTGTCTGAGCCAGCAGCCTCTCCATATGATTGCTGCTTTTTGCCGTGTTAGTCGGTATACAGCCGCATACCATCATGTCTGTCGACAAGGCTGCTTCTTGTTGCTTAAGAATCGAGTCACTTACACGTGCGGCTGCATTGCCGCTTACCATCATGTCCGTCGACAAGGCTGCTTCTTGTTGCTTAAGAATTGAGTCACTTACACATGCGGCTGCATTGCCGCTTACCATCATGTCCTTCGGACGACAAAGCTGCTTCTTGTTGCCTATGATATGAGTTGGTCAGAACCATATGGGTGCACCGTACTTGTACCACAGTACTCTTATACCACACGTACGTGGCTCTGGCCTACCCTGCTGATGAGTAGTGTCTCATAAATAGGGTTGGCCAATATATATACGGTGTATATACGGTATTTTTGACAGGGAAATCACCAAATGTACGGTCAAATACGGTGTATATATACGGTTCTGGCCAACCCTACTCATAAATTACTGAGTTTACAGATAAATCCATCAGTCAAACCGTGCGACTGCTAGGCAGATGAGTAACGCTCGCCCTCGCACTCATGAACGCGCTGCGTTTTGTGCACGCTAACGAACGCTCGCCCTCGCGCTAACAAACGCGCTGCGTTTTGTCGCTTACGCATAATGGCAGGGGCAGCAAGGGGGACGCCGTGTGAGTCAGCTGCTGATGGCAGGCGGTTTGACGCAACAGGCGTGGGACGAAGGGCGGGCAGGTGTGTATGTGTATGTGTGCGTTTGGGTGTAAGTGCGTGGTTTGTGTGTATGTGTGATTGGGTGTAAGTGCGTGGTTTGTGTGTGTGTGTGAGTGTAACATGCATGCTGATCGATTCGTGCGAGCCAGCTGCTGGTGGCAAAGGGTTAATATCAGGCTTGGGACAAAAGGGACAAATTTTCCTTCCACACGTGCGTTCTGGGGTGCATGTGTGTGTGTGCGCTTTTGTACAAGTGTGTTGTGCGCTCTTCGGTGGGTCTACGAATCGGGTTCGCCACGTGAGCAGGTGAAGTTCTGTTGTGATATAAAATGGCACTTGTCAAGGAAAGGAAGCCCAAACATAACACCTATCCACACACACTCGCGCATGCACACACACACACACAAACACACACACACACACACACACACACAAACACGCACACACGCACCCCACAGGCTGCTCAGGCCCCCACCCCAGCCGCCCCTCCTCCGTACCTTTTTCCCTCCTTAATATGTGTGTGGACCTTCCGTACCCTACGGGCACCACCACCTCTTCTGCTGGTGCTGGTGCTGGTGCTGACACCCGTGAAGGTGGTGGTGGTGGTGGTCTGGGCTCTCCGCTATTCAAGCCCCGTGCACCTGCTGACCTGCCTGCGGGTGAGTAGTAGTGCATGTGGGGTGGGTTAGGTGTGGGCTGTATGTGTGTGTGTTTGTGCATGTATGTGTGGGTGGGTGGGCGGGTGAAGGTGTGTGTTTGTGTTTTTGCATGTATGTGTGGGTGGGTGGTTGGGTTAATGTGTGTGTTTGTGCATGTATGTGTGGGTGGGTGGGTGGGTGGGTGGGTTGATGTGTGTGTATGTGTGAATGGGTGAATGTGTGTTTGTGCGTGTATGTGTGGGTGGGTGAATGTGTATGTTTGTGCGTGTATGTGTGGGTGGGTGAATGTGTGTGTTTGTGCGTGTATGTGTGGGTGGGTTAATGTGTGTGGTTGTGCGTGTATGTGTGGGTGGGTGAAATGTGTGTGGTTGCGCGTGTATGTGTGGGTGGGTTAATGTGTATGTTTGTGCGTGTATGTGTGGGTGGGTTATGTGTGGGTGTGGGTGGGTGGTGGGTGGGGAAATTTGTGAGTATGTGTGTGTGTAATTGTGTCAGTGGTTGCAATGCCTTGCTATGCGCACTGGCCTTCCTTTTTCTCAAGCCCTCAACAGCACCAGACCCTGCAAAGAACACACACATACACACACAAGTATGCACACACACATCCATGCACAAAAACAAAACATGCACGCACACACGCACATACACATACACACGCACACACACACACGTATGCACACACACTCATATACACACAAACACACATGTAAACGTGTACGCAGGTAGCCCAGGCTATGCTGTACACGAGCAGCCCTCCACACAACACCCTAGCAGCAGCCACACAGCCACGCAGCAGCAGCAGCAACAGCACCACCAACAGCAGCAGCTGCAGCAACAGCACCACCAACAGCAGCAGCAGCAGATACCTCCCGGCAATCAAAGTGTCGCAAGCACACCGCTGCACACGTACCAGCGCGTGGACACCTCAGGTGTGTGTGTGTGTGCTTTGTGTCTGTGTGTGTGAGAGAGTGGGTGTGTGCTTTGTGTGTGTGAGTGTGTATGTTTGCGCATGGATTGAATGTGTGAGAGTGTGGTGGCTGAGGTTGTGTGTGTGTGTGCGTGTGTATGTGCATATGTGTGTGTTTGTGCTTAAGTATCATATATAACTTTTAAATTTTAAAGGAGTGTGAGTCATGCTGCTTGCCTCCCCCTTACCTTGTGCTACAAAAGCAAGGAAGACTGCAATACTGCCTCTTGTAGTTGACCTCCTTATGGTAGCTTGCAGGTTCTCAAGCGTCGCGATTCTGAAATCTGTCTGTCACTCCACAATTCTATTCCCATGTATAATACCTTTTGCTGTGCATTGTTTACTATACACACACACACGTCCCTGTGTACTGTTCTGCGTCCAGGCATTCTCACCTACGACTCCGCCAACAGCTATAAGCCTGCAGTCGTGCATGATGCCATCTATAGTCCAACCACACGGATTATCACACACACACTAATATAAACACACACACTAACACAAACACACACACACACACACGTCCTTGTGCACTGTTCTGCGTCCCGGCATTCTCACCTACGACTCCGCCAACAGCTACAAGCCTGCAGTCGTGCATGATGCTCTCTATAATCCAATCACACTGATTATCACACACACACACTAACACATAGGCACACACACGTCCTTGTGCACTGTGCTGCGTCCAGGCATTCCTACCAACGATTCCGCTGGCAGCATGCCTGAAGGCGCACGTGCCCAACAAGGGAGAGCAGGGGACCGCCCATACCCCCTCCTCCATAACAACAGTGATACCACCCCCAACAGTTCAGCTTCCCACGACAACAGTCAAAGCCGACCAGGCACACGGGACTCCACATTTCGTATCAGGTGAGGATCAGAGGGGGTGGACGAAGGCCCAAAATGGGCTCAGTTTTCTGTAGTAGTACTCTTTTGTGTAATTTCCGTGACAGACACACAAATCCACGCTTTGCTTTTTCAGGTGTGTATACCTATTTGTTTTTCTTATCAATACTTGCGTGCATGCATGGTGTCCCCCCGCGCACACAAACACACACACATACACTCACACACGCACACACATACACACACACACTCACACACACACACATACACACACAAACACACACACACACAAATGCACACACACATGCAAACACACACAATGCACTCACATGCACACAGATCTTCTGAGATCATTGCAGCGGGTGATATAATGCAGCTGGCACCGCCTGGCACCGCAGATGCAGATGCAGGTGGGTGGGTGTGTGCATGTGTGTTTACATGTATGTGTGCGTGTGGGTGTGTGTTTGCATGTATGTATACAATCGTGTGCTTGCATGTGTATATATACACATACATGTGTGTGCACGTGTGCGCGGGTGTTTGCATGTATGTGTGTGTGCGTGCAAGCATGTGTTTGCATGTATGTATATATGCATGTATGTGTATGCGTGTGCGAGCGTGTGTTTGCATGTATACATACACATATGTGTGTGTACTCATGCTCACGTCTAATGAGGGCGCTCAAGTGAAAAATCTCCCGCATGCTGCTGCTGACACTACACTCGCGCTTGCATACACAAGTGCACATCTGCACACGTGCCGTCCATACATTGCAGATGCATCTGATGCCATGCTCCACACTATCAGCCAGATTGTGAGGGAACCTCGTTCACGAACCGACACACCAAGTGGTGGTGATGGTGGTGGTTGGGGTGGTGGGGCGAGCGATGCCCACCAAGAAGCTCAAAGGCAAGAGGGGCAACACCACCATCACAGAGGCGGTGAGGACCTGGAAGGGGGGTCAATTCCACGAGAGGGTCACCCGCAACAGCAGCATCAACAGCAGCAGCAGCAATACCGTTCTCAGGACTCACGCCCACTTGACAAGGCTACAGGTGAAGGGGACCCCTCTCCTCGCAACCACGCACTGCAAAGCAACTCCTCTCTTCCCAACCGCGCGTTTCTGGGCAGCAAAGTGCGCAGGGGCAGTCTGGTCCTGCACCCAGATCAGCCCCTACCTCCTTCGACGCCAAGGCATGCAGCGCTCGGCCAAAGCCAGCACTCGAACCCCACGACGGACGATGTCGAGCAGCTCATCAATGCTATGCGGGACGAGGAGTAGCTGGCCAGCCTCTATTGATGTATGTACGTGTATGTGTGTGTGGGGGGGGGGGGGTGCGTGTCTGTGGGTTTGCTTGTGTGTGCGTGCTCGTACGTATGCAGTTAGCATATGATTGTGGTTCCAAGCTGCTGTGAATGGCTGGACGATTTGCATTGATTGATCGCTAATATTGCTGATATTTTTGGTGTAGACGCACCAGCACCCTCCTTTGATGCATGTTGCACTCTTCACGGCGGCCTTCTAGACTCCTTAGAATAAATCATGCAATGTTCGGAAACGGGAAGAGGATCGATTTGCAAAGCACGGCCAGAGAGAAGAGCAATTTGTTTGTGTTAACTACTCAGTGATTTTTACATTGCACCAAGCTTCATTTATACCGTTTCTGTGTACGCCGTGTGATTACCTTTTATTAATTATTTTGTCCAAAGTTTGAATCGGAAGTTAAGTTAGCTCAATACTTTGAACCTGACCTCAACTACGTTGTTATCCAGTATTGTCCCAGGTTGTGTGCTCAACCCCCATTTTCCCTTGTTCGGGCCTTTAAAACTGCACTAGAACTTATTTGTTGTTAATCCGCCCAGTCTTTACAATCCTAGCTTTACTTTTGCATGCATGATGCCAAGATTTTCCTGTCACTTGGTTTTGTTCAATTGCTCTGATTTGATCGGTTCTTGCGTCATCACACTCGTCTGTTGCGACTCATTCTTCCAGCTTCCTTCTTCACTACTCTTACTATCTAGCTAGGTACAATGCTATTGTTTCTTATTTGATGGGAGTGTTACTTGTAAAGTCCTCAAACTATCTCATCTGCATCTACTGGTTAGACCTCCCCTTCAGTAACTGATGAAGTAGCCATGGTTTGAATGCATCTGGGCTGCGCCTTCAAACTCCCAAGAATCCGCCACTCTTAAGGTAAGGTAAGGTTACATCACTATATATGCTCGAAGGGCATCTCAGCGGAAGCTTGGCAAAAGTATGAAACCACACCTGGCTAAGCAAAAGAAACAGTAGCTAAAGGAAACATGAAACAGATGTATGAAGCTACTCTTAAGTGAAGAAGAAAGCTACTCTGCAGGCAGAAAAAAACATTCATCCCCACATTAAGTAAGGGAAAGGAATCACTGCAATGTCACAAACAGCATTGTGCCTTTTTTCCCTTTCCAAGGGTGTTTTTTGTAGGTGCAACAAGTCTGGTGCTACAACAACAATTTTTACGTTATATACGATCTGCCATGTTATATGCGATCATGTTATATACGATGTTATATACAATCTGCAATGTGGAGCGAGCTACCAACCGCCACCTTCTTATTTTTACCCAACTGGGAAAACAAGAGCATCAATGCCTACAGAGCAATGGTGCGAGATAACTTAAAATACTGCACCACGCTTGGCTTCATCCCCAAGACAAAATCCATATATGCAATGCCAACTTCGTGGAAGGGTGTACAACGTAGTTTCTCCAACCACACCTGGAGCATGGATATTATTGGCTGCTGTCTGGAACAAAGAAGCAAAACAGCGTTTAACTGATGCCTCACCAATTTGGCTGCAAACACTGCAAAGGAGTATCCCAGAACAAGCAGTTTGGGAAAAACATCAGTACCTCGCAGAGAGGACACAGACCACATCACCAACCATGTTTGCCCACAGTACTTCAAATCAAAAAGAGAGGACGTCAATGGCCAGGAAAGAGGCCAAAACACTAACATCCACCTCCAACCATGGAAAGATAAGCAGTTTGAATTAAAGTGCCCCGATTGGGAATTATGGGCATACACTGACGGAAGCTGCATAGGTAAGGCCGAAAACTGTATAGGCGCAGGGGTATACTGCCCTGAAACCAAAGCTGAATGTTATGTGGACTCAGGAGGCGTGGGAATAACAAACACCATCAATAGAGCTGAGCTCACAGGGATTGCAGCAGCTCTTACCAATAAGCATACCCAGATTGCAACGGACAGTGCATGCTCCCTAAGCCAAATTAGAAAACAGGTACTCTTCCCTGAAATGCAACGAGACCATATACACTCAAATCTGCTAGAACAAATTGTATCTATATTTATGCCTCACCAGAACCTATCTGCTTCCATAAAGTGAAAGCCCATAGTGGCATTGCCGAAAATGAATGTGCAAATGCAATTACCAAACACTCTGCCTTACAAGACGGAGGTCATGACATGCACTTTCAGCCTCCGGATCCAGACGGTAATGCATACACACACCTTTACTGGCATGCGGCTAAAGACACCGATGTGAATCCCAGCGGAAGAGGGGCGATTACACTAGGCTTCGTGCACTCTCTGATTTAAAGGCCAAGCTGAAAACAGAAATGTGCTAATCACACAGACCGGGGAGTGCCAAAACAGGCACAGGGTATTACAACTACTGGAAGGACCTTAGACCTTTGATCAATAAACAAGCCACAAATGATTTCTGGAACAATCAATAGCAATTTCAAATTCTACGAAAAGCGTAATGTTATGAGGTACCGCACTGGTATAAACACACCTACCGGTACGGCTTCTCTCCCAATGCAAACTGCCCCATCTGCCCTTGCACTGATAGTGCGCTTCACATACTCTCAGGTTGCCAACACACTAAAATGAGGAACATGATTATAAAACGCCATAATATGGCAAGTGTGCTGATTGTCCAAGCCCTACTAGAAAAGGGATTATGCGGAGCGAGCCAACCAAGTTGCCTACACTGACGTAGGCAGAGCAGATAAACTTTCAGAGCAAGGCCTAGATCTGAGAAACACTGCCATCAAAACACTGCCCTCTTGGCTGCTACCAAAACTAACAGCACATGCTTTAAAAGCCTCTATCTTCTCGTCCTGACGCCATCCTATTCTTACCTAGCACTGCATGCTCCTCTCGCGTAATCACCCGCAATTCAAAATTTCAACAGCTTGCTAAAGACAAGAAACTGAATTTAAACCAGTGGGAGGTTCACCTGATTGAGTTTAAACTTTGTGAAGACACTAGGCCCGATTCCCAACTCCAAAAAGCAAAAGCACAGCACAGCATGCTTATTGCCAACCTAAACAGACAAGGATATAGGGAAGTCAACCTTCACGTGATCCTCGTTGGAGGTATGGGGACTATCTACAAAGACTACACAAACAAACCTCTGGCAAACCTTAACCTGGATTATCATAAGATTAAAAACCTGACACACAAACTGAATGAACACTCCATCAGACATGCATCTGCACTCATAAAAAACAAGGTATGCACTGCAATATAACACAAGCAACAACAGTCAAGGATTGGGTCTGGGTGCTACGGCACACAACCCCCTGACCCACACTAATTTCTTTTACCTGTTTGCGAGGTGGGGGGTTGCCTGGTGCGGGCATCTAAGTAACCCCCTCCCTATATCATGCTAACTGTGTCACCACTACCAGCGGAGTCTTTTCTTTCCTTATTCTTTTCTTACATGTTTTACATTCGCAGCCTAGCAGTCGCACGATTTGACTGACGGCTTTAACTGTAAACCTTGTAAACCTTGAAAGGAATCACTTTGGTACCGGGAACTGTAGCCGCCAAACAAAAAAGAAAACGAAAAAACATTAGGTTAGGAGGTATGCAGGGTTAGCAGGCTTAATGTTGAACTGGTCCTGATGAGAGTAAACAATGTTACCAGAAGGGGCACGCCTGGTATGGACAAGCTTAGCAAGTCCTTTACAAGCTCTGACGTCTTTGATGTGTTTTTGCCTACTTCTTCTCGTATCTTTAAGGTTAGCATTTTCCAGTTGCGTCACAGCCCTTTTTTTACTTGGTTTGTTATGAGTTTACCTCGTTCTCATAGGTTGAGCAGCCATTCCAGGTTGAATGCCTTTGTAATCCAAACTAAACTAAACTTAACTTTAAAAGCTCTGACGTGTGAGTGTCAATGGTGCTAACCGCGTCCGAAAGGGTGGTGTGATGGGCGTCTGTAAAGAACAGTGGAGGCTCCTTAAAAAGATGTTGCAGAGATCTTTGGGTCGGTGCTTTCTGCGAAGGTAGACATGCTGATGGCCTAGTCCGTGCCTGCGGCCTATTGACAAAAGCACCCAGGCCAGCCCCTTCCGCCCCTCCTGGTTCAGGCGGATAACGTTGGATTTATAGAAGCTACATGAAGTTGTGCGAGGAAGACTAGAGTGGCAGAGCAAAACATAGGGCGAACTGGAAAAACTGAGGCCTGGATACCTACACTATCAAAAGAGCAACCAGACACGAAGGCAAGAGAAGCTAGGAGCCAGCCAGGATAAGAGCAACCTAAGCCATGCATAGCAATGACTGGTGCGCCAAAACGGGCTCCAACACAACTCCCCCTAACGAAAACGGCACCCCCCTAGACACCCCTTTAAAGAGCGCAAAAATCTAGGCCTAGCTAAACAAGGCACAAAGCAGCGGTCTACAACCTACTCTCCCTACAGTCAAAAAGAATAAAGCTAACCCTACACAGACAGACGGGCAGGGAAACCAGGCGAGGGGGAGAGGGGTGAGGAAGCACCAAAGCGACGTACAGCAAAGAGCGTAGCTGACCAGCAAGCACGGAAGGGGAGGCTCCGCATAGGGAGGCAACGCTGAGGGCTGCAACAACACCAGGCAGAACACCATATCCTAGGGGAGGCTGCACACAGAGAGGCAGCACACGGCTGCATCAACACCAGGCAACACAACTCACACACTCGCTAGGGGGACAGGCACGCGCTAGAGACGAGGCTTTGGCAAAACCATGGACCATCCAACTAACCCACTAAAAGGCCAAGACGAGGGGCGCCACAACTAAAAGAGCAGCTAAAAACCCTTCTGGCCAGCACAGAGGAAGAGGCTGGGCTTCAATGGGAACCCCCCCTCCCCCCCCCTAGCTAAACCCATTAGCCTACCCGCGTAGGAGCCCCTGTGGAGATGGAGCTGGTGCTGCTGGTTGCCGGTGCCCTATTACGGCGGCGCTGAGCGGGGACGTGGGGGAGGGGGGCTGTGTGGGTGACCCAGTGAAGGAGGAAATGGGCATAACATACGTGGTGGACGGGCTGGGTGAGCTGGGCAGGGGCCTTGAATTGAAGGAGGTGCTGAATCCTGTCCGTGCCCCAAAAGCGCAGCAGGCTTCCCAGGTCGCGTGTCCGTGCACAAGGGTCGGGTCAGCCTCTGGTGGGTACGGGTGGGGGATGGGGGGCCGGTTACGAGTGAGGTGGTGCGGGAAGCTGATTGGAGGGACCTGGGCGGCAGGCATGTGTGGGGCGGGGTAGGGGTTCTGGTCCTGCTGGGATGGGGGAAATGTGTGTGACAGGGGGTGTGGGAACGGGGTGGGGAGTGACATCGACGGCTTGAGGCTGTTGATCGC
>Ga0307947_1001387_pt1 | contig 19080 bp, 33 predicted proteins | sample OrgLakmetagen232_FD_201840 | JGI IMG/M metagenome (GOLD analysis project Ga0307947, IMG submission 201840) | Saline water microbial communities from Organic Lake, Antarctica - #232 | ecosystem: Environmental > Aquatic > Non-marine Saline and Alkaline > Saline | place: Antarctica: Organic Lake...
TGTGACCATGCATCTCCTGACCCACCAGGTCGCCCAACTCAAGGCCCTTGCCACTCATTCCTTTCCACAAGAGAAGGAACGTCGCTACCAATAAAACGGCAACTCAACCTACATACGCGAGCACGTCAACTCGCTTGCATCCACGTCAGCAAACTCCACTTAGCCTTGAAAGGAAACAGCAAGTTTTTAGACGATCTCAAGCTCAGAAGTCACCTCCGCCCGCAAGCCCCCCCCACCAACATTAGTCACCCTCATCAATTGCATTACAAAACCGCTTATGGACCTAGGCATAACTGGCTTCCATGTATGACCTCACATCAGCTAACGAGAAATACAAACAACTCAGAAACAAGTACACTCGAGTTTCCAAAAAGCACATCATAGCCCTAAATAGGCTTGCTGCCATTGCTAACCTGCCTGGAACACAAGGGCTAAGCCCAACACAATTGCACAAATACTCCAAGAAAGGAATCCAGAACAGTCTATCCTACTTAATTGCCGCAAAATAAACAACTCCTCCTTCACAGGTCTTCTAGACACACACATAAACACATCGGCCCATGGAGAGGTGCCCCAAAATCCCGAAAACACCCAAACCCAACAAACTTTGCCCATCTACACAACACCCACACCACAGCCACGCTCAGCAACACACTACAGGCACCCCATTACAAATAACTAAATCAGAGGCCCACCACCTAAACACACAGATCCATCAACTACAAGTATTGGACACCCAAACGTTAACCAATCCTCTGATTTTGACACACCAAATTAGAGCCGTAAACATCCCCTGGCCCCCTATAATCACAACCGAACCTCAAACAGAAACTCAAGGTCATGTTGCACTCAACGTACCTACACCTTCATCTCTAGAAGAAATGTACCCCCAATATACAGAAATTAACGCTCGACCCAGGAAACGCACAACACATGGCAACATATCCCGCATTGAGCTTCCCCAAACACAACACTCCCTCGTCGCATTGGTGGAAGGGCCTCCACCTTCACCACAAACAAAAACCCCGCGATCACAACGCCACTCACAAAGGGTAACCAACCAAACAAAAAGGAACCACAACTCTATAAGCACATCGCCAATACCACTGCCACAAACTACAGCTATTACTTGCCTCTCCGACCCAACACCCACTAACCACCTGGCCACTCTCTCCCAAGACCAACAAGCAAAGCGTGCACGGCAGACACAAGATACCCTCCCCGGTACCAGAAAGAGGACACGCAGCCAAACAGAAAGTCAGCAACATACGCCCCTGACTTAAATTGTAGACACTGTTGCATTAACTCACTAAATAGTAATTCAGCCTACTCAACAATTTACAAACAGTCAGCCAAACAAACGCACCACACGCTCACAAATCACTAGCCATAACCACCATGCAACACAAGCGTCCACACAAATAATCACTTCCCCCACTCAGCATATGAATATCATCAACCCGATAACTTACCAGGTACACAACAACCCAACTTTTGAGATTGTAGACCACCCAGCACCATCATCACAGCGTAAATCCCAAAGGAAAAGGAGAAGTGAGATCCTCGATATACCCCATGACCTTCCTAGCCTAAATCTGACCCCCTTGCGCATTACGCACATTCAACAAGAACTCTGGATGTACAAGAAATATAAGGCCTTATCAATGACACCCACAGAGGCCATCAACACACTCTACTATGATGATATGGACATCCTGCACATAGATAACTGGAGGTTCTTCACCCCCAAGGAAAGAGACAGAGATGATATACCCCAAAGACAGAAACAATACCATACATATATGCCCCTATGAATATTGAAAGATGGGCCCTACCCCTCTATATATCAGTTGGACTAGTGCCCAATTCCTGTAAGACTGTTGCCCGGAGCCAAAATAAGTGCGCAAGCTGTGAAATTTGCTCCTACCATCTAGGACTTAAATCTCCAGACCTCTCCCCACCTTTTAAAGACGTACATCTGTGACGTCTGCAACCGTACCTACCACTGGCAATGCTTGCTTAAAACAAGCTGCTACAACGCCACTCAAAGGGAAGCTATTGATGCCAATGATTCATGGGCCTGCCCTGCCTGTATCAACTTAATCCAAAATGAAAAGAAAAATCGTCTCATGGCACCCAACCTGGGAGCCAGAAGAACTACAAAACACATGTGAAAGCTTAAAGCAGAGCATCAAAAAACTATGAATAGCAAATCACCGCGCCAGACTTATCTCAGCCCGCACCAAATAAACACCAATATGATCTTCAAAAACAAAGTTTCTCTGCCACCCAAGAGGGCAATACGTACCAACCCTACAATGTCGATCTCCGGAACAAAGTCAACTTCGACATCCAACCCACCAACCCACAGGCTGACATTACGGCCACAGGGCATTGTGAATACTGGATCACAACCATTGATCTCATAAAGTATCAAGAAAGAGTACCCTAACCTCCCCAGATGACACTATGCTTCCTCAAGTGTACACTGACACAGTAGCCTGTGCTTACAATGTCGACGGAAAGTGTAAAGGTATGCTTACTCCCGAGCGCCTTCACATACTGCAAAAGACTTTGATAGGGCAAAGTGCAGCGGCCTACACAATCATGTCCAACCTCCTCCCATTAGCTTTGCATCAGAACTCGTAAGCCTCATTGCTTGTAAAGATATCTCAACCTCTAAACATACGAACAAGAAAACCAAAGACTCTTTCTCCCAAATACTTCCCTCCCACATCACCGCCGCCTTTCAACCCTGGTCAGTAAAGAAAAAATGGCATCCCCCCTCGACTATGACCCCAAATTCTCCCATTTCTGGAGTGGGCACCCAAGATACAGAGTGTTTGGGGCAAACACCAATGCCTTATCCTCCCGATTCTCGGGGTTCTCCATCTGCCATCCCATTTACCATGTAAACACCATGCTCTTAGCAACAAGACACGCCATCTACTCTGCTGCTGTCAGCACAGAGAAAACAGCCACATTCATGCTCCTCCCTTCCTGGAATAAAAATATAACCACAAATCCCTATGCATCACTCTGCCACAAATATCCACACATGTGTAAATTCCTGGGCACCACAAGTAGACAGTAGACGGTGCCCTGCACACCCTTTCTGGGTGCCAACACATGCAAATAAGGAACATGATCACCGAAAGACACAACTTAGCATGCCGCATGATCTTAAAGGCTGTCAGCAAAACAGGCTCCTTAGGATCATGCATTGTCTCCATGGATATAGGCAGCAACAAACGGATGATAATGCAAAATCTCCAGATTTCTGAAACAGCTGAAAGTAGAATATTTCCCAAATGGCTCTTCCCACCCCACTTCCCAGATAAAGACAGATTCACCTCCAGCCGTCCAGATTTTGTGCTGGTTACTCCCTTTGCTGCAAAAACACAAAAACTACAAACTAATGTAGGGGGGTGGGTTCTTCGAAGTGGCAGGGAGCAATTGAGGGAGACTGGGAGCACCTCAGCAGCACCGCCAGCCACCAATTGAGCCACCAACCCCAGACAGCACCGACCTAAAGACCTCAGCAAACATCGGCGTGACATCCACCTCGTCGAGATCAAGTATTGTGAAGACACCATACCTCAAAACCAGCTTATAAACGCCGCAAAGGAACAGCACAAAGATATCTACAACACTCTCCAAGGAGCCTCCGTTACTCTCCACATCATCCTTTTGGGTGTGGGTGGCACCATCTACAACACTCACACTCTGAAACCTGTCAAGGAACTGGGTCTCGATTCACAAAGAGTTAAGAAGCTTGCCTCCAAGCTCCATGTGCACTCTGTGAACTTTGCTGCTAAACTTTTCCATACCAGACGTGCCCTTTCCAGTACTATTGTCAACTCTGATCAGGAGCCGGTTCCAGGCCAAGCCTGCAACCCTCTTATCCCCACTGATTTATCCTTTCTTTTTTGCGGTGGAGGAGCTTTACGGTACTCGGTACCAAAATGGCTCATTTTCCTTAATTAATGTGGGGAGTGGTTTTTCACTGCCTGCGTAGTTTTTTCTTTTTCTTTTTTCTGTACAAAACAGTACCCACATAACAATACCAAGAGCAGCCATGCCAAACAGTGAGGAAGGAAGTGTGGTATGTTGCATGCCTAGCTGCCCTGACTGCCATGTTAGGAGCCAGGGGTATAATGTTTAGCACGCTAGCCAGGACAGGCTTAGAGCCCGCAGTAGTAGAAAGTAGCTAGGGCAGTTGATCTTCTCCTCGCAACCTTAAAAGACTTTGCAGCCTGCCCAGGTAGTGTCTCCAATTTCTCTGACCTAGGCCAGACTTACCTCTTTGTGTATGCTAGGCCAAACGGCTCCTTAGCTGTTTCACTGCAGCTCCCTCTCTAGCATGTCTGCCGCCTTGCTCTAGGTATAGGTTAGCCTTCTTCCCCTTGCTCTCGGCTCTTAATAAAGCGACCCGAATCTTGTTATCTAAACCTTTAGCTCACTGTACGTACTCCTTTCTTGTCTCCCTAGTATGGGCTCGTAATGCTGAGAGTGACGTGTTGGTGCAGCTGTGTTTTCTGTAGGGGAACTCTCTCTTCTCTTTGGGTTGTGTTGGAGTTGGTTTTGGCGCACCAGTCATCGCAATGGCTTAGCTGATTTTATCCTGGCGAACTCTTAACTTCCCTAGTTTGTATGTTAATTGCCTAGATTGGCCCATTTTGCCCTTCTTCTCAGCAACCTGTTTGCCCCCCCTACTTTCTTTTATTTTGCTCCCTTTTTATTTATCAACTTTCAGTTCGTTTCAACCTTGTAGTAGGGAGTTTGCTATCTCCCCTTGACCTGTGTATTACGCCATCATCATCATCAAAATCTGTTTTCCTTGCCATGAGATCAGTGATTGATGTGGCTAGTAGCTTTCTTGTGCTGTACGCAGTCGCACTTCTTGACTGAGGGCCTGTTTTTGTAAACATTGCAAACTTTGTGCTCTATGTTATAACGAGCTTTCCAAAGCAATATTGCAGTCACTTGCGAGTAAATGTATTACTTTTTGCGGGGACGACATAAAAACGAAGAACTAACGTGCCAAAATTTAAAGTCTCGTACTAGTAACTGTACGCTAGAGTCGTATAAGGCTCAACACAGCTTGCTGCACAAACTAGATATAGACAACAGCCTTAAGTCGCTTGTCAAAGAAGCCAAGCTATCCTGCCCTGAGAAATCATATAAATGATATCCAAAGAGATTTTTAAATGGAATTTGCAATCGGCGATTCTCCACATTCCTGCTCATTAATATCAGAGGACAAGCACAGACAGACGCGACGGAGCAGATTGATATCAAGACAGCAGACCACAAGAGCATTCTGACTGCAAAATGCCCTGTGGAGCCACAATCCAAGCTTTGTGTAGCCAGCAACCTTAAAGCACAACCACATTCCAAGCGCTTTGTGTCTTTTTTGGTGAGCTACCCTAAAGCTCGTGCTCATAGGCCAAGGCGGAAGTATAAGCGAGAGTCAATGCATGAACTAATCGCACTTCCATACCGGCACAAACACACTAAGCAAGAAGGCCTGCCGTAAAAAGGAAAGGGCGCATGTTTTACGATCCAGCCATGTTTTACGATCCAGCTAGGCTCTTATGTGAGCATTCCAGCAGGCTCATGCGCACACAGTCCAAGTCAGTAGCACTCGACACGGACGACGCAGCATCTATACATACCTTCAAGAATTCAAACAAGTGCTTATTCGGGCCACAGCTTCAATAGAAGAAAGGAGGGCAGGGGGCCCTCTCAGTGCACTTTAAAGCTGCAGCAACCGTTTGAAGCCTCCAGGAGAAACCCAAACTGGCATAGTATTCACATGTTTCAGAGCCTTACAGGATAACGCCTTATAGGACACCCTTACAGGAGAGTGCCTTACAGGGCAGCCTTACAGGAGAGTGCAGTTTCAGCCACTTCAACCGTTTTTGAGCCACAGGAAGGATACAGTGCTCACGCGTACCAGAGCCACATGGTGTAAAGCACCCCCATCCAGGTGATTATTTGGGAGCCTCTTTCTTCTTTTCCTTCTCCTTCTTTTTCAGGGCCCCCATATGAGCCTGCAGCGCAAGAAACGTGTGTGTGTGTGTGCGTGTGTGTGTGTGTGTGTGCGTTTGTGTGTGAGCACAGTTGATATGGGAGCAAATTGAGCCGCCATTCCAAACAAAGCAGAGCACGGAAAAGAGGTTGGCAGAGTGGCCCACCAAGGCACGCAGTTGAAGCGCAAAAGATTATGCACCGCCATGAATCAGCGTGCACGAGAAGAGGCACACAGGGCCGGGATGTCACTACAAGGTCAAGAAGGATGGCGCTAGCGCTAAGCAAAGGAAAGGGAGGATGATTGCTCAGGAATAGGAATTGCATTACAATGCAGGCTGTGCCCGGCTAGGGCATAGAAAGGGTCGACCTTGTTACACCACCGCTTCTGTGCCGGGGACAAGCGTCATCCGATGACCATTTAATCTTATTTTTATATTTTTACAACAGTCCTCGTTTTGCTGTGCTATGCACCATGCACTCAAGTGTGAAAACAGCCGCACAAACCTTCATGATGACATTGATGGAGCCAGCAAACTTTGCGTGCTGCGTGGTGGGCACTGTGGTGGAGATGGTCTTCTTGCCGTCACTTGCGCGGATCAGGCAGCGGTAATCTTCTGGAGGGGGGGGAGCCTTTTTGGTTTTACGGGGCTTGAGGTTGCTGCGCTTCATGGTGATGGACACGTACCCTGAACTCGCATGGCGCTCATACATTTTGTGGACCTGCGTGTGTGTGTATGTATGTGTGTTTGTGTGGGTTAGTGTATATGTGTGTGTTCGCGCGTGTGTGTTTTTGTGTGTATTTGTGCGTATTTGTGTGTTCATGTGTGTGTTTGTGTGAGAGAGTGTGTGTGTGAGAGTGTGTACGCATACGTGTGTACTTCTGTTTGTGTGCCTGTGTGTGCGTGTGTGCAGTCGCATACTACTCACATCCGGTGCATTGTGCATTGTGCATGCATGGGCACATGTGAGGGTGTTGAGTGAATGCATACGTGCGTACAAGCGTATTGTTGTGTGTGTGCGTGTTGTTGTGTGTGTGCTTGTCGTGAGTGTGCATAGAGGAGTGGGAGTATGTATGCACGTGTGCGTGTGTGTATGCGTGTGTACGTATGTGTATGTGTGTGTTTGTGTGTGTGTGCGTGCGTGTATGTGTGTGTGTGTTGTGTGTGTGTGTGTTCACGTGTGTGTGTTTTTGTGTGTGTATTTGTGCGTATTTGTGTGTTTTTGTGTGTGTATTTGTGTGTATTTGTGTGTTCATGTGTGTTTGTGTGTGAGAGAGAGAGAGAGAGTGTGTGTGTGTGTGTGTGTGTGTGTGCGTGCGCGCGCGCGTGTGTGTTTGCATGTGTGTATGCATGTGTATGTTTGTACTTGCATGAATTGTCAAAACAGGCATGTCTTGATTCTGCGCAAGCGAAAGGTTGCCTCACCTCATTGAGAAAAGGATCAGGCTCTAAAAGCATCTTGAATAAATTGTTGATTAATAATTAATTAAATCTGCAAAGGATCTGTGTTCATTTTGAAACTTTTTTTGATTTCAAATGCCTGCTCCCATCCTTACACTCTCACACCCCCTGTCAGTGGTGCAATCTCTGTTCCAAAATTCTGGATGTCCCACACACCCTGAAGCTGTGTGGGGAGTGCACGAGCACTTTGCATCAGCAGTCGCAGACCCTTCAGTTTTAAGCAGGGTGAGTTTTGTATTCTGACTCTATGCATGCTTACGTCTGCTGTGTACTCACAAATAGACAGAGCTTTGCGCAAACCTGCTCACAAACACAAAACCCTGTGATTGTGGGACTGAACAGGTCCCAAGCTTCAAGGATGGGGCCACTCAAGAAGGCTCTCTCGTGAGGTTCCGTGGCATGGTGAGGGATCACAGGGCATGGCTATACACATATATGTGTGTGTGTGTGTGTTCAACGTAGCCCTCGTCATTCAAAATTGTGCATCTGTCACTTGCAAAGCTTAATTGCACCAGGTGTTAAAAAGGCATTCGCACGCCTGTACTATGCGTGCATTCCCACGCCTGTACAAAGCAAGCATTCGCACGCCTGTACTATGCAAGCATTCACACGCCTGTACTATGCATGCATTCACACGCCCGTACTATGCATGCATTCACACGCCTGTACTATGGGTGCATTCCCACGCCTGTAATATGCGTGCATTCACACGCCTGTTCTATGCAAGCATTCACACGCCTGTACTGTACAAGCATTCACACGCCTGTACTATGCGTGCATCCACACGCCTGTACTATGCGTGCATTCACACGCCTGTACTACGCGTGCATTCCGTATCGCGTGCTGCTTGCTCTGTGCTAGGCTTTGGACTCGTTTTAATCATCAATCGATGCAACAGACACAAGGCACGCAAGCTGGAACATACATTTTAGCCTCCCCTGATCCTCGCTCCTGCTCCACAGGTGGCAGATATGGAGAACCCCCAGTACTACTACGGTGCAGTCAAGTTCAAGGACGGCAGCTGGGCCACCACCAAGTAAGGATCGCACAACATATGCTGTTCACTACTGCATTCGTGCGTAAACATATGCTGTTCACTACTGCATCCGTGCTAGAGGAAGCAATCAAGTACAAAGACGGCAGCTGCACAACCACCAAGAATGGAGAGCAAAGTACAGTTTTTATGCCTAGGGTAAAGCAGACCCATATATATGCAATGTATGTACAGTATTGTTTAGCAGGGTATATATACTATATACGGTGTATGTACGGCATTGTCTGGCAGGAAAATCACCGAATATACGGTCATATACGGTGTGTACATGCGGCCCTGGCCAGAACAATTTACGCCGTTACCACTGCTGCATTAGTGTGCATTATTTATAATTTGAGCTATCATCCTGCTATATTTCTGGACTTTATAAAGGATCTCTAGATGGGGTGTGCAGTGTGCAGCTACTCTGGTGTGTACTGTTGCATTGAGTGCGTGACAAACTGCTGGGAGCACTTGGTATGAAAAACACGTGCTGTTTCTGAATGACTGATCAGACCCCATGAAAATGGTCGAGGCATATGAGGTGTCCCCCATTTGTCCCAGTGTGTCCGTGAACGCTGCCGAGTGAGCAATGGGCTTGATTCGATTAATAAGCTAATTTGGGCAATGGGCTTGATTCGATTAGTAAGCTTAATTTGGGCAATGAGCTGAACTTGAGCAATGAGCTTAGTTCGATTAATAAGCTAATTTGAGCAATGGGCTTAATTTGAGCGATGAGCTTAATGTGAACGATGAGCTTGATGTGAGCGATGAGCTCAATGTAGCTAGATGTGTGCGATGAGCTTGTGTGAGCAAGCTTTATGGACATTTGACAATATGTCTGTACGAAAGTATAACATTTGTGTGAGTCGTTTCAAACTGTTTGTTTGTAGGGTTGGCCAGAACCGTATATATACACCGTATATGACCGTACATATGGTGAATTCCCTGCCAAAAATACCGTATACACACCGTATATATATGGTTCTGGCCAACCCTATTTGTTTGTGATCGTGGCACAGGCAGACACACTGCCTTTAATATACCATCGCTGAATGCACAGCGCTCATTGTTTGCTACTGAACCTTGTCGTGCTGATGTGTGTACGCATTGTGCTGATGCGTGTGTGCATTGTGTTGATGCGTGTATGCATTGTGTTGATGTGTGTATGCATTGTGCTGATGCGTGTACGCATTGTGTTGATGTGTGTACGCATTGTGCTTATGTGTGTACGCAGGTATGGAGGCGTCGATGCATTGCGAAAAGATGAGGAGCCAGTGGACATTAAATTATGGTAAGGCACATGGAACTATTTCTACCACGTACAACATTTTTAGACGGGGATTTAGGCTCAGAGAAGGATTCTTCGCTGGTTCAGGACCTATTTCTACCACGTACAACATTTTTAGATGGGAATTTAGGCTCAGAGAAGGATTCTTCGCTGGTTCAGGACCTATTTCTACCACGTACAACATTTTTAGATGGGAATTTAGGCTCAGAGAAGGATTCTTCGCTGGTTGGGGAGATCGCTTCCCACATTAAGTAGGAGAATGACAACATGACCCAGATCAGTACCGATTACCACACAATCCTCACCAGAAATGAGAATGAATAAGAGGGGTTCCTCACCAAATATGAGGATGAATAAGAGGGGATCAGGGAAGAGTTCAAGCTGTGCCTGATCATGGCTCACAACAGGATTTACCAAATACAGTATGCGTTCACAGTGCCTACCATGAAATGGTAGAGTACTTAGACATGCCCCGGCGACCTCACACGTTTTGTGCATGTTTGAGGATGAGCGAGGGGACTTCGTTCAAAGGGTGTGACTGCAATGCAGCAAGACGCAGCAAACTTGCTGCCTTGCCTAGCTGTGCTGGAGTCAGGCTGAATCATTTGGTCGACGCGTTTGTGTTGTAGAGCAGGCAAATAAGAAGAAGTTGGAGCAATGCAGTACAGGTAACAGCAAAGGGATATGGCTTAGTAGCTTGCTTGCTCGTAATCGATGGGACTTAGTAGCTTGCTTGGTCAAATTTGATGTGACTTAAAAGCTTGCTTGGTCATAATTGTATGATTAATGATTATATGTGCAGATTCAGACTTGCCCCTGCCGAAATTCCTTGGACTACACCTTGTATTCATGATTCTTGGCTGCCCTGCTTTTCGGGGCTGTCATAAGATATAGGCACACAACGTTGTTGAATTGAACTTGCTTATTTATGGTAGTGACGCATTCACTACAAATATAACGCAGCACGCAAATGAAACACAACACACAACACGCTCACATAGTGTGGCCTACGTGCAGCATGCACTGAACGTGCAAGAACGCTCACGTGACATAATAAAGAAGCACTCACGTAACACAACACACACTCACGTGACACGCAAACGCTCGCGTAACACAGAAACACGCATGTGACACGAAAACGCGCATGTGACACGGAAACGCTCACGCAACACAACAAGAGCCACAGCAACGCTCACGCAACACAACAAAAGCCACAACAACGCTCACGCAACACAACAAAAGCCACAGCAACGCTCACGCAACATAACAAAAGCTCACGTGACACGGAAACGCTCATGTAACACAGCAAACGCTCACATAACACAACAAACGCTCACGTGACATGGAAACGCTTGCGTAACATGGAAACACGCATGTGACACGAAAACGCTCATGTGACAGCAACACTCACGTAACACAACAAAAGCTCACGTGACACGGAAACGCTCGCGTAACACGGAAACACTCACGTGACACGAAAACGCGCTTGTGACGCAGCAACGCTCACGTAGCACAACAAAAGCTCACGTGACACGGAAACGCTCACGTAACTCATCAAAACGCTCACATAACACAACACATTTGCAGGGAGCGGCAGCCCCTGTTCTGTGTCCCTGTGCCCGGGGAGTCTGCTTGGGTCGATCAGGCTTCACGTGCAGCTGAGGAATGCGACGTGTTTGTGAGTACACCGATATCTGCCGTTTTGAATCGCAGCAAAGTGCATCGTTAAAATATGAGACCAGCTGGTGCAACAGCTATTACATGTGCTTTGAGTTGCGTTATCAGTATTTGGAGTCGGCCTTCAAGTTCAGTCTCCTAACACATGTGCCAATGGGCTGTCCCAAACTGTTGCCTTTTCATATTTAGTCTTACAGCTAAGGTTGGGCAGAACCATATATGTATTTCTTTTCCGGTGTATATACGGTATGTTGGCAGGGAGATTACCAAATATACGATCATATACAGTGTATATATAAGGTTCTGGCCAACCCTACTTATAGTATGTTTGGGGGGGGGGGCAGATACAACATTCTGTCTGCCGCGTGAGTAAGCAAGTGAAATGGTTACAATTCTACCAGTTACATTTTTAGTGTGAATCCCTGCTTGCTCAACGTCTCCTAGAGAAGGTACACAGGAGAAGTTTAACCTTTTTGAATTCCTCAAGCACTCCACTGCAAAGAGTATACCAACACAGTTTGAGGGGCAATCACTTTTCGTAAGAACACGCATCAAGGGTTCGAAAAGCAAGCACTTCACATAAGAACACGCATCAAGGGTTTGAAAAGCAAGCACTTTCCATAAGAACACACATCAAGGGTCTGAAAAGCAGGCACTTCACATAAGCACACGCACATCCTGAACAGAGTAACAGGACGCATGGTAGCAGCCAGAAGTGTGCATCTGGTACTGTGCATTTCAAAACCGCTTGTCCACAAAGGCACACTCAAGTGTACAAATGCAAAAATTAGAATTGGCGGGTATGTCGCTTCATTGTGTGGTCCACGAGGTTGTGTGAACTCCAGTTCTATTCCGGGGCGTATCCACCGAACTGCTGGAGGGGGATTTTACACTTGTGCCGACACCAAGCATAAAAAGGTTGCTAGGTTAGCACAGCGCAAGCTGTGCCAAGAGAGTACCAACTGACGTTCGGTTGCACTCGCCTCCAAGAACTAGAGTACTTCTGCATGCTGCAGAGTACTCAGCAGTTTCTTTGCGTACACACGTGTGTGCAGGTATATGACCAGGGCGGTGAGACCGCAGTGCTCCACAGTGTGGTGGACGTCATCGGTGTATATACTTCAGCGCCTGCAGTGAGTAGTAACTGGCTTGGGCATCTGCTTGCCTGCATATTTGTTGCCTTTGTGCTTTACCTGGCTTTGGTACGTGCTGCATCTCGTTGTTTTGTTTACTAACCCTGCGCACGACGCACGCTCCCCTGCTTCTCTTCCTGACTGAGATCGCACCGGCTTTGGGCGTGCAAATGCTTGTATGAGGAAGAAGATGAAATAGGGTAAATTAATGAACACTGAATGAATGAATAGCAAAGAAGCCTTGAAAAAACTGTCGCCCAGCTCCAAGGGTCTTTGCGCAGTGGTGCTTGACTGGCTCTGAGTCAATCTTTCTTGCTTAGGGTTGGCCAGAACCATATATATACGGTGTGTATGCAGTAATTTTGGCAGGGAAACCACCAAATACACAGTCATATGCGGTGCATATATACAGTTTGGCCAACCCTAATCTTGCTGCTTACTGCATACGCATGCAATCTGCAATTTCCTGCCCTCTTCCTACGTAGGTGGAAAAGGAATCTGAAGGCGAAGAAGGCACCGAAGAAGACGACGCGTTAAAACGCACCCCACGAGTACGTGCAGGCAGGGAGCTTGTCTCAAACTCTGTATAAAAAAGAACAAAGAATAACCTATGCAGGCAGTGAAAAGCTACTCCCCACATTGATTAAGGTTAAGGAGCCACTTTGGTACCGGGTGCCGTAAAACTCCTAAACCAAAAACTTTGTGGTGTTAATATATAACCGATATAAGGCACCAAACAAACAGCGCTGGCCATCCTGCGCTTCACATTGACCAATAGGCATTAGGCGCTCACCATTATCATCTCCATGTGCCAACCAAGCACCTAGCTTGTGCCGTAGTTGCACCATAATTGTGTGCATCCAATCTGTGGTTCTAGAGCCTAAACTCTTTTTTGCTGCTTGATCCAGCAGCTTAAAAACTCCCAACTAAGCATGTCCCCCTACCTCCACTGCTTACTGAATCTGCTTAACAAATTAAACATCTTTCCCTGTACGCTCGCTTGCCTTGAGCTAAGCTCATCATTCTCACCTCCAAAATTGGGTGCCAACCAAGCATGCTGATGGAAAGCATGCTGATGGAAAGACAAACACCAAATGAACAGCATGTTTATGAAGAGCGTGCTGATGAAATGCCCTTGCTGTCTCTTTCCCTGCCTTCCAGGCCAAGCACCAAGTGCACGCCATCATCTTCAACTCCCAGAACGAGGCCATATCCACCCTTGACCAACAGACACAGGTAAGGAAGCAGACACAGGCAAGGGAGCAGACATAGGTAAGGAAGCAGGCAATCCTTGACCAGCAGACACAGGTAAGGAAGCAGACAAACTTTGACCACCAGACACAAGGTAAGGAAGTAGACACAGGCAAGGAAGCATACAACCCTTGGCCACTAGACACAGGCAAGGAAGCAGACACATGTAAGAAAGCAGACACAGGTAAAGCAACAGACAACCCTTGACCACTAGACACAGGTAAGAAAGCAGACACAGGTAAGGCAACTGGCAACCCTTGACCACTAGACACAGGTAAGGAAGTAGACACAGGCAAGGAAGCAGGCAACCCTTGACCACCAGACACAGGGTAAGGAAGTAGACGCAGGTAAGGAAACAGGCAACCCTTGACCAGCAGACACATGTAAGGAAGCAGACACAGGTAAGGAAGCATACAACCCTTGACCACTAGACACAGGTTAAGGAAGCAGACGCAGCTAAGGAAACAGGCAACCCTTGACCAGCAGACACATGTAAGGAAGCAGACACAGGTAAGGAAGCATACAACCCTTGACCACTAGACACGGGTAAGGAAGCAGACACAGGCAAGGAAGCATACAACCCCTGGCCACTAGACACAGGTAAGGAAGCAGACACAGGTAAGGAAGCAGACGCTGGTAAGGAAACAGGCAACCCTTGACCAGCAGACATAGGTAAGGAAGCAGACACAGGCAAGGAAGCAGGCAACCCTTGACCACTAGACACAGGTAAGGAAACAGGCAACCCTTGACCAGTAGACATAGGTAAGGAAGCAGACACAGGTATGGATGCACTGCTGCTCCTCTGCATCCACAACTCAAGTTCACACCTGCTTTGCCCTAGTCTTACTGAGACTGCAAGTCGTGTCATTTGCTGGGCCTTGGGCTCTGTAAATTAAGCCCGTATCCACCGCGACTAGTAGACCCATGTGTGAGCTGTGTATCCCCATATTGTTGCTCTATTTCCCATATTGTTGTTCTATTTTCCATATCCCCATATTGTTGCTCTATTCCCCATATTGTTGCTCTATTTCCCATATCCCCATATTGTTGCTCTATTTCCATATTGTTACTCTATTCCCCATATTGTTGCTCTATTTCCCATATCCCCCTATTGTTGCTCTATTCCCCATATTGTTGCTCTATTCCCCATATCCCCATACTGTTGCTCAAATTCCCATATCCCCATATTATTGCTCTATTTCCCATATTGTTGCTCTATTCCCATGATTAAAAGCTTGGCTGTGTATTTCTTACTGTGCATTGCCCCTCGTCTTGCACGTAGATCTAGCATGACTGATCTGCAGTTTTGTTTTAAACAAGGCGCAGCACACACTGAACACAACGGTATACCTCACAGCACACACTGCACACAACGATATACCTCACAGCACACACTGCACACAACGGTATACCTCACAGCACACACTGCACACAACGGTATACCTCACAGCACACACTGAACACAACGGTATACCTCACAGCACACACTGCACACAACGGTATACCTCACAGCGAACACTGCACACAACAGAATACCTCACAGCACACACTGCACACAACAGTATACCTCACAGCACACACTGCACACAACGGTATACCTCACAGCACACACTGGACACAACGGTATACCTCACAGCACACACTGCACACAACGGTATACCTCACAGCACACACTGTACACAACGGTATACCTCACAGCACACACTGAACACAACGCATACGCCCTAGCAGGTCACTAGTCGTGTTACTTGTTCGTCACTCTGCTTCTAGGGTAGGCTAGAGGCACAGCACATACCAAATTAGGCTAGAGGCAAAGCACACACGAAATGAGGCTACAGACACAGCACACACTAAACTAGGCTAGGACACAGCACTTACTCAACACAGCGGTGTACGTCCTGGCAGGTCACTAATTGCTTTACTTTGTTCGTCACTCTGCTTCTAGGTTAGGCCATAGATAAAAAAAATGCGCTGGCAGTGACACCAACTCACCAATGCCTCAATGTCATGCGACGTCATATTTCACCCCTTTTGCTTCTGCTGTGTGCTGTGGCTGTGGCTGTGCAGCAGCAGGAGCTGGTGGGGTCTGAAAGCAGGCTGCAGGCGGCACGAGAAGCTGTGCTGAAGCTGCTGCAATATGCCCTGGGGGGAGATGAGTTGGGAGCGGAAGCCTTGCTGCTGTCCCTTCTATCCCAAACAACCGCCCAGTGTGTGTGTGTGCGCTTGTGTGTGTGTGTGTGTGTGTGTGTGTGTGCGCGCGTGCGTGCGTGCGTGCGTGCGTGCGTGCGTGCGTGCGTGCGTGTGCGTGCGTGCGTGCGTGTGTGTGTCTGTGTGCGTGCGAGCGTGCGTGCGTGCGCATGTGTGCGTGCGTGCGTGCGTGCGTGTGTGTGCGTGCGTGCGTGTGTGTGCATGTGTACGTGTGTGTGCATGTGTGCTTGTGCGTGTGCGTGTGCGTGTGCGTGTGCGTGTGCGTGCACGTGTGCGTGTGCGTGCGCGTGTGCGTGTGCGTGCGCGTGCGCGTGCGCGTGCGCGTGCGCGTGCGCGTGTGCGTGTGCGTGTGCATGTGTGTGTGTTGGGTGGGGGGGAGGTTGTGTTACGTATGTGCACACGCGTGTATCTCTGTTTGTGTAAGATTGTGTGTGTGTCTTGCGCCTGAAATGCATGCAGGACTTATGTAATCTTAGGTTGTCATGGATCAGGTGTAATTTTTGAACTTTTTATAGGCAAGTTTGTGAACACCGTGTTTGGCAAGAAAGGCAGTTGCATTGACTTCATGCAAAAACTGCAGCTGCCTTTGCATAACGCTGCTCTGCTGTTCGAGCTGCTGTTTAGGTGGTTTTTAATGCAATTTCCAATGCGTTTTTAATGTGCTTCGTGGTGGAGAATTGTAGCGGTGCTCGGTACCACAGTGGCGTCCATTTCCTTTGATGAATGTCAGCAGTGGTACCTTGACTTCCAGTTTCATGCGCAAAGACAGCACACTCATCAAATAAATACGCTTGCTTCTTTTATCGCTTTCCGTTTACTTTCCGTTTACTTCAATCACATTCACGTTACATTGGTCCATTTGTCACGTTTGCTTTGGTCACTTCGTCACCTTTACTTTGGTCACATTGTCACATTTATTTTGGTCGCTTCGTCACCTTTACTTTGGTCGCTTTGTCACGTCCACTTTGGTCGCTTTGTCACCTTTACTTTGGTCACTTAGTCACGTTTATTTTGGTCGCTTCGTCACCTTCACTTTGGTCGCTTTGTCGCGTCTACTTTGGTCACTTCGTCACCTTAACTTTGGTCGCTTTGTCACGTTTACTTTGGTCATTTTGTCACCTTAACTTTGGTCGCTTTGTCACGTCTACTTTGGTCACTTTGTCACCTTAACTTGGTCACTTTGTCACGTTTATCTTGGTCATTTTGTCACCTTTACTTTGGTCACTTTGTCACGTTTATCTTGGTCATTTTGTCACCTTTACTTTGGTCACTTTGTCACGTCTACTTTGGCCACTTTGTCACCTTTACTTTGGTCACCTTGTCACGTTTATCTTGATCATTTTGTCACCTTCACTTTTGTCGCTTTGTCACGTCCACTTTGGTCACTTTGTCACCTTAGGGCTAATGGACAGCCGCCCGCTTGCACTGCCCCAATCAATGTCATCTTACCTCCAGAGTCACCAATCACCGCTGCTGCTGCAGCTCCAGCACCAGGTGTGTGTGTATGTGCACATGTGTGTATTTGTGTGTATGTGTGTGTGTGTGCGTGCATGCGTGCGTGCGTGCGTGCGTGCGTGCATATGTGTGTGTGCCTTGTTCAGGTATCAAGATAAAATACTGTTGGGGGGTGGGCGATTGTTGTGTGCTTAGGCGCTACATCTCACATCCATAGCTAACCTTATGTGGATTCCAAGCAGCTTCTCCAGCGCTTCATCTCTTTTCTCGCCGCTCCTTATGATCTTCCCCTCCTGATCCCTTTTTGCTAGTTGACTGAAAAAGTTCACATGCCGGATTGGCACCCTCACGTACATTGGGTACCTAAGGCAGCCAAAGTATTAGGAAGGATCAAAATATGAAAATGTAAGATTTATTATACAATTTCACCTTGCTCACAAACCACATCACAAATTCTCAAGCGGGACATCTAAACAAGCAAAAACGTAACCTTCATCGTCTACACTAACTCGTTTGGGTACCCGCCCAATTTCCTCCATTTCATACCATCTCCGTATTTCATACCATCTCTGTGTTTACCATCTCCGTTATCGTCTCCGTGTTTACCATCTCATACCATCTCTGTTACCATCTCCGTGTTTACCATCTTTGTGTTTCATACCATCTCCGTGTGTTACCATTTCCATTACATACCACCTCCATTTCATACCATCTCCGTATTTCATACCATCCTCTATAAGTCAACTGCAGCTACTTTGAACACAACTGGCCAGCCTCCAAGGCCCACGTGCTATGAAGCAGCCCTGCACGATGTCCTCCCTTCCTCACCTTATAATCATCTCCTCTGCCTTCCGTCTGCAGCTGCTTCGAGCACCACTGGCCAGCCCACAAGGCCCACGTGCTATGGAGCAGCCCTGCACGCTGTCCTCCCTTCCTCACCTTATAATCATCTCCTCTGCCTTCCGTCTGCAGCTGCTTCAAGCACCACTGGCCAGCCCACAAGACCCACGTGCTATGGAGCAGCCCTGCACGCTGTCCTCCCTTCCTCACCTTATAATCATCTCCTCTGCCTTCCATCTGCAGCTGCTTCAATCACCACTGGCCAGCCCACAAGGCCCACGTGCTATGGAGCAGCCCTGCACGCAGTGTTAGGCGCCCTGACACCTCTGTGCAGCTACGTCCCCTTAACAGTGGCTCAGCTCAATGCGCAGAGCTGGGCACCCCGCAGAGATTTTGAGACCAATCATTTAAACAGGTGAGACCGCAAAATGGGTCTGTGAACCAACTGGAAGGAATGCTAGGGTGACTTTGTCAACAGACTGTCATTACTCAGCTCAGTGGCAAGAGCTGAATGCCCCTCAACCTTGCAGGATTCGGTGCTGACAAATTTGCGACTGCAGCATTGTGGAGTGCAGGTCCAGCTGTGCACTCATTTGAGTGTGTGCGCGCGTGTGTGTGTGCGTACGTAGCTGGAGTATTGTGGGGTGCAGGTCCAGCTGTGCACTCACTCGCGTGCATGCGTGCGTGCGTGCGTGC
>Ga0307947_1001388_pt1 | contig 19079 bp, 15 predicted proteins | sample OrgLakmetagen232_FD_201840 | JGI IMG/M metagenome (GOLD analysis project Ga0307947, IMG submission 201840) | Saline water microbial communities from Organic Lake, Antarctica - #232 | ecosystem: Environmental > Aquatic > Non-marine Saline and Alkaline > Saline | place: Antarctica: Organic Lake...
AGGCTGTAAATTGAGATCAGCCTGGACTACCCTCCGCAAAGTGTCACTATTGGTATTAAGCATACTATTGAAAAGCTTGACAGCTGACCGAAACCAGAAGAATTGCAACGGTTCATGTCCACATTCACTTCTAAAACGTCTTTAACAAGCCTGATGCTCAACATGTACCGCCCAAATGCATGTATGGCGGGCTCCATCTTGGCCTACTGCCTCTATGTACCGTTCAGAAAGCAAGGAAACAGAGACCCCATCCTGGCCTAGTGAGGGCGCTTGATTGTACTTAAGCTATGATGAAGAAGCCAAGCCCGCTTCCTTGCCAACAAGTTTATTTGCGTTGCTAGTGTTGAGCTTGTCTTTGGCACGGCGACGTTGTCTAGACTAGAGGTGTTTCCTCAGCTCACGGACCTACTGACATTGCGCATAACATATTTGGACAGAACAAGATGAAGATACCGTGGTACAGTAGTCAGCACACTATATACTAGAAAAAGGGTTGCAAAACAAGACTGATAAGCAAGTGGCCAGTTTTGATATGATTCATAACATGCAGTTCTTGAAAAGCGCTTAGCAGCAATTGAGCTGTCCAGCAGCCAGGCACTAGAACAAGACTGTAATTGAGACTGCCTGGACCATCTTCAGTGATGCTAAGCATACTGTTAAAATGCTTGACATTGGACCGAAACAAGTAAAACTGTAACGGTTCATGTCCACACTCTCAAAGTACAGCCCAGTTATTGGTAGATTGCTTCACCCAACTTGCCCTTCAGCAAAATACAAATGAAGCGTAGACAGCGAGTAGAGAACTCCCTGCCTATCTGCAAAAAAACAGTACCCCATACTTGACTACCATACATGCAAGCAGGAATAACATATCTTTGCGAGCTACAAAGAAGTGTGAGGTCTGTCTACCAAAGCATGTTCATGCACAAATCTACACACGTATCCTATTGCATGTAAACAATATCTCTATCAGTATGGATTAGGAAAGGATGTTGCCTTGTATTCTGCACCACTCGCTCAATGGATGCAGAGACACACAATATAACACCCGGAGAACAAAAACGCGAAGGTATTTCAGTGGGGAGCAAGTGGTTGGGAGTCATGGGCCTGGACACCGACCCCAGGAGTATTGCTCTGATATTTTTGGGGGTATGTGTTCAATGCTCGTCTGTGTGATCTTCGTTGTGGATCTGATTGCGATTCTGCATTTATGGTTTTGGCAGAATGATTTTATAATTCTTCTATTGGTCTGTGTAATCGCTATTGCGTTTGGCGCCGGTGAAGTGCCCGGAGAAGAGAATGCACCGGTTCCTGAGCACATAGTGACTTGACAGAATGACATATGTTTTCGTCTTCTATTGCTCTGTGAAATTGCTGTTGCGTTTGCCCCCGTGAAGTCAAGTTTTCCTGAGCACGTAAAAATTGAACAGGATGCACTGTATAATAAGTCTTCATTACGGCTGTATAATTGTTGCAGCAAGAAAGGTGTTCAAAACCGCTGGAAATGCCTAGGAAAAGGCCAGCATCTAGACAGGACATGGGCTACGACGATGGTTCCTAGCTCTGCTTACAGCGGAGCCATGTGTTGTCATCCCACAACAATATAAAAAATCCGTACAAAAGATCAACGGTGACAAGGCTTGGTTGTCCAATAAGCCCAAGCATTGGAGGGAGATAGAGAATTTCACCTCGCGGAATTTTTATGTATGTTTTTGATGAAAGAAGGCTCGCAATTAGTACTTTAAGTAACCATGTGTTATAGTTGTTGACTGCCTCGGTACCGAAGTGGCTCCTTTTCCTTGATTAATGTGGGGAGTGGCTTTCACTGCCTGCCTAGTTATTCTTTCTTTTACTTTCTTGTTGACTGCCATAGGAAGCAATAAGTTCCATGAAGGACGCGCGGGTTACAGGCTTACACGCCCGCATGCATCAGCGAACTGGGCAACTGCAGTATGGATGAAGGAGCAGCTAATATGGCTGGAGTGGAGTGAGCAGCCGGAACAATTTGTGCGGAGGGGGGTATGCAGGTGCACCTGAGTTGATGTGCGCGTTCTGTCCAGTATAGCATTCAGTTAGAGAGAGGCCGCAATGCTTCATTTAATATACATATATAAGGGTGGGTACATAGGTGCACCTGGGTAAATAGGTGCACCTAAGTTGACGTGCGCGTTCAGTCCAGTAAAGCATTCAGTTAGAGGGAGGCCGCTTCATTTAATATACATATATTACGGAATCAGCTTCACGAAGCACCTTCACTTTGCATACGGGGATTGCAACACCAGCCAGATCATAGTGCCTAGATTGCAGGTGCACTCTACAGTGACCTAAACTGCACAGCTTACTAAATTCCTTGCTTGTATCAATACGGGTCTGAGCTTTGAAGATGATGGTCCCTCCAACCAAGCATGCCATAAAGCCCTCGCCTGCCAAGACAGGTGTGAAGAGGGGGATTACATTAGAATTTACTGCTGAATGTAATCCAATAAAAAAGACCTGCTAGATTTGGAACAGAATAGAAGATCTTGTTATAATTGAAGTTTCTTGCCGGCGGAAAGGGGGGGAGGGCTGGCTGCTGTTTGTAAGCCACACAGTGTACACCCTATTCAAAATTCTGTGCAACTGACGAAAGGGGGAAAGAGGGATGGCAAGGCTGCTATAGTTAAGCCACAGGGCAGCCTCGCTCAAGTATGCAGCAAGGCTCTACTTGCTAAGAAAGAGATGCGCATAGGCTAGTGTGTGAGGTGATTTGGTGTGTTTTTGTGTGTATTTGTGGGGCACGTATATGTTTGGATGCAGTGAGGTTGGGGCGCTACTTAGTATGACTTGATCAATCATGATGATGAAAACTACACAATTCACGTCGTGAAAAGCAAACACTGTCCGAAACCTATTCATTCATTGCAACTCACTAACGGGAGTCCAAGCAAAAAATGCAATTCTGCAAACACAGATCTTCTCAATAACGTTGTGTGAAGCGCTTAAGGTCTAGTAAAAATTATGTTTTGGCGTACTTACATTTGCCTCTCCTCCTCCACAGGTCCTGAAGAATCTGTTGAAGGTGTGCAAAAGACTTCTGTGCGTCTGGTCAGAAGTCATCCACACCTACAACAGGCTTCTCAGGAAGTTTCAACAAGATGACCCCCAAGATGCTGCAATTCGTGCTCGTAAAGGTGATAGGTTTTAAAATCTCGTGCTCGTTAAGGTGACCTATCAAGCAAAACTGTGCATGTTTCAATATTTCAACAACTTACTTTTAGCCACGTCATTTTTCACATTGTATCAATGCAAGCCGTGACATTGCACATATGGGGTGACGCTGCATCTAAGCCATGACGTTGCATATAAGGGGTTACCTGGCTGCGTGGCCGCATTGCCGTGTGGTGACGTCATCCAGAAACAGCTTCTGCTAGATCTTCATGACCTGCGCGTTGGCTTGCCATAGGATGTAAGACCTCCGATATATAACCTCAACACTGCGGATATGGAATGGGAGTATCATTTTGACAATGATGGGGGATAATGAAAACATGTTGGTGGTTCGCCATGCAGACTGAATACAAATGACTCGCCCTATTGTGACCATGAATTTCTCCTCCGTTGCCCAAATGGATGTTGTGGAGGACATGGCCCAACCCCTCCTGTGGGGATGAATGGCAGAATGCTAAACTCCAGGATCAAATCAGGCAGGTCTTGTTATCAAATACCTGAGCTACATCTTGTTATCACATTCCTGAGCTTGTTATCACATACCTGAGCTACATCCTTCAACACACTTTTGACAACAGGCACACGGTGTTCCAGCACATCGGTCTTTCCTACAGATGCTAGTGCTCGTTTGCCTTTTACAATGTCACATTGTAAAAGGCAAACGAGCACCAGCCCAACGGTTGGGCTGCATCTGCACCATCTTCTTTCGATCGGACTGCCATTCCCGAGAAAGGAGTGGAGCAGGGCCAGCTACTTTGAACATTTGAGAATGCTTGCTCTGCATGGACTGATTGAAACTATGGAAATGAAGATGGAATAATGCTGCCCAGTTAAACGTTCCAAACACTCTTAGAGGCAAGGATCTTCCTGGAAGTACTACAGGGATTGATTAGAAGCGCTCGCAAAGAGGAAAAGCAGATGATCAAGTACTAGAAATGGTCGTTTTCAACAGCAGCAGGGGGGAAGCAGGAGAAGCATAGCGCACGCGGAGATAGCATAAGAAGGAAAAGGAGGAAGAGAAGGAGGTGTTGAGGTATATATATCGGGAGGTCTTACACATCATTGGCAAGCAAGCAAATGCGTTGGCTTGCCAATGGTGTAAGACCTCCGATATACACCTCAACAGGAGGATGTCACGCCCAATCGTTGGCAGCGACGAATCGTGTGACAGAGCAGTTAAGTTGGTTGGCAGTTGAGAGTTTCTTTATGTCTTGTTCAATGAGCTGGATGGCCAGTCTTATTGATAATTTGGGCGCCTTCGGACCAAGAAAGGCAGTTTATTGAATAATCAGTAGATGTGCTGAGTCTTATACTTTGCAGTGACCGTAATTTGATCTGACAAGGAAGATGATTTATTGCAATGTTGGCCAAAGGTGCAGTCTGGCAAGCAGAAGCGGCCTGTGGTGAGTACCTCATCAACAATATGAGAGTGTTTTCCCGTGTCGTCTCACGCTAATTTTCCAGAACTGTCTATTGAACAGGAGCAGGCTGCAGAGAACTCTGTAGTACCTACACGGTGCGCGAATGCGGGTCGAGTGAATGAAAGTGCTAATGGTAAGGGCCGTCACAGAGTTACAAAAGGAAAAGGTAAAAGTAAAGTTATATCACTATATATACCTCTGGGGGGCATCTGAGCGGAAGCTTGGAACAAGCCTGTAACCAAACCAAAAAGGCGCAAGCAAAAATCAAGGGAAAAGGGCGAAGCACACAGCCACAAAAGAGGCCACACCATACTTATCTGGTTGGTTCATAAAGTCCTCAAACGCATTGGGCTATCTTCATATTGAGGTGGGAAGACCAGCTGGCGGTGCTGTGTGCGAAGGCTAACAAGATATTTATGCGGATAGTCTAGCAAAATGTGTTCCTCATCCTGAACAGAGTGCCAGTCACATTTGTCACAGATCCTGAGCTCATAAGGCCTTCTATTCCTGTTAGGACACATTCTTTGGACTAGAAAGTTGGCCAGCAAGGCGAAGGCAAGAAAGTGCACGGCTGAGATTGTTGGAAATATCCAAGCCAAGGTAGAGAGGTAACACAGGCTTGTGATTTCTGTCATCCCACCAGCCAGGAGCAATCCCCAAAGGTACACCAAAATGTGTGTGATAAGTCCTCATGATTCTGCTGGAATGGTGATCATCATGTGGTGTCAAATTGTCAAGCTCTCTCCAGCTTATGATGATACGTTCGCTCAAAGTGAGCTCGAACTGTTTTTGATGGATAGATTTGGATAGACGAGATCGTATGACATTCAAAGATTGCTGAGACAAAATGAAAAGCCAGCGTTGGTGACATTGGTTTGAAAACCCCAATTTGGGGCATTTTAGGGCATTTTGTGTGAGAGCTGGTGACTAGATGGAAGATCCTAGTCCGATCTCTCTGAAACGCATCACAGGCGCAAGCGCAACATGGATGTTGTGGAACCCAATGGTTTCCACAACGTTAATGCGCCTGTGCTGCCTCTCTACTTCGCTGGGACATTTCCAGCAACCTTGGTGAGGTGAACAACGTCCCGTACCTCAAGCCTCTCAAGCCTTGCGCTCTATCTGGTCGGAGGTATTAAAATATAAAAGGTTTGTAAAAAAGGATCGATTCTGCACACGAAAACATAATCCTACATCCTATGTCTCACTTGGCACTATGTATCTAAGCGTCCGGAAATTTCTTACATGTTTACAGCTCCGCAAAACAGGAGTCCCGCCTTTCGCCGGATCGCCCAAAAGGAACAATTGCAGGATTACCCTCTATTTTTAAAGCGCGCAAGGCCGAGTAGGATTACACGTGAGGCCTACGCAGAACTCACAAAGAATACGGTCAAGACCGCAGCCTAATGGCGCGTTTACAACGGCGGGTTAATGGTTAAGGTTAATGAATATTGGAAATACTTAACCCGAATGTGTGTTTACAACGCGCGGTTAAATGTCTGGTTAAGGAAATTCAATCGGGTTAAATAAATTATTTTTTTCTCCACCCCCCCCCCTGGGAGAAAAGAAAAATAAAAAGTTTAAGGGCTAAAAAAATTCCAGGAAGTCCAGGATGCAATTGAAATGAGATATTAAAACAGAGGAAAGCATGCCGACAGTTCAGAAAGGCCAGGAGACCCGAGTTTTGCCTCTGGTCAAAGATGAACAAAGTTCATGTTCTGCATGCCACGATTATGATAGTTCACAGGGGATTACTAAACAGATTCATGAGCACGTTGGCACCAACAGCGACAGAAAGGAGCAGGTGTTTGACCTAATATTAACCCTGTTTGTTGTAAATGCAAACGGGGTTAAAATAGCTACCGCGGTTAATTCGAAAAGTGCAAGTCGGGTTAATTGACTTAACCTTAACCCGCCGTTGTAAACGCGCCGTAAATATCGATTTGCGAGCATTTAAACATTTAAATTCAATTTAAATAATATTCGATTTGAATAATAGCATTCAGTGCACTATTCCTCTTGCCATGGGATTTACAGGAGATGGGGGAAAGGTTTGAAACAGCGTGTGGACAATGCGCCCTTTTTTTGCCACGCCATAGATCAATTCATCACATCCTGTCCCTCAATCAACCTGTGATGCTGAACATGTATGATGATTTTTTCATGTGCAGCACATTGAGGAAGGAGATTATGTGGGAAATCAATACAGAGGCGGTACGCGTCAGGTAGTAGTCATTATGAAGCTTCCATCCAGCCGCCGGACAAGCACGACGTTTTGTATTGGTATTGTTGTATATGATATTGTTATGCTTTTGCATCTACGTTGGACGAGACTGCCTATCGCCCAAATATTCACTCTATTTTTGCTTCCTTGCTTTTAAGAACACTTGTTCCAAACCAACAGGGTCGAGTTGTAGCAGTCCATGGCGATAAAGTGGTGGGTGCGGTGCCTTCACCTGTTTGCATAGCACATTGCCTCAAAATCCATTCAGTGTTTTCTTTCCTGGGTGAATTTGTTCAGGTCTTCATAAACCAGAGGGGGCAAGAGGTAAGAAAACCGTCAATAAAACAGCCAACACTACCCAGAGATGCCAAGTGGTGGCCTGCTTAACTTTCTAAGCCTGTCCCCAATTCTGCAAGCAGATAAGGGCAATTTTATCAACACAAGCTTCAAACGACTGCTCTTCTCTTTAAAAGAGGTGCAGCTTCAGCTGAATTACGATGCCTGATTGAAGTGGCAAGAGCATTCATGTTGAATTGCGAGCCCTTTCCCTCAACAGGTTGAACATAAAAAGGACACGCTTGCCGTCAACCCAGAACTTTCTGGTATGCAGGACGAGGGTGCAGAAAGTACAAGCAGTCTTTGTAGTCGCTTCTTGTTTGACGTGCTTCCTGCCTGATCAGGAGAATGGTCTGTTCTTTTGTTTGTGTGAAGGTCGAAGCACAAAGTGTTTGTGCGCTGTACGTTCTTGCAGCTAGGCCAGCACATGCATTTGCGCTATTATGCTTGCATACATAGAGCCTTGGCCTTTCTTTTGGTTGTCGGTTGGGTTGCGCTCACTGCAACTGTGTTCCTGTTCTTGCTTGTAAAATGCAGCGCGTAAGATGACGGAAGATGAGGCCGAGGCGCACAAGGCTGAGTGGGAGCAAGAGATGCTGTCGGCGAGCAGCGTATCTGGTGGCGCGCAGCTAATTTATCCAAAATGAGGGAATGAGTCATAGGTGCTGAAGATCCCGAGTCTGATTTCATTGTGTGATGCTCGTTCTTCCCCCCAATAGTGCTGCTTTCTGAAATGTATTCTGCTTCGTTTCCATCTTACTTTTTGCCTCTTCTTTGCCCTTCTCATACCCTTTTTTGCCTTTTATTTGGCTTCTGCTGGAAAATGAATGCGTAAGAAAAAGCAATATACATCGTACATACAGCTGATTCGCTACTGGCATGACATATGGAAATTTGTGTTATTTGTTTGGGTTTAACTTAGCTAATACAATGCTGCAAAGAAATACACTATGCACAACACTCCATTCAATAAAAGTTTGGAAACAAAAGACTTGTACGAAGGAAGAAAGAGAAATACAAGTAGAGGACACCTCCCCCCACATCTATAACGAAAAAGGAGTCATTAGTTAGCCAGCAAGACAGACCTGCCCCTGCAGGGGCCAGACACTGTAGAAAGCAACATACCTTTACTCAAAATCGCCGAGAAGTTAAATGAGATAGTCTGTCGTGACAATAATACCTGAGAAGCAACATTAAACATTAATAAACAAATTTGATTCTTGTTTTGACATTGTTCATGCGAGAACACCTTATCTATTCCAGCTTAAAAGTAAAAGTCTACGCTTAAAAGCACCAGCGTGTATTAAGGAAAGGCTTTAATTAGTGCTCTAACTAGCCAGAGCCCCACCAAAAATCGAGACACTGGAGACTAGTGAGGATCCAGCGGGTTGTCAGCAATGCAATGTGGCCTGCGCCTAGCTCTCCTGAAGCCAGCCGCTGTACCAGTAACCCCTCCATCAGATCCCCCATTATCACTGTAGTTGAAGTGTATTTTGTGTCTTGTTTTCGTGATCTTGTTTAAGCTTTTTATGCTGTTGGTGTATTGCATAGGTCAAGGGGAGATAGCAAACTCCCTACTACGAGGTTGAAACGAACTGAAAGTTGATACATAAAAAGGGAGCAAGAGAGGCAGGCTGGAAGAAATAAAAGAAAGTAGGGGGGGCAGCCAGGTTGATGAGAAGAACGGCAAAATGTATTTTTATTGCATGGCATGTAGCTTAGTAGCTAGTTGGTGCACTTTGTGCAGGGGAATGATTAGATTTAGTAAAGAAGTTATGGTGTATCGATTGTAGATTGTGCCCCCAACTTCAACAACGATCCTTGTACTCGGAGTGTAACATTATGTGTAACTGTTGTTTCGAGAGATGCCTCGGAGGCTCCTTGTTCGTAGGCGCTGAATAAGAGGTAGATGTTGGTTGTGCGCTTTGTCTAATGTCTGTTGCCGGTTTATGAGCAGATTAACTCTACAAGATGTGTGTCTCTGTCCCTTAAGAGAATCTGTTTAGGGTCCAACTACCTGCCTCTTCCTTCAATGGGCATGACAAACACGCCATCTGGACGACTTTCATGCCTGGTTGAAAAGTTCTGTTGTGTTGGGAAAACCCAGTCGGGAATGTTTCTTTTAGTGTCATCGAGGGGTTCAATGTAAAGGTCACATAGCTTTTCAATGTTACAAGCATCCATTGTAACGATTGCTGAGCCCAGCTTGCCTTTGCTGACCTCTTCATCGCAACGGCTAACTGCGTGGTGGTGTCAGTTTATGTGCATTCTCTTCAGAGTATGGTTGTTGCACCTAAGAAGCATGTGTGGAGCACTGTCTGATCCTCCGCACAAAGGGTACGTGGCAGGACCTGTCATGTGGCTAACTAAACCTTTTGGTGTGTTTGTCTGTGTGTATTGTATCCGTCCTATAGAAAAGAAAGAATAGATAAACTACGCAGGCAGTGAAAACCACTCCCCACATCAAATAAGGAAAAGGAGCCACTTTGGTATCAAATACTGTAAAGCTCCTCCACCGCGAAAAGGAAAGGAAAAATCAATGGGGATCAAGAGGGCTGCAGGCTTGGCCTGAAACCGGCTCCTGATGAGAGTTGATAACAGTACTGGAAAGGGCACGTCTGGTATGGTGTCCTATACTTAACAAATTGTTCCTGTTCCTTAAGTCACGCTTGGCATGTACCAGAATTTGTTACTGAGTTAAGCATACTGAGCAAGGGGCTTTGCATTAGGTTGCTGTGTGTAAGGGTCGGGCTGTACTGGGCGCTCAGGCGTGTCATGCAATTTTTGCCAGAGCTTGTAAAACAGTGTATCTGTGTTAGCTTCACCAAGTGGTGATGGTGGACGTGCATATGATGTTTTGGCTTGTCATGCGGGTTAGTCAAAACTTGTAGCTTTTCTGCAAGGGAGCCATCTTTGTAAGGCACGCCTAACCAGAACAGGCTGTAAAAGGGGTCAGTAGCGGGCAGGAAGGAAATGCCAGAATTCAGTTTCACGTTTCCTCTAGCTTCTGTGTCTTTTGTTTAGCCAGGTGTAGTTTCAGGCTTTTTCCAAACTTCCGCTGAGATGCCCTTTGAGGCATATATAGTGATGTAACCTTACCTTACCAAAATGTCAGAATTTTGATTGACTGCTGCTTTGTGTGCTAGCTAATCTGCACCCTCATTGTCAATAATACCAGAGTGGGGTTTCACCTTGTAAAAAGTGACGGTAAAAGGTGAGGATTGGATAAGATTTACAATGTCCTTGAGTACTTCCCTATGCAAATGGTGGAGTACAGCCATTGGGTTCAATAGCTGCGTTTCTAATCTGAAAGAGGGATGAGGCACTGTCTGTAACAATTTCAGTAATGCCTTTTTGTACTGCTACTAGCACAGCTGCAGTTCTGCTCTGTCGCTGGTGAGCGTGGGGCAGTTGCCCACAGGATCGATAGTGCGTCTCCCCACCTGGGTGCATCTCCCCACCCGGGTGTGCTCTCTCGCAACGTAGAGCCGTCCTATCACTACAGGCACAGGGCGGATCGATAGTGATGGCATCACTAGAATCGGTGCCTGTGGTGGGGGTGAGAACGCCAGCGCCTAATTTGATTTGCTGTTTGCTGATCTTATCTTACATGTTTGTTTTGAGGTTTACCTCGTTCTCATAGGTTGAGCAGCCAATCCAGGTTGAATGCCTTTGTAATCCAAACTAAACTAAACTATCTTACATGGCGCTACCGGTGTATGTGATTGGTTTCCAATTTGTACTTTGAAAATATGTGGTCTCTTGTACTGGTTGACGTGATCATTGTTACAGCTTGGTGGCACCATGTCCTGACAGGCAAGCAGTGCCCATGATGTTGAGAGGATAGACAGCATGCGGCAACCTTGTGCACAGACAGCGTTGCAGTAGTACTTTGAATACACATTTGTGCAGCAGTTACGCAGAGTGTGCGTGCGATGAATGTCAGGAACCACAAAAATAATTGACCCCAGTACAGTGTGCGATGCGTACAAGTAGCACTTCTGACAAAAAAGAGGGAGCAATTTATAGCCAACTGGACAGACGGGATAATTCATCTCATGACGGGGTCTTCCCCACCACGTTGGTCAAAGATGGTGTAGAACCAAACAGATTTCCATTTTGGGCGATTGCATCCCTATTGATGTATGCTATTACAAGCACGCTGCCCTGAGCCTGTTGTGAAAGTACGGCTCTACGTTGATGGAGTTTTGCTCCCTAAAAAGCCAAATACTTGGAGTTCATGGGGTGAATCAGGACCAATAAAGTGCATATTTGGGGTTGCATAGGACCTATTCAACTCAGAAATGGGGGGTTTAAGTGGGTGTGCAGGATGCGGTGTGTGTATGAAATCAGGCGTTTTGTCCACCCGACGTGAGGTGAGCACCCGTTATTTCAAACAGACAAAGTAACCGCACCAAGGGCAACATCACTGTGCAGGAGGAGTCGGCACAGGGCCTGTACACACAGCATAATCTGTGCGCGATTTACATTCGAATGTCATCCAAGTACTCAGACACTCATCTTTACTGCATGCAATTGCTCAGCCCAATCTGGGCTGACCGGTTAAGGATCAAGGCCAATTGCAGTGACACGATCTGTGGGCCACGCATTTGGGACTTCAAAAGCAAAGCGTTGCCTGTTTTCCTCCCCCAACAGAGCTGACTGATCTGGGCGTGTGCGGCAGCGCTTGCACATGCTGCCTTGAAGGACAGAAAAATTTGCGGCAATGGTAGGAGGGAAATGGGTAGAGGCTGTGTGTAGGTGTGGCTGGGCTGTAAAACCAGTGATATTTTGTTTGTAAAGCCTGTCTTATGGTTAGTTGAGGCGCATGTGCATGCGTACGTATATAGATGTGTGTGTGTGCGCGTGTGCGTGTATGTGTGCATGTGTGCCTGTGCGTGTATGTTTGTGTGTGTGTGTGTTGCCTATGTGTGTTATGTGTGTATGTTTGTGTGCCTGTGCGAGTATGTTTGTGTGTGTGTGTGCCTATGTGTGTTATGTGTGTATGTTTGTGTGCCTGTGCGTGTACGTAAGTGTGTGTGTGCGCGTGCGTGTGTGTGTGTTTGTGTGTGTGTGTGTGTGTGTTTGTGTATGCGTGGTTGCATGTGCGTATGTGTGTGCGTGTGTGTTTGTGTGTGTGTTTGTGTGTGTGTGTGTGTGTGTGTGTGTGTGCGCGTGTATCATGGAAATAGTACCTGTGTTTACTTTTATAATAAGTATATTTTTAACTGTTTTTACTTGAAGTTGTAAGATGGACCCACTCACTCTACTCAGAGATTTCAACGTGGGCCACAAGCTATCTGAAGTAGAGGTTGCAGGCAATCACATCAAATTTGGCACCAGCTATGTGTTCCCACGGACAGCATTCACCGCTTTGAAGGGTAAGTTTTTGACACACATGTACACGCGCATACACAAGCACGCATGCACGCGCGCACATGCGAGCCCACGCGTGCACACACACACACACACACGCATACACACACATGCATACACACTCACAACACACACACACACACACACACACACACACACACACACACACACACACACACACACACTCACAAAGCACACACACACACGCACACACACACACACATGATTGAATGCAAACACACACACACACACTTATGTACTGTAGGTGCCAGGGCCGGAGCAGATTATTACCAGCTGGATGCGGCTCTCTTTGTTGTTCAAAACCGGCAGTTGCCTCATCACGAATACCTCAATGCAGCCAGCCAGGCAGGCTTGGTCCCTATGCCTTTTGTTGATAGAAGGGTGCGTGAGCTCACATCTCATTCTTGCATATGTACACAAGGCGCACGTGCATACACACACAAACACATACACACACATACACACACACGCACAAGCGCATATATGTGTACACATGCACACACACAAGCACGCATGCGTATTCACACATAAAAATGATGCATAAAGGCATGAACATACGTGAGCACAGCTCCTAGAGATCAAAGCCCATGCTCACACCGTTTTTATGTCTAGCACTTCGTAAGCTGTCAATGTTGTTATTGCTCTGTGCATAATTTTGTGTGTCTGTGCGCGTGTGTCTGTGTGTCTGTGTTATTACTGTGTGTAATTGTGTGAGTCTGTGTCTGTGTCTGTGTGCATGTGTCTGTGTCTGTGTTATTGCTGTGTGTGATTGTGTGTGTCTGAGTGTGTGCGTGTGTCTGTGTGTCTGTGTTATTGCTCTGTGTGTAATTGTGTGTGTCCGTGTGTGTGTTCCTGCGCAGAAACTGCTGGAGTACTTGGACGGCAAGGCAGAGCTGCAGCTAGACACAAGTAGTGCTCTCCAGTCTCACCCCCCTCCAGCATTGGGACAAGAGGCTGGAGAGCCAGCCCTCAAGAGGGCCAGGCTGGAAGGTGTGTGTGTGTGTATACATGTGTATGTGCGTGTGTGCGTGCGTGCATATGTATACATGTGTGTGTACATACACGTGTGTGTGTGTGTATTTGTGTGCTTGCGCTTGTGCTTGCGCGTGTGTGTGTATATATATTCGTTACTCCCAGCCACTGCTCTGTGTGTGTGCGTGTGGATATATATATTTGTTACTCCCAGTCACTGCTCTGTGTGTGTGTGTGCTTGCGCTTGTGTTTGCGCGTGTGTGTTTGTGTGTGCTTGTGCGTGTGTGCGTGTGTATATATATTTGTGACTCCCAGCCACTGCTCTGTGTGTGTATGTGTGTGTGGTTGTGTGCTTGCGCATGTGCTTGTGCTTGTGCGTGTGTGCATGTGTATATGTTCGTTACTCCCAGCCACTGCTCTACCTAAGGCTCGCCCTATGGGCAGATCACGTAGCCCAACAACGGTCTGTCCCTCTTTGCGACATGTGAAACAGCAGGCTGATGATTAGGGTGTTTGGTGGGTGAAACGGCGGCGCTCGTGCATGCATGGCACGGAGGCTACTTTATCGGCAGCGCTCATACGTGCATGGCACGGAGGCTACTGTTTTGGCAGCGCTCATACATACATACATGCATGTGGGTGAAATGGCGGCGCTCATACATGCATGGCACGGAGGCTACTTTTTCAGATAGCTCACAGATGGCACGGAGGCTGATGTCTCACACACACACACACACAAACACACACACACACACGCACACACACAAACTCACACACAGATACATACACGGACACAGAAACGCAGACACACACAAACACACACTAACATACACAAACACGCTAACACACACACCAACAAACACGCTAACACACACGCACAAAACACGAAAGTACATGCACAAACAAAACATGCGACTTTATACACATGTACAGGGTTGGCCAGAACCCTATATATATGGTGTGTACACGGTATTTTGGCAGGAAACTCATCTAATATACGGTCATATACAGTGCACATATACTGTTTTGGCCAACCCTGCACACGTACAGATGGCATGGAGGCTGGCGTATCTGATGTGCACAGCCAGTTTGAGCGGGAGCTGAGGGATCGGAATACAATGCTGGTAGGTCGGAAGGGAACGTAGGGGTACCTGCCCTAGTGTCCTACATCAGGCTTGGTCTAGTTACTTAACTTGTATGCTCTCCTATTGCACTTTCCCTTGTTCAACTAACACTTGATCCTCGTTATCCGTACCACATGCAGCCAAGCACGCACGCAACCACGCATGCGCACACACACAACCCACATACGCAGCATGCCCCCACCAAAAGGCTGGCTTGGACTCAGCAAAGCACGCAGCTGCACACACTCACAGACAGGTTTCCTCACAGACAATACACATAAGTACACACAGCATGCCACCACCCAGCAGTTCTAAGCCGTCCAAAACCCAGCCAAGAGCTCTCTCCCTCTCACACGCACATGCCTCCCTCTCACACGCACACGCACACACTACACTCACACCTGCGAACCATGCACAAACATACGCAGCACGCCCCCACCAAGCAGTTCAAATCCGTGCTGGACGCAGCCAAGCACGCCACCACGCAGCTGTCCAACCAGCTGAAGCTGAATCAGCAAAAGCAGCAGCAAAGACAGAAAGACGAGGCGGTCGCGGCTGAGAAGGCTAAGCAGCAAGCACGGATCAAGGTGGGATAGCTTTTTACGTACTTATGTACTTTACTCTTTACGTACGGTGCTGTTAGCTTGACCTTGCTGCGCAGAGTTAGGTTGTGATGGTGGGCTTAGCCAACCTCAAGGTGCTGTTTGCTTTTTCAGTTGCCGTGCAAAAATTGGCCATGATGGTGCGCTCAGTCAACCTCAATTTCAAGACTCTTGACTTGAATTCAATGCGCACACAGTGTGCCCTCGAACACACTCTCACACACATAAAACACACTCGCACTCACACACACACACACAAACACTAGGTTATACGCACGCAATCACACACACACACGCACTCGCATACTCACTCACAATCACATTTATACACACACTTCAGGCCTCCAAGCCTGCTCAACCTCCACCCCCTCAACCAGCTGCCACCCAGCCTCAAGTGGTGAAGCCCTCTGGCCGCCTGGACAGAGACTCCACCACAGATCAGCTAAAGGCCATGGGTAAGACCAAAGAGTTTGCCTTTGACTTGAGTTTGTCTTATGAGTTTGACAAGTTTGCTGGCCGCCTGGACAGAGACTTCACCACAGATCAGCTGAAGGCCATGGGTGAGACCAAACAGAAAAGACTCCACCGCAGGTCAGCTTAAGGCCATTGGTGTGACCAAACAGAATAGAAAAACTGCGCAGGCAGTGAAAACCATTCCCCACATTGGGTTAAGGAAAAAAAGCCACTTTGTGAGACCAAACACTACTATTTTAGGCCAAATCCAAATCCAAATCCAATTGCAAAGCCAAAGCCAAAGCCAAAGCTAAAGTAAAATATTTTGGTGCAATTCATCTCAGGTCAGCCAAAAGCCAGGTGTAAGACCAACAGCTTGTTTCTACGTCGGTTTGGGCTCACAATGGAAGGTTATGGAAGGTTTATAGCACAGAGCAGCTCTTGGTTGGATAGGGACTCTCACCACAGATAAGCTGAAAGCAACAGTTGTGTGTGTGTGTGTGTGTGTGTGTGCTTACGGGCGAATCTTCATGTAAGCAAACTGTGTCATATGGTGCATTTAAATTAAAAATGTTCATTAAAATTAAAATTTAACGTGCACCTCTCTCGCATTGGTGAAAGCCATCATCGTAGATCAGCTGGAGGCAATGGGTGAGACCAACAGCGCGTCCTAATAGTCATTCCTTCGTCGTGATGGTCGTTCCTTCGTCAAAACGGTCTTTCTTTCGTCATAGTGGTCGTTCCTTCGTCAAAACGGTCTTTCTTTCGTCATAGTGGTCGCTCCTTCGTCGTAACGGTCTTTCCATCGTTGTACTGGTCGTTCCTTTGTCATGACGGTTTCCTTCGTGCAGGTTGTTTCTCTGTCCTCATGGTTTCAGTGTAAGAGTGGCACGCCGAACATGGTACATCTCTTTTGCGTTGATGGGAGGCCTTACGCAAGCCGGTTAAACATGGTGCATCTCTTTTGCGTTGTCGAAAGACCTTAAGCAAGCCATCACCGTAGATCAGCTGAAAGCTTGCAATGCTGGGTCAGGCAAGGCTGTGTGTGTGAAAGGGTGCATCCGTGTGTTGCTGCAGGCTAGATTGTACCTGTGGGAGTACAGAGTTGTCTGAGAAGCGTCTCCTCTGTGACTGGTAGCAAAACTGCTGCCAACATATCAGCAGACTAGGTTGATGGCAGCTTGATTTCACGCTCATGCTCACATACACACACAAACACACAAACGCAAATGCAAACACACAACACATAGACGGATACACACGATACGCTCATAAACAACACGCGCACACACACACACGCACACGCGTGCACGTACAGGTGGTGAGGCGGCTGCCAACATCAGCAACATGATTTCGATCTACGGTTACGCAGGCACAGACAAGGATGGCAGCACGCAGGTGTGTGTGTGTGTGTTATTGTTCATGTGTAGGGTTGGCCAGAACCATATATGTACGGTGTATGTACGGTATTTTCGGCAGGAAAGTCACCACATATACGGTCATATACGGTGTATATATACGGTTCTGGCCAACCCTATTCATGTGCTTTGTGAGGTGCATTGAGCTGGGACGTCAGTCAGCCTTCGCTGTTCGTAATGCCTTTGCTGTTACAAAGAAAATAATGCCTTCGCTGTTACAAAGAAAGTAATGCCTTCGCTGTTACAAAGAAAATGATGCCTTCGCTGTTACAAAGAAAATAATGCCCTCGCTGTTACAAAGAAAATAATGCCTTCGCTGTTCGTAATGCCTTCGCTGTTACAAAGAAAATAAACAACATAGAGGGGGGAGATGATGGCTAGCCCACGCCCTTGGTGTGGAGCTTGGCGGCCACCTGCTTGCAGGTGGAATTTTTTGACATAGACCAATTTTTGACATAGATATGCATAGACAATAAACAATCGTATGGCACATGGTGTTGCAGGCTTCTCTTCAATTGCTCATTATACCACGTGCACTGCTCATAATGTCAAGTGGCATAATACGTAACTTGTAGGATCCAAGCGCGAGCTGCGTGCAATCAATTACTTGATGCTCGTTTTTTCATTGCGAGATGCACCGAGCAGGGCCTGTGCGGATAAACTGTGTGCTAAAATATATAAAACATATGGTCAAAATTCGTCTGATGACAAATGATGACAGACCAACTGGAATTTATAAACAAGAAGCAATCAGGCTTTACAAGAATGCAGGCACAAAAAATGATGGGAGCACGGACTTCTTGTCCGTCTTTTATTCTGTTCGATTGTCAAACACCGTATTTATGGACGTGCACACTTATACAAACATGCACACTTATACAAACATGCACATTTATACATTCATGCACACTTATACAAACATGCACACTTATACAAACGTGCACGCTTATACAAACATGCACACTTATACAAACGTGCACACTTATACAAACATGCACACTTACGCAAACATGCACACTTATACAAACATGCACACTTATACAAACGTGCACACTTATACAAACATGCACACACACGCAAACAAGGTGTACGCACAGAGTTTTTTTAGTTCGGGTTAACGCCACATGCTGACGTACTCAGACGCATGTACACACACATACACACATACACACACACATACACACACAAACACACATACACGTACACACATACACACACACATACACACATACACGTACACACATGCACACGCACATACACACATACACGTACACACATACACACACATACACACATACACGTACACACATACACACACATACACACATACACGTACACACATACACGTACACATACACATACACATACACACATACACGTACACACATACACACACATACACACACATACACACACATACACACACATACACACACATACACACACATACACACATACACGTACACACATACACGCACACATACACACATACACGTACACACGTACACACATACACACATACACACATGCACACATGTGCAGGCCCCAGCCCCTCCTCCCTCCGCTCCTTCAGACGCTAAGAGTGCAGAAGCCCCCACCACCTCCAATCCTGCCCCTAGCTCAACACAGGTGTGTGTGTGTGTGTGTGTGTGTGTGTGTCAGGGTCCACGTACATCACCCAAAGAAATTTAGAGGAATTATATGTAGTAAGAGGCTCAATGTAAATATGTAGTATTTTCTTTCCTTGCCACCTCCAAGCCCGCCCCAGCTCAGGTGCGTTTGTGTGTGTATGTGTGTGTTGTGTGTGTGTGTGTGTGCGTGCGCGTGCGTGCGCGTGTGTGTGTGTGTGTGTGTGTGTGTGTGTGTGTGTGTGTGTGATAGTGTGTGTGTGTGTGTTTGTGTGTGTGTGTGTGTGATCTCATATT
>Ga0307947_1001389_pt1 | contig 19064 bp, 16 predicted proteins | sample OrgLakmetagen232_FD_201840 | JGI IMG/M metagenome (GOLD analysis project Ga0307947, IMG submission 201840) | Saline water microbial communities from Organic Lake, Antarctica - #232 | ecosystem: Environmental > Aquatic > Non-marine Saline and Alkaline > Saline | place: Antarctica: Organic Lake...
CACCCCCATGGGCAGTGACCGCCCCCTCTCTGCTCACCCCTCCCCCATGCACACAAGCCAATCCACCCCTATGCACGCATCGTACCCCTTCTCCTCACCCACCGCCACTCCCACCACCCGCACAACACCCTTGGAGGGAGGCCCAACCCCCATGCAGTCCTCCTCACAGCAGCTTGCACGGCCATACGCACCTCAGCCTGATACCAGTCCCAATGACGCCCATGTCACGTTCGCCCTCCCCCCTCACCCATTATGCCCCAGACCCACAGGCCCCACCCCGTTGCCCACAGCGATAACTCGCAGCAGGGCGGACGTGAGGCAGCAGGAGGCGGGCAGCAGCAGACCACTCCGCAGCTGTTCACCCCTGCTGGTGTGTGTGTGTTTGTGTGAGTTTGAGAGAGAGAGAGAGATAGAGAGAGAGAGATAGAGAGAGAGAGAGAAAGAAAGAGAGAGAGAGAGAGAGAGAGAAGAAAGAGAGAGAGAGAGAGGAATACACACAGACTCTGGCATGTGTGAGAGTTTACACTGACGCAGAGTATACATGCGCTCACACACATAGACATGCAATTAAAATGTGCACACACATATACTTACACACACAGGTACGCACGCGAGTACTCACATGCAGGCACAAACTCACTCACACAAACACGAATATACACGCATATACACCTTCTCGTATGTCTCATTTTCAGATATACACAACTTTAGTCAGCACACTCTGAAGCGCACACACACACTAACACACACACGCGCGAACACACACATACCCACATACCCACACTCTTTCTGTGGCAGGCCCTGCTAGTAAAGCCCCACGCGGGCTGTTCATGCAGCAGGGCGGTAGGCAGGTTGACGATGGAGGCAGCTACGTGCCCTTGTTTGGGGATGCGCTGGGCGTGCAGGGGATGGGGGCAGCAGGAGCAAGCAACTGGTGAGTTGGAAGATTGTGTGTGTGTATGTGTGTGTGCTTGTGTGTGCCTGTGTGTCATCTTAACTGCGTGCACCTCAACTTCCTTCTAACCTTTGCCTTCAGCTAGACCACTCTTTACTGCTTACCACCATTCTCACCGGGACCGCTTGGCACTTTTCTTGCACACACCGCCTGCACCTCAATTTCCTTTCCACCTATAACTTTCGTTAGGCCACTTTTAATTGCTCACCACCATTTTCACCGGGACCGCTTGGCACTTTTCTTGCACACACCGCCTGCACCTCAACTTCCTTTCCACCTTTGACTTCAGCTAAACAGCTCTTAGTTGCTCAACACCAATCTAACCGTGACCACTTGGCGCCCCCCTTACGCACACACCACCTGCACCTCAGCTTCCTCTCCACCTTTGCCTTTCAAGTTATTGTAACTGCTCACAGCCACACTTCACAACCATACCTTGCAAAACCACTTGGCGCCCCCCTTACGCACACACCGCCTGCACCTCAGCTTCCTCTCCACCTTTGCCTTTCATAAGTTTCTGCAACTTCTCACAGCCACACTTCACAACCACACCTTGCAAGACCACTTGACGCCCCCCTTACGCACACACCGCCTGCACCTCAGCTTCCTCTCCACCTTTGCCTTTCATAAGCTTTTGTAACTGTTCAAAGCCACACTTCACAACCACACCTTGCAGGACCGCTTGGCGCCCCCCTTACGCTCACCGCCTGCACCTGCCTGTGCACCACTTAGACGTTGGCACCAGACGTGCGCACCTCCTGGCTGCTGCACTTCATACGGTATGTGTGTACTAGCATTGCCAGCACCTGCCTGTACACCATTTAGACGTTGGCACCAGACGTGCGCACCACCTGGCTGCTGCACTTCATATGGTATGTGTGTACTAGCATTGCCAGCACCTGCCTGTACACCACTTAGACGTTGGCACCAGACGTGCGCACCTTCTGCCTGCTGCGCTTCAGGTATGTGTAGGGTTGGCCATAACCGTGTATATATGCACCGTATATGACCGTATATTTGGTGATTTCCCTGCCAAAGATACCATATAGGTATATGGTTCTGGCCAACCCTAGGTATGTGCATACTAGCTATGCCAGCTTACAGTATGCTGCTGCTGTCTCAGAATGAGGTGCACAACTTTGATGCCCCTGCATGTGCGCCCGGCACGCACACCTCCTGGTCTGTGTGTGATGGTTTGCTTTGCCTGCTACGCTTGTGTGTAGGGTTGGCCAGAGCTGTACTTACACACCGTACATGATCGTATGTATGGTGATTTCCCCGCCAAAGATACCGTACGTACACCGTATATATGTATAAATGTATGGTTCTGGCCAACCTTACGTGTGTGGCATTGCCTTGGGACAGCGTTTGAATCTTAGACGAGACCCACTGTGCACACTACCTGGCGTGCACCTGTCAGGAATGCCACACTGTGTACGTGGAAATGCTTGGGTTGGTGTCGCCAACTAATACTATAACGAGAGTGTGCATTTGCCTGCCAAATGCAAACCTTAGAAGGGTGCATACCTGGCACACGCATGCCCTGGCGGCCGTTCTCTGGACACACGCCCTTACTAGTTGCTTAAGGTGTCCCCTTTTATGTTGCTTGACAATGCGGCCCCTTTTAATTCATGTGAGTACAAAATTGATCAGTGCACGCACAGTTTTCTGGTTCTTTTTTACAAGAGTACCCAAACAATGTCGGCATGCGCACCTTACAGCTGTGCTGCACACGTACCTTCTGCCCATTCATTCCAATTAAAAGGGTATACGCGCACACAAGTTCTCCGTCAGAAAAGTAGCTTGCACTCATACCAGGATGTGGAGAATGCTTGCGTGAAGGACTTGGCTGTGTCAGGAGGGCAGATGCCTAAACAGCAGCATGCTGGAATGATGCCCATTTGTCAATATACCTTTAAATGTGTGCACATGAAAGAGCACAAGCAGCTACGGTGCACAGCCTGCCAGATTCCAGCGTGCAAGAAATATGTCTGCGCATGTGTGCTCGTACCTTGATTATATGCGCGTGTGTGCTCTATGTATATATATAATATATATTACAAATGCAAACTGAGAAAATGATACACCCCAGATGTTTCAGTGATACACCAACTAATACACCCCCCTTCCCATGCCACAAAAACAGCTGTAAAACGATACACCCCCCTTCCCATGCCACAAAAACAGCTGTACACTGTTATGCTTGTATTGCAGCACTCCTCTGTCCTTTGTTTGAGAGTCCCTTGATTTCATTCAGCTGGATGTTCATTCAGCTGCATGTTCATTCAACAATATTCAGTTTCCTGCTGTTACAAGGGGGAGCCAAAGTACAGGGAGCAGGCACACACGTACACGCACACGTACACGTACACGCACGCACACGCACACGCACACATACACGTTTGCACCCGCACTTGCACGCACGTGTAGGGGAGCCATGGGCAAACTTCGTCAGCAGGTCAGCCGGGGGCGCCTGAGACCCACAAGCTTCAAGAAATGTGGGACAGTCTGGAGGGTCTGAGGCGAGGTTAGTGGAGGGAAGAGGGCTGATGTGAACGAGGAACAGGCGCACTGGTGTAATGTAGACCCGAGCTGGAGTGTCGCAAAGAGGGTGTGGCTTGTGTGCGTTTGTGGTCGTGTTTGTTCGTGTACATTTGAGTTTGGAGGTGCATAAGGAATGGAAAACGACAGGGATGTGGAAAACTAGCTTGGGGGGCTTGTGTAAATTAGTATTGAGGCTAGAGGGTCGTAAAAGGGGTGTTGCGTGTGGATAGGATGGCAGCTCGGTGCAGCCTATAGGTTAGAAGTTAGAAGCCACAGGAGCTTCCTAGGTGGAACAAATTAGAAGGCTTGAGATGAAGTGAGCACACATATTTAAGGTTGGCCAGAACCGTATTTATGCACCGTGTATTGACCGTATATTAGGTGGTTTCCCTGCCAAAAATACCGTACCTACACCGTATATATATGGTTCTGGCCAACCCTACACATATTCACAACACAAGCGCTACATGGTGTTGCTTAGGCCGTGGCGTGCGCTTGGCCCAATTGTTTGTCTTCTGCCAGCACACAACGTCACGTGCTCTCACTACCAATAGGCACGCACACACACACACACATACGCACACACACATGCACACATACGCACACACACGCACACACACACACACAAATGAAAGCACACACATACAAGCACGTGCAAACGCTCACACTTGCATGTTCCTCACAGGAGCTACACGGTTGCGCTTCAGCCGCGATTCCCGCTTGGCCCAAGTGTCCTCCCTTTTGGCCAGCAGCACCCCTGTGCCTATCAGCCTGGACGCCTCAGAGCTTGACCCTGACCTGTCGACGAAGCAGCAACTTCAGGTGTGTGTGTGTGTTTGTCGATGTGTGGATACAGGAGTTTGTGTGTATGTTGTGTGTGTGTGTGTTTAAATACATGCGTGTGTGCCTGTTGTGTGCAATTGGAATGCAAATTATCAAGCAATGTCATTGTCCAGCATGTTGCATAGGTGTAAACAGCCAGGTCTAGTGCAGGATCGACCAAGACTTGTATGTTCAGAGTCATATTCAACTGCATGCAAACTATGTGGCTGGCTTTCGCTATTCCTTTCCTTCCGCCCCCCACGCACACACACACACACAAACACACACATACACACACACAAACACACATACCGCCACGTAACTGCGCATGCACACAAACACAATGCACATACACATGCAACCACACACGTGCACATGCAGCTCCTGGCAGCTGCTTCGCGTACGATGGTGTTGGCCATTGGGCGTGGTGCCCTCACCTTAGGAACTGCACGCCCCCTGCCCACAGAGCCCTTGGTCATCCCTCCGCTGGTCCTCAGTGGCTTGGATGTGCAGCACAGCAACACATCCATCGACCTAGACCTGTCCAGTGCACAGAGCGCTCCAGGTATAGGGTGGAGAAGGGCTTAGATACATTTTGGTGTGGCAATAGATAAGGTACAGCAACGCCACCTGTGTGCAACGCCACACCTGTGTGCAACGCCACACCTGTGTGCAACGCCACACCTGTGTGCAACGACACCTGTGTGCAACGGCACCTGTGTGCAACGACACTTGTGTGCAACGACACCTGTGTGCAACGCCACACCCGTGTGCTGTGTGCAACGACACCTGTGTGCAACGCCACACCTGTGTGCAACGACACCTGTGTGCAACAACACCTGTGTGCAACGCCACCTAAACCTGTACCTGTCCTCTTCAATTGAAACATGCGCTTGCGCCAGAGTGCGTAGTCAGGCGACTGTCCTGTGCACACAGAGTGTTTGCCTGGCTCCGCTTCATGTAATGTGACTAGTAGAAGTGTGACTAGTAGTAGAAGTGTGACTAGTAGTGTGACTAGTAGTAGTGTGACTAGTAGTGTGATTAGTAGTAGTGTGACTAGCAGTAGTGTGACATAATAGTAGTGTGACAAGTAGTAGTGTGACTAGTAGTAGTGTGACTAGTAGTAGTGTGACTAACAGTAGTGTGACTAGTAGTAGTAGTGTGACTAGTAGTAGTGTGACTAGTAGTAGTGTGACTAGTAGTAGTGTGACTCCGCTTCACGTAGTGTGAGCCACTCCTGTATATGCAGTGTTGGCCAGAACCGTATATATACACGCCGTATTAGACCGTATATTTCGTGATTTCCCTGCCAAAAGCCTGTATACACACCACACCGTATATATATATATATGGTTTTGGCCAACCCTTTATATTTGCGTATGTAAGACACAGCTTGCGTGTGTACCTCCCCACCAACCTATCTTGTTCAGGGAGTGGGGCTGCATCAGACAACCAAAGGCGACCGAAACAGGCTTCACACACAACACACACACACACACACACGCACACACACACACACACAAATACTCGCACAACCCTTCTTGCCCAATTAATGTTGTCCAGGAGTGGGGCATCAGACCTCGAAACTGTACACAAACACAAATGATGTTGCCGTCCTATTTGATACAAAGGGTTGGGCAGCTGCAACCCTCAGGAAATAGGCTCAACCGTCCTTGCTTTTCTGTTTCATACAGGGGGTGGGGCTGCATCAGACATGACGGCTTGGGCTGAGTTCCACAACGGTGCCGCCAGTGGGCTGCGCATGGCGACCGAGCAGCAACAAGCAGGTAGGCTCTGTGCCAAAAGCACTTAGCTGAAAGTGTGTTGTGCGCTCAGTTACCGGTGTTCAGGGTAGCAAGCAGCACATGCGGTTGATCTGTGTATCTGTGTGTAGATGCAGGTATATGGTGTGCATGTGAGATGGATTTTTCATCTGTTACATGCACTGCGCTCAGTTACCGGTGTTCAGGGTAGCAAGCAGCACATGCGGCTGATCTGTGTTTCTGTGTGTAGATGCAGGTATATGGTGTGCATGTGAGATGGTTTTTTCAACTGTTACATCCACCTGGTCGATTATGTTGGCGATCACACATGAACATACGTGCTCACACACATACACCCACACTGTCACTCACGCACACATACAATCACTCACTTACACACACACGCACGCGCACACACACACACATACACACACACACGCACACGCACACACAGGAGACCGTGGCAGTGGGGGTCCTGGCAGCGTCACCCCTTTATCACGCAATTGGATTGTGTTCCACCATCCTGACAGCCCCAGCTACATGCACGCTGGCCTCCTCATGGCCCTGGGTCTGGCTGGCCACTTGGCCAAGCTGTCGTGGACAGACCTTTACAGGTGAGGCAGACAGCAGGGATGTGTGTGTCTGTGCGTGTGCGTGTGCGTGTGCGTATGTGTGTGCGTGTGCGTGTGTGTCTGGTCCTGTTGCTCATCTGCGTGGTGCTCATTACTCATCGTGCTTGTGCTTTTTTTTACACTAATTGCGTGTAACATTTGTAGGGTTGGCCAGAACCATGTGTGCACATGTGTACAGTGTATATACGGTATTTTTGGCACGGAAATCACCAAACATACGGTCAGGTATGGTTTTGGCCAACCCTATGCAACAGCTCAATCTGAACCCTAAGCCCCTCACACTTTAGCTTGCCCTCCCCTAGCACCTGAGCGCGCAACATTTTGCGACTTCGGTGATGAGTGCCACAACAATCAACAAACACACTTGTTTTTTACAGCACCCAATGTTCAACTTTGCCCTTCCTTAGGTACTTGAGCGAGCAGCATGACGCCACCACCATTGGGGTATTGCTAGGCATGGCGGCCTCCCAACGGGGGTCCATGGAGGGCCTGGTCTCCAAGATGCTGTTCCTGCACCTTCCCGCCACACACCCTGCCAGCTTCCCGGAGATTGAGCTGTCGCCACTGGTGCAGGTGACTGTTGGCTTGCTCGTGTGTGTGCGTTTGTGAGGGAGGGCGCAGCAGGTGCTGATGTGCCTGCTTACTCGTATGTGCACTTTTTACAGAAGGATTAGCCGCTGTGGTGTGATCGTTTCTAATTCCTCACGTGTGCGTTTCCTAGGGCGGGTGTGATTTGGTGTTTGCTGATTGCACTTGTGCCAGCGTGCCCATGTTCAGCTAAGAGAGATGGTAACTCTGATGGTTAAGGGGGAGGGAGGGTTTGTGTGTATGTATGCACAGATCGGTTGATGTACATCTGCACAGAGTGGCAGATAGGGTCCCTCACCGTCACATTTCCCCATTTCCCCATTCACTGAAGAACCAATGGACGTCTACATCCTCTGGACAGGGGTTCGCTACAACATGTATCCTTACACCGACACTTCCCCCTTTTCACTGAATAACCAACAGGCATATGCTCTCCTGGGCAAGGGACTGCTGCAACGTATTTCCTAACACCAACACTCCACCCTTTACACTAAAATAACAACAGGCGTCTGCTCTCCTGGGCAAGGGACCGCTGCAACGTATTTCCTAACACCAACACTCCACCCTTTTCACTAAAATGACGACAGGCGTCTGCTCTCCTGGGCAGGGAACCGCTGCAATGTGTTTCCTTACACCCACACTCCACCCTTTACACAAAAATACACTAAAATGACAACAGGCGTCTGCTCTCCTGGGCAAGGGACCGCTGCAACGTGTTTCCTTACACCCACACTCCACCCTTTTCACTGAAATGACGGCAGGCTGCTGCTCTCCTGGGCGTGGGGCTGCTGTACGAAGGTTCCTGCCACCGCTTGATGGTGGAGACGATGCTCACAGAGATTGGACGGCGGACCAGCTCCGGCACCAACGTCAAAGCAGCATCTGCTGCGGGAGTGGGGGGCGGCAGCATCAGGGCGGAGGACGAGGGTGGTGTGGTCACTGACCGGGAGGGCTACGCCCTGGCTGCGGTGCGTAGTAACAGAGGGAAACGAGTGTACGAGTAGTGTTGGATTGACTGTTGACAGGTCCTTTTGGGGTACGTATCAACAGAGGGAAACGAGTGCACGAGTACCGATGGAAAGACTGTGTTGACAGGTCCTTTTGGGGTACACGTATCAACAGAGGGAAACGAGTGCACGGGTACCGTTGGAATGACTGTGTTGACAGGTCCTTTTGGGGTATACGTAGTAACATAGGGAAACGAGTGCAAAGAGTACCGATGGAATGACTGTGTTGACAGGTCCTTTTGGGGTACATATCAACAGAGGGAAACGAGTGCACAAGTACCGATGGAATGACTGTGTTGACAGGTCCTTTTGGGGTACACGTATCAACAGAGGGAAACGAGTGCACGGGTACCGACGGAAAGACTGTCAACAGGTCCTTTTGGGGTATACGTATCAACAGAGGGAAACGAGTGCGCAAGTGCCGATGGAATGACTGTGTTGACAGGTCCTTTTGGGGTACACGTATCAACAGAGGGAAACGAGTGCGCAAGTACCGATGGAAAGACTGTCAACGGGTCCTTTTGGGGTATACGTAGTAACAGAGGGAAACGAGTGCGCAAGTACCGATTGAATGACTGTCATCAGGTCCTTTTGGGGTATACGTAGTAACAGAGGGAAACGAGTGCACGAGTAACGATGGAATGACTGTTGACAGGTCCTTTTGGGATAGCCTTGTCCCTGACATATGCTTTCTACCGCTGCCCTGACTGCTGACTGCCCACTGCAACACACCCTTGCTCAGCTAAGGCTGTTTAGTCTTCTCTGACTGCTGACTGCCCACTGCAACACACCCTTTCCCAGCCAAGGCTGTCAGTCTTCTCTGACTGCTGACTGCCCACTGCAACACACCCTTTCCCAGCCAAGGCTGTCAGTCTTCTCTGACTGCTGACTGCCCACTGCAACTCACCCTTCCTCAGCCAAGGCTGTCCAGTCGTCTCTGACTGCTGACTGCCCACTGCAACTCACCCTTCCTCAACCAAGGCTGTCCAGTCTTCTCTGACTGCTGACTGCCCACTGCAACTCACCCTTTCTCAGCCAAGGCTGTCCAGTCGTCTCTGACTGCTGACTGCCCACTGCAACTCACCCTTTCTCAGCCAAGGCTGTCAGTCGTCTCTGACTGCTGACTGCCCACTGCAACTCACCCGTCCTCAACCAAGGCTGTCAAGTCTTGGTTCCCGTGTTGCTCAGGAATGGTCGTACGTTCTCAAGTGTGTTGGCCGATCCCACCTGTGCCCGATCTGCACTGAAGTGCACAAGGGGTGATGCACATCTAGCTGTATAGTATGTAGGGTGGGCCAGAACCATAATATTATACGTATATACGGTGCACATACGGCATAAAATTTTAGCAGGGAAATCACCATACATACGGCATTATATGGTGTGAATATACGGTTTTGGCAAATTCTACTAGTATGGCATTGGCAACAGCGTTGACAGCAAAAGGAAGCTGTAGGTGTGTAGCCAATGACCAAGGAAGATGCGCGCAGGCACTGGCAGGGTTTTGTTTGTGTAGTCAATTGTTTGTGTAGTCAATGACCAAGATGAAAGCGAAGATGCACGCAGGCAATGGCAGGTTTTGTTTGTGTAATCAATTGTTTGTGTAGTCAATGACCAAGATGAAGATGAAGATGCACGCAGGCAATGGCAGGTTTTGTTTGTGTAATCAATTGTTTGTGTAGTCAATGACCAAGATGAAAGCGAAGATGAAGATGCTCGCAGGCACTGGCAGGTTTTGTTTGTGTAGTCAATTGTTTGCGTAGTCAATGACCAAGATGAAGATGAAGATGCACGCAGGCACTGGCAGGTTTTGTTTGTGTAATCAATTGTTTGTGTAGTCAATGACCAAGATGAAGATGAAGATGCACGCAGGCACTGGCAGGTTTTGTTTGTGTAATCAATTGTTTGTGTAGTCAATGACCAAGATGAAGATGAAGATGCACGCAGGCAATGGCAGGTTTTGTTTGTGTAATCAATTGTTCGTGTAGTCAATGACCAAGATGAAGATGAAGATGCATGCAGGCACTGGCAGGTTTTGTTTGTGTAATCAATTGTTTGTGTAGTCAATGACCAAGATGAAGATGAAAATGCACGCAGGCACTGGCAGGTTTTGTTTGTGAAGTCAATTGTTTGCGTAGTCAATGACCAAGATGAAGATAAAGATGAAGATGCATGCAGGCACGGCTTGGCAGGAATTTGTTTGACGACAGGTGAGCACATAAGCAGGACTAGGGGCGATGGTGCCAACGCATGTTTTAGAGCTGCTTGTCCTCAACACTGACTGCTCAACCGCACTGGCCCCTGGCATTGGCAAAAGAGTGATGCGGTCAGGTCCATGCCCCCAAGGTCCATGCCCCCATGGGATGCCCCCATGGGATGCCCCCAATGGGCCCCATGGGATGCCCCCATGGCCCCCATGGCATGCCCCCAAGGTCCATGCCCCCAAAGTGCATGCGCACAGGGAACTCCCCCTCTGCTAATCTCCCCCTCTGAGCCTACCTATATCTTTGCTCACACACACAACTCATTTTCATGCCACGCCAAATCGTGATCACAATCGTTCTACGAACCTCTGCACAAGGCCTGGTTTGCAATCCTGTAGTACTTGTTGAATTTATGCTGCGCAGGACCTGTGCTGTGGCCTCTCGGCCTAGTGGCACCCAATAACCTAAAAATATGTGTGTGTGTGCACTCATGTCTGTGCTTTGGCCTCTCGGCCTAGTGGCACCCACCAATCTTAAGATGTGTGTGCACTCATGTCTGTGCGTGTATGCACTCATGTCTGTGCGTGTGTGCACTCATGTCTGTGCTCATCTCCGCACAGGGCCTGTCCCTTGGTCTGGTGGCATTGGGGGCTGGGCGTAATGCGGCCGGCCTGGCTGACCTGAACCTGGAAAAGCGCCTCAGGTATGTGTCAATGGTTACAATGGGGAGTGACCTTTGGCCAGGTTGTTTGGCTGATCGGCTGCTGACTGGTCTCGTCCAGCCACAAATAAATCCATAACCTCAGAAAGAAAGAGATGAAGTCTAGTGTTCTGTTGACAGGTTTGTGTCAATAGCGCCTCAAGGACGATCTGTGCGCGCGTTCACCTGCAATAATTTGAACTGTATTAAACGCGCTCAAGGTTCCTTTAGGCATGTGGCTAATTGGTCGAAACCGATTTTTACTCGTGACTATGTGTGCATACCGCAAGATCTGTGTACACTTGTTCTATGTGTGCTTGACTGTGCGTGCGCACGGTTCAATAAAGCAAAACATTTCCTCCCCAAAAACATACACACACACTTATGAACGCATACACATACACACATACACGCACTCACATATTTGCAGGTACTACATGCTTGGGGGAAAACATTTCCTCCCCAAATACATACATACACGCTCATGAACGCATACACATACACGTACTCACACATGTGCAGGTACTACATGCTCGGGGCCTCTGAGGCAGGAGGGGCAGGCTGCAGCACTACCTCGGGCACCTCCCCCACAGCCACTGCTCGCACCGATGATGCCATTACTGCAGGTAAGGAGCGCTTGATGCACATGCATTTTCCATGACAGATTAGGAGCGCTTGACACACATGCATTTGCCACGACAGGTCAGGAGCGCTTGACACACATGCATTTGCCTCGACAGGTCAGGAGCGCTTGACGCACATGCATTTGCCACGACAGGTCAGGGGCGCTTGACGCACATGCATTTGCCACGACAGGTCAGGAGCGCTTGACACACATGCATTTGCCACGACAGGTCAGGAGCGCTTGACACACATGCATTTGCCACGACAGGTCAGGAGCGCTTGACACACATGCATTTGCCTCGACAGGTCAGGAGCGCTTGACGCACATGCATTTGCCACGACAAGTCAGGGGCGCTTGACGCACATGCATTTGCCACGACCCATGTGCATGTCGCCCCCCTGTGCATGTCAACCCATGTGCATGTCACACCCCATCTGCACGTCACCAGAGCATGTGTAGCGTTCATTGCATGTACATAACATATACCCTCATGCACATACACACAGTCCCATGTTCATAGCATCAACAACACAAACGGCCATGCACACAAAATGACTACCACACACCCACCACCACCACCACTACCACCTTTTCAGCTTCCCCTGCTGCCGTGACCAGCGGCTTTGGAGCCAGCCTTGCCGCTGCAACTTCTGGCCCTGCTTTTAGTCGCATCGGGTTTGACCCCAGTTTGGGGGAAGAGCGTCTGCAGGAGATGGCTGCGGCGCACATTGCAGGACTGGGCAGAGGCATTGGTGGGTTTTCATTTGATGTGTGGAAGGGACAGTGGCCGCAAAGGACATACAAAGCTGCAGGTGGCTGTGGCGCACATTGCAAGACTGGGTAGAGGCACCGGTGGGTTTTGAGTTGATGTGTGAAAGGAACGGTGGCCGCAAAGGACATATACAGAACTGCAGGTGGCTGTGGCGCACATGGCAAGACTGGGTAGAGGCACCGGTGGGTTTTGAGTTGATGTGTGAAAGGAACGGTGGCCGCAAAGGACATATACAGAACTGGAGGTGGCTGTGGCGCACATTGCAAGACTGGGCTGAAGCATAGTGTGTTTGTCGTTTGAGGGGAGAGAAAGCGGCAGCAGGAAATTAAGTTTTGACTTGGCTGTGGCATCGATGATCTGCATGCTCTGTCAGGGTGGAATGGGATGGCTCATCTCAGCAAACCTGGCCCGCGACTGCACTTGTGCGCGGTGGAAGTCAGTCAAGAGTTTAAATGAACTGATCAAGCCGATTCAGAGGACGGGCAGAAGAGAGGTCTTAGTAAAGATCTCATGTCATTGATACATGGTGGGCAGTGAATGTGCGCATGGTGGGCAGTCGATGTGCGCTTGGTGGGCAGCGGATGTGCGCTTGGTGGGCAGTGGATTTGCGCTTGATGGGCAGTGGATGTGCGCTTGGTGGGCAGTGAATGTACGCTTGGTGGGCAGTGGATGTGCGCTTGGTGGGCAGTGGATGTGCGCTGTAAAAGCCCCTTTTCACAGCGATGCCTCTAAGTATCGGTGTAGACAGCCTGCACTGCATGCTACCTGCCCATCACAGTTGGCAGCCGCACTGTCACTGCGGTGCAAATGGTGCTCAGTTGCTACGGTTGCCCTGCTCCGATTACAATTACAGTTACAACCATGCCCACAGTCACTCCCAACCGTACTGGAACTCTATGCTGGCTTTAACAACTGTTTTAAACAACTAATTTTAACAACTGTCTTTAACAACTGTCTTAAACAAGCAGCGTGTCCCGTCGCCTCTGGTGAGAGAGTTATATGATCCACTCATTACTCGGTACTCAAGCGGCCCCCTTTCCCTTCACGCGGAGAGGGTTGTCACTGTTTGCCCTAGTAGTTGCCCTTCTCTTATCCCACTCAAAGAGGCCACCTGCCCTATAACTACTACAGTTTCAGTGGGCTGGCCTCCAGCCAAGTTGTTTAGTTAAAAGGTCTCTGCCCACCACAAATGTATTCTCTCTCTCTCTCTCTCTCTCTCTCTCTCTCTCTCTCTCTCTCTCTCTCTCTCTCTCTCTCTTATATAAATATATATATAATATTTTTTTTCCATCAGCCAAAGGCTCAATATTGTGCTGGCAGACCACCCACTTTTGCTTTCCTACCCTCACTGTCCTCGTGTCTTTTGCTTCACCTCCCTTAGAGACGGTTTCTGCTCAACTGTCCTCACTGTTAGAGACCACCCTGCTTTCTGCTCAACCCCCCTCACTGTTAGAGACGCTTTCTGCTCGACCACCCTCACTGTTAGGGACGCTTTCTGATCAACCGCCCTCACTGTGACTGGTAAGAGAGGGTTTTCACTCCACTACCCTCCCCCTTGTTATAACAGGGCAAAAGAGCCACCTCTGTTATAACAGGGCAAAGAGCCACCTCTGTTGTAACAGGGCAAAAGAGCCACCTTTGTTGTAACAGGGCAAAAGAGCCACCTCTGTTATAACAGGGCAAAAGAGCCACCTCTGCTATAACAGTGCAAAAGAGCCACCTCTGTTATAACAGGGCAAAAAGGCCACCTCTGTTATAACAGGGCAAAAGAGCCGCCTCAGCTGGAGCCTGTCTCTCTTGTTTCTGTGTCTACCGCTGCTTTGCTGCCCTTACTGACAAGACAGTGCGCGTTCTTACTTTCACAGACAGGATCCCAGGATGTGTCTGCTTTTTAACACCAGGATAACAACAAACTCCATTTCTTCATTCGTGAACTCATTTTACTTCATGAACAGGCGAGCAGTCATACTTCTTGACTGAAGACAAAACCTTTTTTCATGTAAACCTCGTAAACATTGTAATGAAAAGATAGGCAGTCAGTACGTGTCCCGTACGCCCATATTTCCTCTCCCACTCACTCTTTATATCAGCATGTTGCAGCCCTCTTATGAGCATACCTGGCTGCAGTCCATCACCTACCCATTGCTTCTTTCTTCACCCATCTCTGGATCGGATGGCCTGCCATTCCAACACCTTTTGTAAAGCCGCATTATAAATCCGATGCAGAGTATTGCCGCTCAGCACACTGCTCACTGCTCCAACGCTGGAGCACCGCTCAGAGCGGTACCACACTGCTCAACGCTGTCCAACACTGTCCAACACACTGCTACTGCTCCAATGCTAGTCTGCTGTTTTATCTTCTGCTCCAGGAGCGGGCAGAGACCACTCCCAAGAAGACGGAGGGAGCATTGCTGCAGCCAACGGCACCACGCCACGGGTGGGCATGCACGTGCTGCAAGACAAGTCGTCGGTCTTGCTGTTGCTTTAGTGTTTGGAATGCTTTGTAAACGCTGTGGTGCAAAGAAAGACATTGCCTTTTGCAGCTAATGGCACCACACAACAGGTGTGTGTGTGTGCCGCATGGTGGGGTGTTGTGATTGGGTATGAGTATGTCATACCACACCCACCCCGCATGTGTTTTGTGTGCGAGTGTGTGTTTGGGTGCGTGCGAGTGTGTGTGCTTGGGTGCATGAGTGTGTGCATGTGCGTGAGAGAGCGTTTGTCTGTCAGAGATAGCAATGTAGTCGGATACCATAGAAAGGGTATGTACGCTTTTAGCCGTTGCCCAAGGCGGCTTCTGTTGTCCCAAACCACCGAACGAGCCTTCTTTGTCCTGGTGCTCAAACAGCCTTGCAAATACAGAGGTTACAGAGGACACAGAGGTCATAGCCAATGCCATCAGTCAAAAAGTGCGAAATAGCTTTGCTTATGAAGAGCTGAGGGTGCTCTTGCAACAGTTCGCACCCTAACCTTTGACCGGGCTATTTTTTAAAGGGCAGTGTTATCAATGCTGAGGAGGTCCTTTCTTCCAGCTTCTTCATCATCTCATCATCCTGATCTACTTTTGGCGCATTGCATGTGTGTACGACGGCTGTATTGAGGTGACCTGGATATGAACCAGCTTTGCTGATCGAGACAAATTGTTATATCCTACATCCTTCCCTCAAACTTTTCACCTCCCTTGTGCATGTTTATCCATTGTAGCTCTCTCCTAAGAGATTCCACTAGTCCATACACACCAGGGGGCACAGCAACTGCGCTGTACCTGGAAGATTGTGTACTAGGTATATATGTAGGGTTACCAGAACCATATATATGCGGTGCATACACGGCATTTTTGGCATAAAACTCACCAAATATACGATCATATACGGTGTGTATATATACGGTCCTGGCCAACCCTATATATATGCCAACTGATAGTCCTAATCAATGACATTTCCAAGCTGCGCTAGAAGTCCAGGCTTGAGACTTTGGGTAAAGTCGACCCCGCGTCAACCCATGCAATCATCCCTGCCGTGCTCCTTGCAGCTTGTGCTAGAAGGACAAGGCTTGAACCTTGGCATAACCGCCCCAGGAGCCACGCTGGCCCTTGCCCTCATGTATCTTAAGACAGGGGACACCTCTGTGGCCTCATCATTCGTCATCCCAGGCACACAAGCCTCATTGCAGGTGTGGAATGCCTTGTGTGTGGACATGTTAGTGTGTAAACATGTTAGTGTGTGAACATGTCTTGTGTGTGAAGGTGCCTTGTGTGTGAACATGCCTTGTGTGCTTGTGTGTGAACATGCCTTGTGTGTGAAGATGCCTTGTGCGTGAACATGCCTTGTGTGTGAACATGTTTGGATGTGAGGATGCCTTGTGCGTGTTTGTGTGAAATGTATGTGGGTGGGTGCCCCCTCAATCATTGTATCAGACACACATGCCTCGTTGCAGCTGCAAAACTGCACTCAGAAGTTGGTTGCAGATTGCATTTGGGTGTGGTAATTGTTAAAGTGTAGGTGTGGGTATGTTGGTGCGTGTATGTTTCAGGCACCCTTTCCTTCACACACTAGCATATATGCATGCACACACACACACACACACATACACACATGCATTTGAGCTGAGACTGTGGACCCTGTATGCTGTCAACCATCACATTTCAGGCATATTTAGAAATACCAGGGTGCACGCACACGCTTGCCCACATACACACAGACACTTCAAATACACACACATGTACGTGCATGCAGGCAGTGCGTCCAGACTTGCTGACGCTACGTGTGCTGGGCCGTGCCCTAGTCATGTGGTCCAGCATTCAGCCCACCACACACTGGGTAGAGGCACAGATGGCCCCCATTTTTAGGGTGGGTGCCATCAATAGGTAGAGGCGACCGCAGGGAAGTAAGTACAGGTATAAGCAGGGAAGTGAGTATAAGTATAGTTATAGGCGACCGCAGGGAAGTAAGTCAGAGGCGAGAAAAAATCAGCCTTGCAGCTCCTCAACATGTGTATACTTTTGCAAACGGCTGTAGCTTGAGCAGCATAGGGTGCAAGGCTTGCCTAAAGCACTCGCTGTGGGTGTGTGTGGTACGCTGGCTTGCTTTGGGGGGCTCAGGCTCAACCTCAGGCAATATGTCTGTGCTCTGTCCTAATTTGCCTCAATGGAATATGAAAACAGTTTTAAACACAGTTACCTCCGTACTCCGTTCATGAAAGCTACTTAGGCACGCACTGACTTGTGATGGTTTCCGTTCAGTCCACCCTTTCTCTTGTTTGTGAGAAACACATGAGCGTGGCGACCACAATCTCCACAAGTATCTCCTCGTGGTTAGAGCACGTGAATGATTGAGCACAAGGCATGCACACACGCACAGCAGAGACACGCAACACTCACTGATAAACACACCCACGCGTACGCTTACATGCATGCATGCCAACTCCCCTGCACTCCTTCCAGAACCACAAAGGGACATGCACACACTCATTTGCTGATCAACACACCCACGCATATGCTTACATGCGTGCGGGCGCCCCTGCCCTCCTTTCCGGGTTGCATTACAAACACACTCGCTGACCACACACCCACGCATACGCTCGCATGCATGCAGGCTCCCTACCCTCCTTTCTGAATTGCATTATACACACACACTCACGCACACTCACGCACACACAAGTTACACACACACTCGCTGGCCAACACACCCACGCACACGCTTGCATGCATGCAGGCTCCCCTACCCTCCTTTCTGGATTGCATTATACACACAGACTCTCGCACACTCACACACACACAAATTACACACACACTCGCTGACCAACACACCCACGCATATGCTCGCATGCATGCAGGCTCCCTTACCCTCCTTTCTGGACCGTATTTCCCACCACCATCGCAACCCTGCAGCAGGTCACAGTGGCCTTCCTAGCTCTGCTCGCGGCACTGGGCTGTTCGGTGCCCCTTGGGCTGCTGCTCGTCCCAAGACAGCAGGTACGGGTAGGTGTGAGCATGTGTGTGCGTGTGTGTTATGTTCTAGTTCAATGTCTAGGCAGATGCAAGACTCACACCCACACTCGAATGTACTCACATTCTTTTGCACGCACACATACACATGTATTCACACACACACACACACACACAGGCGGAGGGGCTGGTGACGTGGTCACCCTCGCGCAAGCACACTTGGCAGCACTTGCAGGGGGATGCATGGCCCTTGGCTTGCGCTATGCAGGCTCAGGGTGCGTGTTCTTTTTTAGCGCGCGTGTGAATGTTTGGTGCATGTTTACGTGTATGTTTGAGTGATACTTTGATAGACGTGTGCTGCATTTGTGTCTGCACATTGTGGTGCTCGTGAGTGCAGATGTGTTTTTGTGTCGAGGGTGCGCCTGCACCATGCATCTTACCGTACATCTTAACGTACACACACGTACAAACACATGCAAAGACAAACCGCGACACGATGGCATTTCTCATTTCTTGTCATCGCACTGCAATATCCTTGAGCTGTGCACCATTACTCATACACACATGTTCACACACACACACACACACACACATACACACACAAACACATACGCACACACACACACGTTAACACTTACACATGCACTTGAACACAGGAACAGCAGCGCGTATGAAGTCCTGCGCCACTACGTAGGGCAACTACTGGAAGCCAAGAAGCGAGTGCCGGACGCTCCCCCGCCTCCAGTGACTACCCCAATGGTGCGCTGGATGAGAGCGGGAGGAGGGGTTGCACACAGACGTGTCATATGCATGTGTGTGACATGTAGGGTTGGACAGAACCGTATACTTATATGCACTGTATATGACCGTTTACTTGGTGATTTTTTGCCAATTGTATCGTATGTACACCATGTATATAATAGTTATATGCTATGTATATTTTTATTTATGGTTCTGGCCAACCCTAGTGATGTGTGATATATGTGTATACGTGTAGGGTGTGATA
>Ga0307947_1001390_pt1 | contig 19062 bp, 17 predicted proteins | sample OrgLakmetagen232_FD_201840 | JGI IMG/M metagenome (GOLD analysis project Ga0307947, IMG submission 201840) | Saline water microbial communities from Organic Lake, Antarctica - #232 | ecosystem: Environmental > Aquatic > Non-marine Saline and Alkaline > Saline | place: Antarctica: Organic Lake...
TCACCAGTAGCGTCAGCGTTCAGCACTTGTGGAGATCCAGGCATAAGGGGGGATCCCAGCGCTTGGAGCAGAGAGTGGGAGAGAAGGGCAGCCAAGGGGTAGGCAGTGGGGGTGCTGCTGTTGCTGTCCAGGCTGTTGGGCAGCACAATGGAGGCTTGTGGCTGTGTTTCTGGATCAGTCGTGCGGCAGGGGGGGAGAGAGGGGGGCCCTGCCTGGCAGTGTTGATCAGGGGTGTTTTGGGGCTGCTGCTGACTCACCTCACCCCCTTCTGCCACCTTCATGCAGTCCTTGGCACTGACCTTGGCACCAGCATTGCTGGGAACGCGTGCACGAGGGGGCAGCTTGGATAATGCTGACGCCGCAGCTGAAGCCGCTGCCTTCACACAGGGCAGACCCCATTCGCCGCCCCTCTCCCTTCCCTCTGCTGGCGTTGGTGCTGCTGCTGCTGCTGCTGCTGCTGCTTTGGGAGCAAGAGCAGTGGTTGGGCAGGTGCTGTGGCTGCGGCTGATACCAAGGCTGAGTAGTGTGGCAGCGGCAAAGGGCAGAGAGGAGGGCTTGCAAGGTGACTCAGAAGTGCTGGTCGAGAAGGATCTGACGCGCCTGAAAGGGGTAGGGCTGGCGCCCTCCAGGGAGCCGCCTGCCTTTTGGTCAGGACCTGCACCAGCTACTGTTGCTTTGACGTAGTCTGACGAGGTGTCCTGCATTCGCAAAGCAGAGAAATGGGACATAGGTCAAGTCTGCTGTCATGAAATCCAGAAAACGCAGCAAAAGCAAAAGTGTGCTGCAACCTTCTGAGACCCTAACTTTTTGCTTGCATGTGAATGAGAGGACAGAAGCACAAAAGTCCTTCCCATGAAGAGTTGAGCCTTGGTGGTACTGAGGTGCTCATCACAGCAAGGAGACTTCACTCAAGAAAGGAGGTCATATTGTAACTGTAGATGTGCGCTTGATGAAAAGCCATTGAATTGAGCAGATTCTGGTGTAGATATCGAACTGCACTTTCAACTAGGATGGTCCAGGCAATAGTACATATAGTTCCCACACTGACATGCTTGCAGGTGACCCACCCTATACTGCTGCTGCCTTACGAATTGTAGGCAATTTAGTACTGTTGAAATGAGCGGGGCATGCCTCGGGCATTCAACCTGCTTCGGCCTCGCAAAAGCATGCAAGCTCTTGCAACTCACAAGCCACTGTCAAATGACACTATACAAATGACACTATGCTACATGAATGTGCAGGGATTCAGTGCCGAACAGTGCTTCGCAGCTCTTTTCGCAAAAAAGGTCATTTCTAGGAAGGCCTGACTTCGCCGACGCAGCAAGCAAACACAACCCTGCACCCCCTGTGCTCTTCACTCACCTTGTCTTTGTAGCCCATGACCTCTTTGGGCTCACCATTGGGGGAGAGGGAAGGCGCAGGGGAGGGCGAGGGCGAGGGCGAGGGAATTGGAGCAGGTGCCCCTTGCTGGTCGGTTCTGGCCCGAGCACCCGCATCGACGCCCTCAGAGCCTGGTCTGGACTTCGTACGTACACCCAGGAGTTCTCGTGAAGGCTGGGGGGCACTCAGGGTAGCGCAGAGACCGGCCATGTCACCTCGATTTGATGGGCGTACGTCGTGCTGGGCTCTGCTGAGGCTTTCGCCTGCAAGCGAGGCACACGAGAGTGATCGAAATTAGTCCAAGATGAAAGAGTGTGCACTGATCTATCCTGCGCAGTAGTGTGGAGGAAGCGCAGCGCAAAGGGAAGACGCAGAGAGGGGTCATTTCCTCTGCGCTTTTCTGCCCAAATGCACGCCCAATGCATGCTGTGTGGGTTGCAAGCACACCTTGAGCTGCAGCAGGGACGAGGGCAGCGGGTTCGCAGGCGGGTGCCCTGCTGGGGGGAAAGTGCGCTTGCTTGGATCAATCAAACAGGATATGGAGGGACTCCCTGACGATGAATTGATGTAAATAAATAAAACAATGTTTGTTGTAAGTGTGGAACCACTTTTCAGGTTCACATTCAGATTGTCTTGTCAAAATACGACCTGCGCAAGCACGTGGAAATTGATGCAAAATTTCATTTGATTTTTAGAGGAGGTGATGGGTGCTCGAGCGCCAAGGGGCACATCGGAAGACGCATGGGCAAGGAGCCCGGCGGGGAGGCCCACTTCTGTGAGTTATCTGCTGAGCTCAGTATCAATAGGATGAGGAGCATATAGCCTCACCTGGAGGTCCGGATAGTTCTGAAGAGTGGACTTTCATACTAGTCCCTGCGTCTTCCCCCCCTTCACGCACGCCTCCAGCAGGGCAAATGCTCCTCAAGGCACAGTAGCTGCAGCTGTAGAGCCACCTAATTCATTAAGCCTGAACATAACAGAGGGATTTGGGTGGGTGGGTGGGTGGACACCGTGCCAGAAATGTACTGCTGCTTTCCACAAAATGTTTATTATGGATCCTCGTCGCACTTTTTAGGGCCTTCAAACACCAGTATTTGCTAGCCATCATTTCTTACAGGTTTACGTTCACAATCACAAGTATCTGTAGTGCTCAAAGAGTACCTGGTAGTTTTAAATCTCAGCCAACTCTCCTTTATAAGCAGTACCCACGGATTGACTGCCAAGCGTGCAGATTTGTATCAGATTTCTTAGGAGGGTGCTTAAGTGCAGGAACTACATCCTATTGACTAGCCTTATGACATTCTACTGTCAGTCAACACGTACTGCATAAGTGGTTTGGCCAGCGTCCTCTCCAAGCCTTGTTTAGGTTTCAAATTTTCATAAATAAGATAGCAGGGACAAAATCAGCAATCACTGCTTGTGAGCGTTTTACTTCAGTGGCACTCATCTTTGACAGACATGTTTTTGCTCCTCGCTGACCAGTTAGACAGACGCTTTGCCTGAATTAAATTTGCGACAAAACTTGCCTCCACAGGATTTTCAGCTTTGTGATGAGAATCCCGCCACGTAATAGACCAGCATGACGTCTTGACCCAAGTTCGTGATCAGCTTTCAAGGCTGGGATTGTGTTCTCCACGTGAGGATTTGGGAGCCTCAAAAGTACAAATTAAACTTGAGCGTATTCTGACTTGAGACACACCTGTTTGTACCAGTTTGCTAGGCAATGTTGGCCATCCATGTTTTTCTCCGTAGGAATCTGTTCATTAGAAAGAATCAATTTCACTAGCTGTCCACGCAATAGATGAGACGTTTCCACCCGCTTCTTGTTGGGAGATAGAGCTATCACTTTGCTGCATCCAATTTACAGGTAAATCCAGCAGCAAGAATATTCAAAGTTGATTAAAACCTGTTTCCTATAGAGATAGGAAAGTCTCAACGACCTCAATAAAGAATTTCAGCCGTTCAAACGCCAGCTAATGAGCTCACTCAAGCATTCATTTCCTTCCAGGAGCATAATATGCTACCTATATACTACATACATTGTGTGCTTTATTTGAAGAGTTTGTCCTGTACTGTGCTGTGCACATTACGCATGCGCCTGATTGTTAAACGCAAAAATTTTCTGCTTAAGAATACAACTAGAATAACAATGTGCCAAGACCCGGATCTGTACACACTCATACTCATTCACATTCACATGCATACATACGCGCGCGTACACACACACAAACACAAACTTGCACATGCAGGGGCAATTGCAGAGGCATCACTTATACTTGGCCACTGCAGTGCAAGAGCTGATTAGGCGCAGAAAAGGCATCTGTTGATCTTATTAAAAGGTTGGTTTTACTTTTGTGTCGACACACCCTTTATTTTGTCTTTTTTCATACCTTCGACATCCCCTAAAGAACACAAACAGAATCTAATAACAGATAAATTGTCACTCTGGCAATGAAGTTGTTCCTCCAGCAAAGGGCACAGCCTCTGTCCAATGCCCACGACATGACTGCAAGGAGCATGAATAGGGGGAATGAAGCACAACGTCTTGGATTCCACTGGTCAGATCGCCTTGCTGGTCCATAATTTCACACAAAATGCATACGTGCTCTTTGACTGTGCATCAACACTGATGTCGTTGACACACATATACACCACAATGCTGCTTGTTGTGATGGTCCTGTGCAAACGCACACAATTAAAGCAAACGTGCGCCGTATGAGCTGCTGATCTGGACATTAATTGCACTAAGCATCTTGTTATCCTGCTGATATCCAAATGCATTTTCGAAGGGAGCTATTAATTAGGTTTCCTTTGCAAACTTGGTGTGAATATAATGGATACCCAAAAACTCATGGTTTCTGGAATTGCTGCCAATTCGTGCTGTCTATGATGAATTTCCCTTCCTACTACGTTAAATAACGTACAGCTGATTTGTTAAAACAAAAAAAATTAAGATACGCAAAACCACTTTTGAACATGTAGAGATATCATCAACAATCTGCAATAAAGGTGTGTGGAAAAGTAGGTTACAGACATCATCTTGCGCAAGTCACTCCGTGCCACAGCGTAAGTAGGTTACAGACATCACCTTGCACAAGTCAATCTGTGCCATAGCGTTGGTAGAAGTCACTCTTCTTCGGGTGCAGAGAGAGCCCCAGTGCGTCCGCTGCAATGTCTCTTGTGTGGCAGTCGGCAAAACCAATCGCTGCTAATTGTGTAGGAGGCACAGTTGTTTTGAGCAGTGATTAATGTACCTTGGTTAGTTTCGGCCTTAAGCGTGCTTTGATGATGTTTAACAAGCCGCATAAAAAAACCCGCTTGGAAGAGGGCGTGGCAGTTACCATTTAATTTTCCAAATTGCTTTGTTGAAGAAGAAAAAGCATAGGCTGTATAAACACCACCGGCATGGATTAGGAAAGGAATCCTTTCAAAGGAAGTTGTTTTGCGTCCTGTGTCCTCCGCCAAATTGATGCAGCAGGGCCACGCAACATACCACCTGCAGAGGAAAAAGACGAAGTGCTTTTCAACGAGGATCAGGCGGTTGAGAGACGGAGGCCTTCACACTAGGAGGGGTTGTGTTTGATGTCTCGTCTGGTTTGTATGATTCATGTTGCGGATCTGACGGCATGATAAATCACCTATGTTGTGAATGTTAGACCTGTAACTACGAGGCTGTAGTGGGTTTCCTGGCTGCTGTAAATGGTGCCTGTCGCTCATAGTAGTCAGTTGTGGAGGGTTTTGCGGTGTCCTAGTAAGCAAGGCATTAGCAGCTTGTTTTGTTCTAGTGCCTCTTCTGCTTGTTGGGTAGGAAAAGTGTCCACACATTTCTTCATTTTGATCAGGCACATACAGCTAGGGTGGCCAGAACCATATATGTAAATACGGTATACGGTGAACATACGGTATTTTTGGCAGGGAAATCACCAATTATACGGTCATATCATGTACGATGTATATAGGTATACGGTCCTGGCTAACCATACATAGCGTTGGTTCAGTTGTCTGTCTCTTTGCAGCCAGGGGATGTGGCTTGACGTATTAACTGTTAAGAACATTGCGGCCCGCCCTCTTTGCTTGCAAAGTAGTGGCAGATCTTGTTATTGATTGGTACGTTTCAATGCTGGATTTCTTTTGATTGGGGCTTGGCAGCTCTACGCATACGCTGCGTTATCAGAGTGAATCTGATTACGTTTGCCAAAACTACTGTTGTTACAGCATTGCAGCATCTTGTTTGGCCGTGGCACAAAACGCAGCAATTTTGTGCTGCCAGTCTTCAAAACAACAGCGATCACCCACATGATCTTCCTTGTTTAGAGTCTTGACGAGAATCATACAAAATTGCGCAAGAGATGAATTAAAACGATCGCATAACGATCACGCAGACATCCAATTATTTTGCAGTTTCCAACGGAACGCATCACAATTGGGGTGCAGGTCCTGAGATTCAGTGCATAATGTTCGTACGATTGACAGAGGCCGGCGGTATCCCAAAAGCGCAAACATCATAACGAGGACTGAACAGCCAATGATTAAATTTATATATTTTTTAGATATTTAAGTCAAACAATACAAGGGCAAGGAGTGCAGGCGTCCTTTTCCTCTCGCCTCTAAACTAGATTCCCGAAAAGAACACCGACCCAGTTAAGCATGACAACGCAACAAGTCCTGTTGCCCACCAGCGGCGGCTCAGTCTCTGTGCGGGTGCACCCAGTGGCCCTCTTTTCCATGTGTGATGCGTACTTGAGGCGCAGCGAGAAGCAGGAGCGCGTGATTGGCACGCTGCTGGGTGTGGAGGTTGAGAAAAATGTGCTGGAGGTCAAGAGCTGCTACGTTGTGCCGCACACGGAGAGTTCAGAGCAGGTGTGTTTCTGGAGGAATGGAGGAGTTAGGGAACATGTAAGGGCCTACATAGAACAAACTCTGTCTGCATGTGCTGTCTGTGTGTGTGCAAGCTAGCTGTCTACGTGCATCGACTGCGCGTGCCACTTCTCGTCCTGATTCAGTGCTCCGTGCTGTCTGGAAAGCATAAGCATCTGATGCACAGATAGGCGAACATCTATTTGTGTGCATGAAGTGTACACGTGGGCTTCAGACCTGCATCAGAAAGGATGCACCTCTATGGCAGTGCCTGCATTGTGCTTTCTCTATATCTACCACCATGCACAGCCTGCGGGGTTTAGGAAGGGGTATGCGGACTTCATTTGCACTTGTTCGTGTGCACGGCTGCGCAGGTAGACTAGGATTGCTTCTGCTGAGGTTCTGTGCAGCACGTTACGCAAATAATCTGGGGGACAGTTGGGCCGATGATTGGAATTGTTGCACCTTTTAACAGTCCTACCATGCACCTGTCCTGCAATAGGGTCCTTCTGAAGTTTCATCATGAGGAAGAAAGGCTCGTTGATGTTTAGATGCAGCCGGCCTGTGAAAACCAGGAGCATGCCTGCACGATGGCCTGACAGGCACACCTGTTTAACGCACACATTCATACACATTCAGACTGCATTTGTGAGGGCATGCAGCTTGCTAAGTAAGTGATGGAATACACCATGCAGCAGCAGCAAAGCCAAGTAAATCTCTCGCCCCCCCCCACATTGTCATACATGCGTGCACATAATCACGCATACACGTAGGGTTGGCCAGAACCGTATATGTACGTATATATACACCGTATATTCGGTGATTTTTCTGCCAAAAATACCGTATATACACCGTATATATATGGTTCTGGCCAACCCTATATACACGCAAACTCGCATACACACGCATGCACATGCACGCATGCTCACACACACACAAACACACACACACACAAACACACACATGCACACGCGCGCACGCACACGCACACGCAGGTGGCTGTTGACATTGCTCACCATAAAACCATGTACGACCTCCACCAGCGGGTCTCGCCCTCTGAAGTCATCCTAGGCTGGTGAGTGGAATGACTTTGCCAAGTAATCTTTTGTGGGCGCCGGGTGTTGTGTAACTTCAAGTAATCATTCGGCATTTGGAACCTGCATCCGAATTGGTTCTGTAATTCTGCTTGTAGGTTTGCAACCGGATCCACAATCTTCAACAGCGATTCCCTTATCCAAGAGTTTTACGGCAAGGAGGCAGCCCATCCGGTGAGTTGCTGGAAAAAGGACAGGGGTAAAGATTTAGGGCGTGTGCCGGCTGCAGGGTAAAACATGATGGGCTGAATCAGAATGGAGTGCCTATAATGAGCTGCATTAGGGTGAAGTGCCTGCGGTTCCATTTTCGGCATGCATGCATGTATGAATAGAACAGTAACAGGCAAGCAAGCAAGACGCACAGGCTATGTATTCCTGATATTTGCTGCATCATGTAAATAAGCTTCATTTGTGACGCGACTGTGTCTCCCAGATCCACTTGAAAGTTGACACGACGTTGGCCAACAAGAAGTTCGCGGTGACCGCCTACCAGTTCCGAGTGCTAGGTCTGGGAGAAAGGGCACTCGCCACAGAGTTTACCGAGATCCCATGTGACGTGCTTTTCCAGGACGTGGAGCACGCAGGAGGTGCGTTTTGTGTTTGCTGTTAGAAGTAATAGTCGACTCAGAGATTCAACGCAGATTATTCTAGAGCTCAGGCCAAATGGGTTCCTGGTTTTCTTATTCCATCTGCCTGTTGGATATCTCTCTCTTTCTCTCTCTCTTCCTCTCTCTCTCTCTCTCTCTCTCTCTCTCTCTCTCTCTCTCTCTCTCTCTCTCTCTCTCTCTCTCCCTCTCTCTCTCTCTCTCTCTCTCTCTCTCTCTCTCTCTCTCCCATCTCTCTCTGTGTGAGTGTGTGTGTGTGTGACAATTTCAGGTATTACAGCCCTTAATTGCAATGATTGAGTGAAGATGACCGGTGGCATCCTGTCTTCCTTTTGGAGCTGGGACCTCATCTTCGACCGATCAACTTTCACGCAGAGGAAACAGCACATGCCACCTTACCTGTCTCTCTACAGAATGTAAAACTTGTTCTTGTATTTGCGACAAATATACACCCACTGCTCAACACTCAAGACACACACTGCCTGTGTCATGTGCAGTTGAGCTCATGAGAAGTGGGGCAGAGCCCAAGGCCGTCGGAGAAGGGGAATCCTTGGTTAGCTCCGTCAAACGTTTGGAAGGCTTGTTGGACAATGTGCACGCATATGTCAACGATGTCGTGGTGGGTGGATACTTATATGGTTTACTGTCGACTGTTGTGGCTTGCGTGCGCTGAATTGATTAAGACCATGGACATATGGTGCATATATGATTATAGCGTTTCCCAAGTCTACAAATGTCACAGAAGTTTGTATATAAATATACATATGCGCACGTTATTTGTTTTGATAGAAAGAAGGGCCATCGCCTCAGCTTTCCCTATCTCATAGTCCTTGTCGCCAGTTCGTATGCACACTGGGTTTCACTTCTTACAGATTTGTGAAAAGTCTGAAATAAACTCTAAATGCCAGAAACATGCATCGCAGATGAAAGTATAGAGTTTTTTTAGCATCAACCCATAGTTATGCATAACGCAGGACACCATGCCACTCACACGAGTGCATGCGCATGCATAAAGTGCACACAAGTACACACACAAGCATGCTCACACATGCACATACACACACGTCCACACACATACATACATACGTTCACACATATTCGCATGCACACACACGCACACACACACTCACATTCAAATATTCACACTCGCACACAGGAGGGACGACAAGCAGGAGATGTGGCCATCGGACGGTACCTTGCTGACACCATGGCAGTTGTGCCTCGCTTCAGCCGGACGGAGTTTGAGCACATGTTTAATGAGAGCGTGCAAGACTCCGTTATGGTATCGTACTTGGCGAACCTCATGCGTGCACAGGTGGGTGGAAGGAGCATTAGAAAGGGTTGAGAGAGTGACACAGGCAGGCGTCATCTTATTTGCAACTGCACCTGCGATAGCTTGCCACGACCCTATACTTTGTGTGGGGAATGTGTAATCGAGATCAACATGTTAGGCAGCGCTGCTTGCCTTGTGCAGCAGCAAATGATTCATGAAAGCTGCATCTTTCTCACCTACCAAGACATGTACGGCAGGTGTGCTCTCTCCACGCTCATGGTCAATGGTAGTTGGTAACCTTATTCCATTAAATTTAAAAGTTATCCTTGTCTGGTTGCGCAGGTTGCTCTTGCCGAGAAGCTAGGCACAAGCCAGTTACCCATCATGTGATGCAATGGTGCCAAGCTTCTAGCCGGTTTTCCAGAATACTAGGCTCATGCAGGACCTTAACGTGCCAGAGGTTTGCTTAAGCAGTTGCGTCCTTGCATTGAACCTAATGTGGATGATCGTCTTCCCCTGGTGTGTAAAAGGACTTTGGATGAGCAAGGAGGGAAAAGACACCAGGACTACGTACCCTCACAGCCAGGCTCACTGCTGCTGTTGCTGTATCAGCAATTCCGCAACACTTCCTTGGATTGAGGATGGTACAAGAGCGCCAGCATCTTGCAGTGTATGTAGCGCATTCGTCAGGACTCAGGATTGCTGACCGTTTAGGGAAAGCAGCTTGCTGATTGGCAGGGGTTTGCAAGCAAAGGACTGCGTTTATGGCGGAGTGCTTGTCAAGGGAAATTGGTTCATTTTCTTTTGTGCGCTTAACTAGTGTCCAGTCTGTAACAATGATTTCAAGCGATTATGATCAATGTCACGATTAGCAGCTGTATCAGTCAAATTACAAAATAGACAGCGCCACCAATACCCCCCTGATTTTAAGTTGATAAAGTACGCAAAAATCAATCCCTTTAAGCGCTAAATGGCTAGTACTTTCTTCTACCCTCTCTCATCTCAAATCCTACGGTGTGTCTCCTGTAAACGGAAGGTCGTTGTTATGAAGGATAGCGTGTCGATGCGTGAGCGGTTCCCAGCAAGGATGGAAAAGTCCAGCCAATGATGTGCCAGCGTGAGGCCCATGTGCTGCTGCTGGGGTGAGGCAAGGCACACAAGTGAGAATGAAAGCAAGGGGTTACAATGGTGGCCTGCAGCCCGAGACTCTGGCTGATAGGCAACTGGTGAAACAAGCTCAACCAGCATCAAGTTGAAACCACGTTTGAGACTAAACTAATTGTTTGAGCACAGATGGGAAACACCAAAATCAAAACTATTCTTGAGAGCGCCTGAAGCACCGCGTTTGAGCACCAAGTTCGAGGTCTGTGACAGGAGATGCAGGGGGCAATGGGACGGTCATCAGAGGCACGCCCACAGAAGCCATGGCATACACTCAAGTGGAGGTCCACCCAAACAAAAAGGCAGAACAGCACACTCAACGGAAAGGCCACAGGTCGCTATCAACGCCCAGCCTGTCTGCCCCGGAGCTCTGGCACACCCAAAATGCGGCGCAGGCAGAGGGGCCTTGCATGCACACACACACGGGCATCACCATAAAGACAACAGTGACAAACAAAGCGAGGACTGAGGCATGGACTGTCAGTGGCGGTGATGCACATACAAACACGCATGCCTGGCCCTAGCACACGTCTGCGAAAGACCACAGGCCACTGCACAGCATGCCCAGACAGCAACGGTGACCCCACGTGAGCACACACTGAGCCACACACTCTTGCAGGGTCTGACCTTGGTGCACTGAGAATGAAAGCAAGGAGGGACTGTGGGAAAATTAGAGGAGAGAAGGATAGTTTAGTTTAGTTTGGGTTACAAAGGCCTCCAGCCTGGCATGGCTGCTCAACCTTAAGGTCCCAACCAAAAAAAACACAAAAGATCGACAGCTGCACTAATGAATTTGTAAGGTTTACAAGGTTTACAGGTTAAGCCATCAGTCAAAACGTGTGACTGCTAGGCTACAAGGTTTACAAGGAAAGGCCTTCAGTCAAAGCATGCGACTGCTAGCCTGCTCAAGCAAACTAACAGTTCGTTCATGTCGTAGTAAAAAATAGAGTTTGTTGTTGCTGGTGCAAAAAAGTAGAAACATCCTGTGCTCTCGCCTCTGAGAATAAGGACTCATATCTCCTGCGAAGAGACACTGTATGGGGGGGTGTGCAGTGGAAATAGCATGCTGTTCATCCTGGACATCATCAACAGCCTCACACTAGTAACAGGTAAGGGAGCGAGGACCTGGGGTTCCGTGTCGCGGTCTCAAAGCGAAGGGTATGTACACGCAGTCGCTCTGAAACGGGCAACACTGCGAATGACATCTCATGGGAGGTCTAGGAAGGCTGTAAGGAGAACGAGTAATGAATTTGTAAACCTCTGAGTTATGTAGATAAACAGAACCTTTGAAATCATCGTCAGAAATATTAAATGGTTGAACTGGTGCCGTGTTCAATGCCCATACATGAAAAATTATCATGTTTCTCATCTTGGTTATTCCCGTTTTCACACAAATTGCAAACACGTGCACTCCTGTCCGGACTCCTGCCATATTAACCAGTTTCACACTTCAACCCATGTCCTCAAACCCTGAACCAAACTACGTTCCTCATGGCATTTTTGCTCAGAACTGTCTTCAATTACTCCGGCAAGACAAATGGTGCACGAGCATCAGAAGCCGGTCTCTCGGGCAAAGCAAGCCAATTGTGATAAGCCACAGACTTTTAAAACAAGAGCAAGGGTCTTGACCATGTGCCTTTCTCCAAACTGCCTGATGCCTGAATCTCAAGTCTATGCAAAATATTCAGCTTCCTGTAATGTAATCAGCCACTTTTGTATACTGTGCCACTCTGCAAATCAATTTGACAGCTGACCTGAACCAGTAAAATTGCAAGGGTTCCTGCACGCATTCTCGAAGCACACACCAGTTCAAAATTAGACTTATTTCCCAAAGTTCTCTTTAAAAACGCCATTTGTGCGACCTGCAAAGGATGGCCGAAAACATTGTCATGCTTCAGAAATTGCGAGAGAAGGATAGAAAAGGGCCTCAGGTTGGTCAAAGGGCATCAGGTGGTCATGGCAGCCTGGTCCTGCCTATTGCACGGTTGCACCTATTGGGCTTCTTGTTTGTGCAAATGTCAGGTGCACAATGAGTGAGGGGGGGTGCTGTGTAATGCGGTCACAGGGCAAGTCTCCTAGGTCCCTGATGGTCTCTAGAGATCTGTAGTTCTTCATGCTCTTCCCACTCCTGTAGGCTATGTTTTCGACTTCTAGGAACACACGCAAAGCATCGGTTGTACACCATTTACCGTGTGTGCATCGGGACGACGTGCATTTGTAGCACGCACAGCATGGTGTACATTTTTTGCTCTCACAGCCTTGATGGATATTTTCTCCCGTGTTTTCAATCCCAAGTTTTTTTTTTTGTGGCATTGGATGTGTGTGTCTTCGCCCTTTTCGTCGTCTACGAGTCGCTTTTTGCTTCTTGTCGCGCGCTTGCATGGTAAGACACCTAAAATGTCCCCTCCGGCACCTCTCATGAGATCACTCGCCCTTGAATACTTTCTCGGCCACCAGGAACACACGCACAGCGTCGGTTGTGCGCTATTTGGCCTGTGTGTGTGTATCGAGCATTGGGTCAAATTACAGCACGCACAGCATGGTGCACAGACGTGATGGATGTGTAGCACACACTTTACCCCATGTTTTCGACCCCCAGGAATGTGTGTGTGGTCTGTTTTGCCTGGTTTTGATGTCATTTCCTGAAATTTACACCCAGCTTGCACCTTAGGAGATCAAGTCACCACTGCCTGAATCAGCACAACTTCAGGAACAACAGTGTGCTCTGTGTTTGTATTATAGAGCCCTATATTGTGTGCATTGTAAAACGGGAGGTGGCATACGCAAGCGTAATATTATAAAAAAGGCGAGCGTAGGCTCCCTCGCAACGTAGAACCATCCTTCCGCTACAGGCACATGGCGCAAGCCTTAAGGACAGCGGAGTGAGCTGTGCACAGGAATGCAGTCAACTCAACCTCTTGTGATGGTGGAGTCCTACGTGCTCCTGCTTAACCTCCTAAAACACTACTGACAAATGCTAACACAACTACACAAACACTGCTAGACAGGCTGCCGCGTCTTTGCCTCCCCTAGGGGAAAATACTCAGACATCCATATAAGCAGCACATGCACAACGAGGGGGTCTGGAACATTAATCATAGTTTGGTTCATCACTCTTTTGCTGCAGGCCCTGCTGCTAGATGAACTCTGAACCAGCACTTGCCTGGCTAAGACTGTAATTTTGTATAGAGCGAAATTGAAATTTGATGTAAAAGCACATTAGCAGGCACTTTCCGTTGTTTGTTTAAGGTAAGGTTACAATATGTGCCTCCAGGGGGCGTGTGAGCGGAAACTTGGAAAAAGACTGAAACCAAACCAAAAAGGCGCTGGAAATAATCAAGAGAAAAAGGTACTCAGCTACAGAAAAGGCAACACCAGACAAATCTGGTTGATTCGAAAAGGTTTTCATACGAAAAGAATAAACTTGAGTGCAAATTGAGTGAAATGAAAATGGGCATGATTTTATTTGGAACCACAAAAAAAGAAAACATGACGCTGGCAGTGATACAGTCTGTCACGCCCAAATGTTGGCGGCAACGAAACGTGTAACAGAGGCAGCAGTTAGTTGGTTGACAGTTTATAGTTCCTGTATGTCTTGTTCAATAAGCTGGATGTGCCAGTCTTATTATCAATAATCTTTGTCTTCTGAATTTGATAGTTTTGGTAATCAGTTGACAACATGTGAGCATTCTAAGAGGAACCAATAGAGGGGATCCTTAACAGACCCTGTACCTTGTAAGGTCTGGGTCTGAGTCTTGTTTGCCTAGTCACAATAACGCGTGACATGATGAGACCGAGAATGTCTGAGTAAACGGTCCCAGCTCTAGAAAGGGACAGTGGTGTGGCAGCCAACCAAAGATGAGTAGCACTAGCAGCAACAAACTACTAATTAACTAATTACTACTAATTAACTAAACCCTAAGTATGAGCAGAGAGCGCACAGGCGTGGATGTACAGAACTGGTAGAAGCATTAGGGACCATTGCAATGCAAATAACTCACTCTTCTGCTGGATGGTTTTTGGCTCCACCTTGGAGGCCTTCCTTGGTCCGAAGGTTGTTGTGCTATATCTTATACTCTGCAGTGACGGTGTTTTGATCTGACAAGTCAGCATGATTATGGGTTTGGGTTTAGGGGATGGGGGCTATGTAGCTGCCTGTCAAGTCAGATATTGTCAGACGTGATCTGGTGTCCGCACACGAGTTTATTGAAACTTTTTTAGGCCAGGGTTGAGCCTCTCTCGAGCAAAGGCGGGGAACAGCAGTTCTGATGACTGGCAATTCTCCTTTTCTCTCTCTCTCTCTCTCTCTCTCTCTCTCTCTTTCGCTCTCTGTCTCTCTCTCTCTCTCTCTCTCTCTCTCTCTCTCTCTCCACAGTGCTTTTCAACTCCAGTCTTGCTGTAACACACTGACATACACTGTTCCCTCGACGCCTTGCAAGCGCACATGCACCCTGTCCACCAACTAAAAAATGTCAACACTGTAGCAAACTACCATGAAGACTACCAAACCTTATCAAAAATGACACTGCCAACGGAGCCGCTAGCAATGTTTACCTAACATCTTATGTCCATGTCAAAAACCAAGTGCACCATAATGAAGTACAGAACAGGAATCATGTACAACCATGCGGTTTGGTTTAAGCGCTCAACATCTGACCTGCCTGTTTTGCCCACACACTTGACAGTGCCCTACGCATTCTCTTTGGGTGCTAGCACACACAAATAAGGAATATGACTGTTAAAAGGTATAACACAGCATGCAGCATGATCATGAAAGCCATTAGCAAAACAGGCTCTCTAGGCACATGCTTTGTCTGCCTGGATAAAGGTAGCAGCGAACGACTGACTATGCAAAATAATCTGATTCCTGATACAGCTGAAACTAGGATTACACCGAAGTGGCTTTTTGCACCCCGGTTTACAGACGAAAACAGGTTTACCTTCAGATGCTGTACTGATTGCTCTCATCTCCGCAAAATCTAATAAGCAACAGCAATGGGGGGGGGTGGATACTTCGGAGTGGCAGGGGGGAGCAAGTGGGGGAGACAACCGGGAGCACCTCAGCAGCACCGCCAGCCATCAGCAGATCCACCTTCCCAAGACAGTACCGACCCAAAGATCTCATCATTCTACATCGTGGCATCCACCTTGAGATCAATTACTAAGAGGTGTGAGGACACTGGACTTCAGGGAACCAGCTGAGCGCCGCGCAGGAACAGCTTAAAGGCTCTGCACCATCCTTCAAGGAGCCTCCATCACCCTCCACACCATCCCCTTGGACGTTGGTGGCAACATCTGCAACAAACGCACGAGGGAGCCATTCAAGGACTTGGGCCTTGTATCTTAAATGAGTTGAGAATTTTGCTTCTGAGCTCCATAAAGCATCCTGTCAATCATGCTGCTTAATTTTTCCATACCAGACGTGCTCTTACCAGTACTATTACCAACTCTCATCAGGAGCCGGTTTCAGGTCAAGCCTGCAATCCTCTTGATCCCCATTAATACTTTTTCTTATTCTATTGGTGAAGGAGTTTTACGGTACTCGGTACCAAAGTGGCGCCTTTTCCTGAATTGATGTGGGGAGTGGTTTTCAATGCCTGCGTAACTTTCTCTTTTTCTTTTTCATTTCTCTGTTAGATACAGCATGAGCTACAAGCCAATTTAGCCTGACAGGCAATGATGTAGCATGTAGCAATAGACACAAAAATGATCACCATCACTGAGCAAATGGATGTGTCTCAAGTCAGAATCAGCTCAAGTCTGTGATCTATTTTTGAGGCTCCGAAATCCTCAATTGGGAAACATTTTTTTGCCATAAAAGTTGGTCATAAACTTGGGTCAAGACGCCATGCTGGTCTACTGCGTGGTGGGATTCTCATCACAAAGCCAAGAATCCTGTGGCAGATGCTGTGGAGGCAAGTTTTGTCGTACATTTTATACAGGCAAAGCGTATGTCCAACTGGTCAGCGAGGAGCAAAAACATGTCTGTCGAAGATGAGTGCCACTAAAGTAAAACGCTCACAAGCAGTGATTGCTGATTTTGTCCCTGCTATCTTATTTATGGAATTTTGAAACCTAAACAAGGCTTGGAGAGGACGTTGGCCAAACCATTTATGCAGTACGTGTTGACTGCCAGTAGAATGTCACAAGACTATTCAACAGGATGTAGTTCCTGCACTTAAGCACCCCCCTAAGAAATCTGATACAAACCTGCACGCCTGGCAGTCAATCAGTGGGTACTGCTTATAAGGGAGAGTTTGCTGAGATTTCAAACTACCAGGTACTCTTTGAGCACTACAGATACTTGTGATTGTGAACGTAAACCTGTAAGAAATGATGGCTAGCAAATACTGGTGTTTGAAGGCCCTAAAAAGTGACAATGGTGGTGCGTGAAAGTGCGACGAGGATCCATAATAAACATTTTGTGGAAAGCAGCAGTACATTTCTGGCACGGTGTCCACCCACCCACCCACCCAAATCCCTCTGTTTTGTTCAGGCTTAATGAATTAGGTGCTCTACAGCTGCAGCTACCGTGCCTTGAGGAGCATTCGCCCTGGAGGCGTGCGTGAAGGGGGGGAAGACGCAGGGACTAGTATGAAAGTCCACTCTGCAGAACTATCCGGACCTCCAGGTGAGGCCATATGCTCCTCATCCTGTTGATATTGAGCTCAGCAGATAACTCACAGGAGTGGGCCTCCCCGCCGGGCTCCTTGCCCATGCGTCTTCCGATGTGCCCCTTGGCGCTTGAGCACCCATCACCTCCTCTAAAAATCAAATGAAATTTTGCATCAATTTCCACGTGCTTGCGCTGGTCGTTTATTTGACAAGACAATCCTGAATGTGAACCTTGAAAAGTGGATCCACACTTACAACAAACATTGTTTTATTTATTTACATCAATTCATCGTCAGGGAGTCCCTCCACATCCTGTTTGATCGATCCAAGCAAGCGCACTTTCCCCCCAGCAGGGCACCCGCCTGCGAACCCGCTGCCCTCGTCCCTGCTGCAGCTCAAGGTGTGTTTGCAACCCACACATCATGCGTTGGGCGTGCATTTGGGCAGGAAAGCGCAGAGGAGACGACCCCTCTCTGCGTCTTCCCTTTGCGCTGCGCTTCCTCCACACTACTGCGCAGGATAGATCAGTGCACACTCTTTCATCTTGGACTAATTTCGATCACTCTCGTGTGCCTCGCTTGCAGGCGAAAGCCTCAGCAGAGCCCAGCACGACGTACGCCCATCAAATCGAGGTGACATGGCCGGTCTCTGCGCTCCCCTGAGTGCCCCCCACCCTTCACGAGAACTCCTGGGTGTATGTACGAAGTCCAGACCAGGCTCTGAGGGCGTCGATGCGGGTGCTCGGGCCAGAACCGACCAACAAGGGGCAACTGCTCCAATTCCCTTGCCCTCGCCCTCCCCTGCGCCTTCCCTCTCCCCCAATGGTGAGCCCAAAGCGGTCATGGGCTACAAAGACAAGGTGAGTGAAGAGCACAGGGGGTGCAGGGTTGTGTTTGCTTGCTGCGTCGGCGAAGTCAGGCCTTCCTAGAAATGACCTTTTTTGCGAAAAGAGCTGCGAAGTACTGTTCGGCACTGTATCCCTGCACATTCATGTAGCATAGTGTCATTTGTATAGTGTCATTTGACAGTGGCTTGTGAGTTGTAAGAGCTTGCATGCTTTTGCGAGGCCGAAGCAGGTTGAATACCCGAGGCATTGCCCCGCTCATTTCAACAGTACTAAATTGCCTACAATTCGTAAGGCAGCAGCAGCATTATAGGGTGGGTCACCTGCAAGCATGTCAGTGTGTGAACTATATGTACTGTTGCCTGGACCATCCTAATTGAAAGTGCAGTTCGATATCCACACCAGAATCTGCTCAATTCAATGGCTTTTCATCAAGCGCACATCTACAGTTACAATATGACCTCCTTTCTTGAGTGAAGTCTCCTTGCTGTGATGAGCACCTCAGTACCACCCAGGCTCACTCTTCATGGGAAGGACTTTTGTGCTTCTGTCCTTTCATTCACATGCAAGCAAAAAGTTAGGGTCTCAGATGGTTGCAGCACACTCTTGCTTTTGCTGCGTTTTCTGGATCCCATACATGACAGCAGACTTGACCTATGTCCCATTTCTCTGCTTTGCGAATGCAGGACACCTCGTCAGACTACGTCAAAGCAACCGTAGCTGGTGCAGGTCCTGACCAGGAGGCAGGCAGCTCCCTGGAGGGCGCCAGCCCTACCCCTTTCAGGCGCGTCAGATCCTTCTCAACCAGCACTTCTGAGTCACCCTGCAAGCCCTCCTCTCTGCCCTTTGCCGCTGCCACACTACTCAGCCTTGGTATCAGCCGCAGCCACAGCACCTGCCCAACCACTGCTCTTGCTCGCAAAGCAGCAGCAGCAGCAGCAGCAGCAGCAGCGTCAACGCCAGCAGAGGGAAGGGAGAGGGGCGGCGAATGGGGTCTGCCCTGTGTGAAGGCAGCGGCTTCAGCTGCAGCGTCTGCATTATCCAAGCTGCCCCCTCGTGCACGCGTCCCCAGCAATGCTGGTGCCAAGGCCAGTGCCAAGGACTGCATGAAGGTGGCAGAAGAGGGTGAGGTGAGTCAGCAGCAGCCCCAAAACACCCCTGATCAACACTGCCAGGCAGGGCCCCCCTCTCTCCCCCCCTGCCGCACGACTGATCCAGAAACACAGCCACAAG
>Ga0307947_1001392_pt1 | contig 19055 bp, 24 predicted proteins | sample OrgLakmetagen232_FD_201840 | JGI IMG/M metagenome (GOLD analysis project Ga0307947, IMG submission 201840) | Saline water microbial communities from Organic Lake, Antarctica - #232 | ecosystem: Environmental > Aquatic > Non-marine Saline and Alkaline > Saline | place: Antarctica: Organic Lake...
CACCAGTAAGGACCCACCGCTTCCTAACTGGATTATCAAGGCACTCGTGGCTTATTGAAATTCTATTGAAAAAAGCATTACTGGAAAGCATTACTCATGGCTTCCTGTTCGCTTCCTAGGTAGTAATCAAGCTGGCTTACTGGCCGCTTGTTCATCAAATAAGCGAGCAGTAAGCCAAACAATGGATCCTAGTAAGGCTTTCTAACATTCCGACGGATCATGATTTCTTACCGCATACTTCAATCTCTCACCTACGCACATCATCTTTAAGTAATCTGGTCTCCGAGATCTGAGGATCCTCTCTAATGGTACCTCTTAGAGCTCACATGTTGTAAATTTATTACCAAAACTATCAAATCCAGAAGATAAAGGGTTATCAATAAGACTGGCCATCCAGCTTATTGAACACATAAAGAAACTCTCGACTGTCAACCAATGTAACTGCTTTGTCACACGATTCGTCGCTGCCAGCGATTGGGCGTGACAGTCCAATTGCAGAAAATGTTGAGACGACTGGAATCGTATGCTGCCAGGAAAGGACTTACAGTAAATGTGCAGAAATCCTACATAGTTAATTTCAATGCGTACCGAAATTCCACATTTCCTGTTGTTCGTCTCTACAATCAGGAGCTTGAAGTGAGAGATTTTTTTACCTACCTGGGAATGTTATTTGATAAGCACATGAACTTACACCATGCTGCGACCCGTGCTACGACCCATGCTTTAATGCAGCTTTATGTAGAGTGAAAGAGTTTGGTATTGAAAAGAGGATTTCTGACAGGCAGGCCTCATGCTATGTTGTGGCTTTTCAAGACATATGCGTTGTCAGCTGGCATGTATGCCAGTAAGATTGGTCTACGCAATTTCTGAAGCATGACAATGGTTTCAGCAACCCTTTGCAGGTTGCACACATGGCTTTTTTAAAGAGAATTTTGGGAAATAATGTACTTCTGCAAACTCGTGTGTGCTTCGAGAATGCGCGCAGGAACTCTTGCAATTTTACTGGTTCAGGTCAGCTGTCAAATTTTGGAACAGGATGGTTGATTCAAACAGCAATACTTTACGCGATGTTATGAAAGCAGATATTTCCCTTGGGAATTCTGGTGCTTCTAATTGTTGGACTAGACAGATGAAGGATGCTTTTGGTGATTTGCAGAATGGCACTGTATACTGAAGTGACTTATTACAATAATGCAGGAAGCTGAATATTTCAAATTTGCGCATAGACTTGAAATTCAGGCATCAGGCAGTTTGGAGAGAGGCTCATGGTCAAGATCCTTGCTCTTGTTTAAAAAGTTTGTGGCTTATCACAACTGATTTGCTTTGCCTGAGAGACCGGTTTCTGATGCACGTGCACCATTTGTCTTGCCGGAGTATTTGAAGATGGCTCTGAGCACAAGTGTCATGAGGAACGTAGCTCGGTTCAGGATTCGAGGACATGGGTTGAAGTGTGAAATTGGTTTATACGGCAGGAGTGCGGACAGGAGTGCACGTGTTTGCAATTTGTGTGAAAACGGGGATTATATTCAAGATGAACAACACGTTATTTTTTCATGTATCGGTACCGGACATTTACGGCACCAGTTCATCCATTTAGTTAATAATATTTCTGAAGGTGATATCAAAGGTTTTGTTTTTCAACATAAATTAGAAGTTTACAAATTATTAGTGCAGCTGTCGATCTTTTTGATTGATTTATTTGTTGGGACCTATAGGTTGAGCAGCCATGCCAGGCTGGAGGCCTTTGTAATCCAAATTAAACTAATCTAACTATACAAGGAGCAGGTCTGACTGCCTGTACATAAAGTGCTTAATATTAGTTTTCTTTAGACAAGTTCATATCATGTGCACGCAATGTGACCTTGTTGTGTGCAGCAGGCCCCACTCCGTGCAGACAGTATATCAAGAAAGAAAGAGGGGAAGAAGAGGAATACAAGGAAAAAGAGCCGCGACGATTTAATCGTTCTTATGTAAGATACACAGGGGGAAAAGCCTTTAATCCTCAAAGGAAGTTAAAACAGAGGTGCGCCATAAGAAATAAGGGGGTTTACTGCACATATGCAACGTGGAGTAAGGGTGCCTTGGTGCGCAACAATGGTCACAGTTTACAGTGGGGGCGACCTTCAGCCAGATTGTTTGCCTCAATTTGTAACACTAGTGAGCATCATCATAATAATTAGGGTTGGCCAGAACCGTACATATGCACCATATATGACTCTATTATAACTGGTGGTTTCCCTGCCAACGATACCGTATATACATCGTATATACATGGTTCTGGTCAACCCTAATCATGAATGTTTTGCTCTCTCACACCCAATGCGAGACTCCTAACATGAAAGCTCACGGCTGTCTAGTTGTGGGTGACTGCAGACAGGACTAGACGCGTGCCTTGCGATGTGTTGCAGGCAACTATTTTTTCAAATCGTCAATTACATGGAAACGACCAACTCATGATTCAAACAGTTTCCTCAGCTCCGCTGCCTCCGCTGCCTGCGTGCAGCATGACAGGTACAAATTGAAACGCTGGATGCTGGCATTCAGTTTGTATCCTTAAGCGCAAAGCTGTGCACCTGTGCCTGCATAAAAGCACAAGGTCATCCTGAAACTCTGGGCGAGTTGGGCAAATTGGATGAATGATGTTCGTCCATACCATCTAAGCTTGAAAAAGCGCCCCAAAATCTTGCCTCACTCTTTGCTTTTCAATCCACTCTTTGAGAGTCCGAAGTGCTCTGAACAAGAGCTCACTCTACTCACTCCCTTGCATTTTGCATGGACACACAAGGCCCAGCAATCACCTATGTCACGTCCCATCGCTACCAGTTTTTGCTCTCTTACCGTAAGGTTTACACTATCCTAAACATACCTCAGCAGTCCCAGTCGTATTCATTCCAAATGTTGCGCACCCCCTTCATCCCCTTTGTGCATCACCATCTGATCTCTGGCACATATAAACTGCATATCGTAGCATACAATCATCTTATTCCGTAAGCATACTCTCCACTTATAATTCACTGACCACTGTAATAGTCATAACCTTTTTCAAGCTTACCTATCTAATAAAAGACAGAAGTTGTAGCCGGCCCCCCAATTCATGGCTCACTCGCTCACTCACCATCTCATCAGCTGTGCGCACTTTCCTCTCTGCGTCCAAGTCCAGCTGCTCCCCCTTAGGCTGCTGCTGCTGCTGATGATGATGATTGCCCTGCTCTCCAATCCTGTGGGTCGGGAGCATTAGTTGCATGCTATGTATTCTGTGACCTTGAGGTTGCGAGTCAGACGGCTATTGGACTAATTTGTGAGGTGTTTTCCTCTCTGGAGTAATGTTATATTCATCAGGAATGCAAAGCGCTTTGAAACTACCATTCCGGTTCTTTCACACCTCAATCATTGCAATCATTAGCATTTTCAATTGGGGATGTTTCAAGTATATATGAGGATGGAATGAGATCAAGTTCACCTACGTATAAGTAGCCTACACACCGATGTGGCTGTCAATCTTGCGTGTGTGTGTGTGTGTGTGTGTGTGTGCGTGTGTGTGTGTGTGTGTGTGTGCGTGTGTGTGTGTGTGTGTGTGTGTGTGTGTGTGTGTGTGTGTGTGTATGTGTGTTTGTTTGTGTGTGTGTGTGTGTGTGTTTGTGTGTGTGTGTGTGTGTGTGTGTGTGTGTGTGTGTGTATGAAGGATGGAATGAGATCAAGTTCACCTACGTATAAGTAGCCTACACACCGATGTGGCTGTCAATCTTGCGTGTGTGTGTGTGTGTGTGTGAGTGTGTGTGTGTGTGTGTTGCATTGGATCAAACCCTACTAACTTGCAATGACACGCAGCCTCCACCAGTTCCCACACTCATGTGACAGCACGCACCGGTTCTGAAGCACAAGCACATCACTATAACCTTTACACTCACTTAGGAAGCGACTGCGCGCTTGCATCAATGGCATCGTAGACTTCGTCGTTTTTGGCAAAATCGCCTTGTTTGCGAGGAAGGATGTGGATGTGGACATGAGGCACGGTTTGACCAGCACAGGGCCCATCCTGCTCAAGAATGTGACAGACACACACACAAAAAGTAACACACACAGGGCCCATCCTGCTCAAAAAAGGTACTGCACACAACTTAAGTTGGGGGAAAAACACCTTTTGCTTGCAAGGTAGCAGATGTGGACGTTGGGCACGTGCTAAGAAAAGGTGTTGAACGGAAATAATTGCTTTGCTTATGAGGGAGCATGTGGTTGTGGGCAAAGGTTAGACAAGCACAGAGCCCATCTTGCTAGAATAAGGTACAGCCAAACCTATTGCTAGTCACTGAAATAGTTTTGATTTGTGAACGAAGCAAATTTCCGTTTGGTTCAGGTCAGAGATGGGTCATACGGCATATTCGTATAATACGCTGTATGGTATTTAACGCGTATTATACCGTATTGAACAAATTGGGCCGTATTATACGATTGCAATATTTGCCTTTTGCCGTTTTTAAGGCAATTCCGCCCCAACAACAGCCTTTCAGTGAGATTCCAGTGCGATTATATAATATAATAACGCATAATACATTGGAAAAGAATTAGGAACGTTTTGGGCGATTTTGGGGCGAATCGGGTCCATTTTGGGTCAAAAATCGGCACTCCCAAATTGCATAAAATACGGTACCGTATTATACGCGTATTGCGTATTTAATGCGTGTTTTACCGTATTAAACGTCTCTGAGGTCCGTATGACCCATCCCTGGTTTAGGTAGATAGTCAATAAACATCACAGCAGTGCCTGGGCATGAAAACGTGCAGTTTGTCTCACAGGCGAAGGCGTAGCTTGACAGGGAAACAGAGCAGCTTGAGCAAACACACCTTTTCTTCCTTGCCTCGTTACTCGTTAAAAATCTGAGAAGTTCAAGCTCATTTTAAAGTAATATAAGGAAGGACTACACAGGAAGTGAAGCACAAGTAGTCTGAACACCTCCTGATGGCGTTTGCAATGTAGCTTTAAGCTTTAAGCCTAAAGTGGGTGCGTATGGTGCGGACTGGTTCGGAAGTATACTGGGCATTACATTAATTTAAAAAACAGAGGCAAAGAATAAATTTTGCAGGCAATGAAAAGTACTTCCCATGTTAACACAAATCAAGGCAAGTGGTATCAAGGCAAGTCGTATCAAGGCAAGTGGTAGTTTTGTCCCCCAAGGTTCCAGATGTAGCCAAGCAATTCCTTCATCAATTATGGTATGGGCCTCATGCATCGCTCAGTCAACTGCACTTTTCATTGTTTTTTTGATGTAATCACATCAATTCCGTAACACTGCCAGCCACTTGCATGCAAGAGCCCAATCTTGGTGACTCTGACGACTCGTATCACCGCACCTGGATGGCCATCGTCAAAGACTCTGCGCCGAAGTGGGGCTCAATTTTGGAGCCCACACGCTGCGCCATTGCCCACATGTCCTACATTTGCATATGAGCAGGGTTGTGCATGACTAGTGACCAGGGGTTTGGGAGCCCACACGCTGTGCCATCGCCCACATGTCCTACATTTGCATACATATGAGCAGGGTTGTGCATGACTAGTGACCAGGGGTTTGGGAGCCCACACGCTGTGCCATTGCCCACATGTCCTACATTAGCGTGTAAACAGGGTTGTGTATGACTAGGGTGTGCGTGACTGGGGTCGGCCAGAGCCATGTGCCGTACGGTGAGCGTGTGTGATATTATTATCAAGCACTTTCTAAGTGCACGGTTGTGTAAGATGAGTTCAAGCGTTCCCGCTAATTTTGTATGTAATATCATTATGTAGGGTTGACCAGAATCATTTGAGTATCGATACAGTGTGGCGCATATATACAATGTGTATAAACGACCGGATACCATTTTTGTGTTCTACAGCAAATTTCTATCTCGATTGGTTCTAGCAGGAGAACAAGGGTAGTGCACAGCACAACTTCCCGTGTCATGGCACCAAACAACTCCTTCACACGTTAAGAAAACAGAAACACGCGATATGGGAGAGAAGGGTGCTCGTGTGCTCGTTTATAAGCCTGTGCTCCCTCGCAGCAATATTGGAATAAGAAACAACCACGCTTTCAATGCCTGAAATCAAACTCAACTCTACCTGTTTTGCGCAACATAAAACTAATGTGGTGGGCTTAGTGCGCCATTCCTGCCCTGCTGGAAGTTAAGAAGAACTTTTGACACGTTTCTTTTTTATCGAAACCTCACAATGTCACAGTGCTTTACAAACTTGAAGGGAAAGCAAACGCCAGGAAACAAATTACATGCAGGGAAAGCAAACGCCAGCAACTTAACCTTGTACCTGGATGCATGTTACAATAAAACATCTTGAATTGCTAGCTAGCTAAGCAGGGCCCAATTATGGGATACATTCCAGCACACCAGCCTGGAGTTGTGAGCGGACTTCCTTGACTTTGTCACTTGAAAGTAAGTACACTCACTGCAACTTCCTCAGGCGACAGGTCTTGGAAACGTTTTGCCACACGCAGCGGGCAGATGAGGACGTGCCCTGCATTATAACATGATGCGTTTACACACGTCAGAGCAGACCCTCCTCCTCCCAAAAAAAAGGAACTACACGACAGTACCTACAAGACTGACTGAAAATGAAAATAGAACCTTACTCACCTGGCACTACTGGTTTGAGGTTCACAAACGCAAAGGAGCGTTGCGACAAGCAAAATACCTGTCACGCAGGGACACAAGAACACGCATATGTTACTCACACTTTACTGAATGTTAGGCCAGCTTTACCAGGCCAAAAAGGGAGAGTTATTGCACAACTCACACAATGCACACCTCACAGTGTGTACCCAGAGGGGGGATACTTCGGAAGCAATAGTTCGAAAAATGTTGCTTTTGTGCATTCGGTGGGCAACCACATCAAGTATGGAATAGCTTTTTATACTGTATTGAGCTTCTTGAGCATATCTCAGCTTAAATTGAGTTGCCCGCACAAAGTTGACAGGGCTCAATGCACGAGTCGGGCACTGTTGTCTGCTAATTCCGCCAACAGTTCCTTGGTCAGTTCGCTTTCTCTTGCAAACATCTTTGTTTACTGTTAGGAATCTAATGCACCATCTACCACTCGATTTGGTGCGGTGGGTGAATTGCCATGAAGGGGGGGGTTCACGCCACGGTTGGGTAGACACGTGCCCCCCAATCGCCTGTTTTTAAGCCTAACTGCTAATTGCTTTGAAAACTGCTTGCTGGTGCTGAGCTTGCAGGCAACACTTGTATGGCATTTGGCAGCCCCCCTCTTTTGCTTGGACTAAATGTTGAATGCATGCGCAGGAACACAGGAACACACAGCGCACCTCATCTCCTCGCACTTTGTAAGGACCAAAGGAATACTGCACACAAAAGAAGCGACCGCAGTCGTGGTGCATTGATGAGTGTTGTACACTTCAAAATTCATCTTCGATCTAGCTTGCACGCTCTCTGGCATTGCTACACGACGGTTCCAATCTCCTTGTGCTTGCACATTCAATTGAGAGCTCCCCTCCTCACCTCTACTGACTTGTCCATGCTTCTGGCCTTACAACTGGTTATGCTTGAGCTAAAGCGACAGGTCCTCCCACCCAAGAAACGAGAATGTGTGTTCAGACTATTAACCCGAGCAATCGCCCTGATCATTCGATGTTACATGTAATAAATTAAGTTAAAATGTTTGAATTACATTCAAAATCGTTTATAAAATGTCCGTCAATCTGTGTCCATGCTCCCATTCGCTGCCTCTCCATTCCCAATGACGGGACCAGCTTGCTGTGGCTCCTTTGCTACTTGACCAGCCGGCTGCATTGCAAAGGAGTGCACATGCTGGAGTTAAAATGATAAAAAGGGGTTTGAATTTATAAGTGTTTGTTGTAGAACAATACGATCAGGAAAAAGGCAACAATCCACTCAGTGTACGTGGAGTGGCAGTGCCCTTTTGCGTTTTTGTCCGTTCAGTATTTGACCTTGGTCAGCATTTGACCAGCAAGTTACTCAAACCTGGCAAAACGCTTCCATGGACCTGGCCAATTCCTTTCCAACGCATGCAGCAAAGCACCTACCCTGACGTAACCTGCAATTCCTTGGATTAACGCAACTTGACAAAGTTGACAAAAAACGCAAGCGACATCCTATCGAGCTTCATTTTCATTATTCTTTTCATGAAAATGACTCTTTCTCTTGCGCTACCTAACCGTCATTTGTCAGCTCTGACCCGTTTTCATTTGCTGCTCAAATCAGGAGCTATGCATCCGGTCCGAATTACAAAGGTTGTAGCATCGCCCACCTGCACTGTCTCCGATGAGTCTTGCTGTTCCCCCTCTATCTCCGGTTGCTGCTGCGCTTGCTGTTGCTGTTGCTGCTGCGCCAGAGCCTCTACCTTTGTTCGCATCTGGTCGACCTGCGTGTGTGTATGTGTGTACGTGTTGTTACACACACTGATGACAGGTAAGTGGGCGCATGCAGGAAAAGGAGGTGACAGCAACCACACAGATTGAAATGCCTAAGAACGAGGCAACATACATATAAATTAGGGATGGCCAGGGGGATGTACATATTGAAAGGACGCCGTCAATGACCGTACACCTGGAGATGTCGCTGCCGAGAAACATTTGTTCATCGCAGACGCATACACACCGCGTGTATTCATTATATCTAATGTATTGGCGCATGTATGGATATCTGGCTAACCTCGTTAGATGGCAAGCAGGCCTCACCTCGTCTTGGAGCTTCTCGCATGCGTTGTCAATGTCTAAGTTCTTCTTTACGGCCTCAAAATACTCGTCGTTCAGCTTGCGCAGCTCAGCACCTGTGGGAGTGTGAGCGCCCAATTTGAGATGAAGGGCAGATGAGAAACTGCGGTCCCTGTATGCCGAACCTACTACCATATATATAGGGTTGGCCAGAACCATATATGTTGGCCAGAACCATAAATGATGTGTACACGGTAATTCTGGCAGGGAAATCACCAAATATACGGTCTTATACGGTGTGTATATACAGTATGGACAGCCCTACGTATATACCAACATAAGCTGATCATAAAACACTGACAGACAATACCACAGGCGTGCATGCAGTATGCAAACATAAACAGCGAGTAGACCTGAGCATGTTGTGCACACATGAAACAGAAGCGAGTTAAGAGCATGTTGTGCACACATGAAACAGAAGGATATTTAATCTTTGGTACTGTTTGGTAAATGATTAATAACCCCATGACCCTACAGCACCCTCTGCCTGCATTACCATGAAGACGTGCGTGAATCATGAGTACCAGCCCACCTGCTGCCATTTGAGAGAGCTTGCGCTCTTGGTTCAATTCGGTGATGCGTCTCTTAGTGGAGTGCAGGTCCTCCTCCATTTGCTTGCTTGTTGCTTCACTCATTTGAGCTTGCGCGCGCCAGGTCTGTGTTAACACACACACACGCACACGCACGCACACACAAAGACGATTTAATCCACATTTTAGCATTTAAGCATAGAGGCAAAGCAAGCAGGACGAGTTTTGCTGAGAGGCGTACGGATTACGACTCGTGCATGACACATAAATAGGGTTGGCCAGAACTATATACATATATTGGTGTATATACGGTATTTTGGCAGGGAAATCACCAAAATATACGGTCATATACGGTGTATATATACGGTTCTGGCCAACCCCACACACAAAGTTGTGACACCCCTGGAACACAACCTACAGCAGGAACAATGGCAAGACCGGCATTAAACCATTTGCAAGTCCTCATCTCTCACCTTGTCCCCATACTTTAGAAGCAGCTCCAGGTTCATGATACGCAGGTACTGGTGCTCCAGCTGCGCGTTTGCATTGTCAAGGGAGCTGTGCCATGCACCGTAGTCGTTCTGTTTGCTGGCTCCAGGGGTGTCTAGGCGGTAGCGGCTGGTGTCCAAGGGCTTCATCGGTTGCTTGGCCTGGACCCTGTGTTTTTTATAAGCAGCAGGAGTCAGGAACAGAGGGGATCGACATGAAGCAGCATGCAAGCATACGTGTTTGCGCTGTGTATTAGGGTGCGTAAAGCAAAGGCAAGCGCAAAATAGCTCAAATTTGATCCTCTACAGCAGATTGGAGGGTCGTAAGTCGTAAGTTCACATGCCTGGTGGTCTAACACATGCACCATTTGTGATTGAAGAGTGTGTGTGAAAAACGCAGCTTGTTTCTTGTGCATGTAGTTCACTGACTCGTACAACACTTCCAAAATCCCCCCTAAATGGGGCAAGGGAGGAAGAAGTTTAAACGCCATCAGCCTGCTCAATTAAAAGGCAGTACCGTTCAATCTCTGCAGCCAGCAGCGGGTGGTCGTCAAACTTGGGAGCCGGTTCGGGCCCCAGCTCTTTCAGAAAGTCAGCAGGCCGCTTCACGGAGTTGCGCATCTCCTGCTGAATCAGAGCATCTACATTCTGCCTAGCCTCCGGCGTGAGGCCGTCAATCTGTTATGTGGAGGTGACATGCATTGTAGGTGTGTGCTTGTTTGTGTACGTGCACACGTGCATGTGAGAGCAAGATGATGTGCCATCAAGCTTTGTGTTTGTGCATGTGTTGTAGGTGCGTGCGTGTGTTGCAGGTGACATGTATTGTAGGTGTGTGCTTAATTTGTGTACGTGCACACGTGCATGTGAGAGCAAGATGCTGTGCCATCATCAATGCTGTGTGCATGTGTTGTGGAGAGCTTGTTTTGTGCATGCGTACGTGTATTTTGTGTTCATGTGTGTGTGTGTGCTCGCGCGTTGTGTGTGTGTGTGTGTATGTGAGCGCGCGCGCATGTGCTTGTCAGTGTACGTGCATGCGTGCATTTCACGTGCATGCAAGAGCAAAGTGCTGTGCCATCAACACTGCTGTCCCCCATCTTGCTGCTTTGTGTGTGAGAGGCAACACAACTCACATAGGGGAGCGCAGTTATATGGGCGGATTGTGAAGCTTTTCCATTGGGCCCATCCAACCGCAGCATTGTTGAGTGAAAATTTTGTGGTTAATTCAATTTATTTTAACACCTGCAGAAGTGGTTGCCGCAGAAGCAAGCTCCTAACATTAAAAACTGATATTAAAATGCTCAGAATGATGCCTCGACAGTTCACGCACCTTCCTTCCTCCTCTAGGCATTTTCCATGCGGTCAGCCTGCTAGAATTCCAGCAAGGAGGCAAACCTTGACCAGATCTCTCACCCACAGCAAGCCCCCAGGGGCCTTGATGTTCAGGCTGCCTCTGGAGAAGAGGGTTCTTGCCACGCGCGCACAGGAGAAGGACGAAGCCGGTGACGCTCAAGATGAAGCATCACCATCCGCCCCAATGCATTTCGGAAAAGAGTGGGTAGTAGTATGTATAAGCACTCGCAGGCTAGGGAGAAGGCCCTTAATTCTCAAAGGATGAGCACATTTGGAGTGCTCACCACATTTTGCCGGACTGACCGCAGACTTTTGGGCACCAACTGGTCCAACCAGGCACGCCTGTCTGATGATATGCTGCAAACCCTCATTGAGCTGCCAGGAACGAAGGGCATGTTTGACCTCAGAGACAGGGCAGATGCATTGTCCGCCTGGAAAATCGCACTGCAAAGAGGGTAAGTTGTCGTGCACTTGTTAGGTTCACTTACGGACTAACGTGCCTGTAAAGTTTGTGATTGTCATGCTTGTATACGCGCAGGTGTATGTTTGTGTGTGTGTGTGCGCGTGTGTTTGTGTGTGTGTGTGTGTGTGTGTGTGTGCGTGTGTGTTTGTGTGTGTGTGTGTGTGTGTGTGTGTGCGTGTGTCGTGACTACTACCTCTTCAACACCAGGCGAGAAAATCACTTTTTTCACTTGGTTTAACTTGGAAAGCAGATGCTTATCCGTCTGATTTTTACACAACTACCTGGATCTGAATTCACAGCACGTTGCCGAGGGTGGACACCCTGAATTGGCCCCAGGAACCCTTCAAGAGCAAATTTGTGGTGAGCACAGTATGTTTGTGAGTGGGCACGTGCTAAATGTCTGGATATTTTTGGGTGTTCATTGTGTGAAATGCCTGTGCACATCCTTATTTTGTGTTCAATACATTTAAGCAACAGTAAATTGCGAACTATCCTGCACTGTAAATTACATATAATGTGGCAAGTTGTCAAGCGCGTGTTTGTCTACTTCTTAACTCCTTGAAAAATGTGCATTTGCTCGCATGCGCACGCACAGAATGCCGGTTTAAGAAGTTGGTTGGTTCACTGGCACACACAGAGTGCTGGTGCAAGTGCTGTATTGTTTTCTGGCAAGCACAGGTTGCTGGTGCAGGTTCACACACAACGAATGTGCGTGTACGTCCTGCGCTTTGAACTCAAGTATATTTACGTTTTATGCACCAGTGGTGTCTGCACTGTCTACCTTTTACTTCTTTTTTCTCCTCTTTCTGTACACACGCCTGTGAACTGCATGTCTCCCTCAAGCACTTGCACCTCCGCACGTTCACACGCGCACACAAACACACACCACACACACACACATACATACACACACGCATACACACACAAAACACACACAGGATGCCCTGCAAAACCTTGAGATGCCGCGCTTCGCACGCCGTTACCCCGCCATCTTGAACACCCTGATGCGCCAGATGTTGGGCCTTGTGCAGGTACAGTATTGATGGGCCTTGAGCTAGGGCCAGTATAGTTGGGCCTTGTTTAGGTATGCATGTATGCATAGGAATGTTGGGCCTTGTTCTAGGTCCTGAATTGTTGGGCCTTGTTTAGGTATGCATAGGTCCTGAATCCTGAATTATCGGGCCTTGTACTTAATGCAGTACTACTGGGCCTTGTGCTGGGTACAGTATGGATGGACCTTGTACAAGTTACAGTACAGACGTGCCTTGCACTGGGTACAGATTTGATAGGCCTTGTGCTGGGTACAGTACTGTTGGGTCTTGTATCACGTACAGTACTGATGGGCCTTGTACTGGTGTATGACGAATGGGACGTGTAAGAGTAGGATTGCTGGGCCTTGTGCTGGGTACACTATTGTTGGGTCTCGTGTCACTTACAGTACTGATGGGCCTTGTACTGGTGTATGACGAATGACGAATGGGACGTGTAAGAGTAGGATTGCTGGGCCTTGTGCTGGGTACAGTACTGTTGGGTCTCGTGTCACGTACAGTACTGATGGGCCTTGTACTGGTGTATGACGAATGGGACGTGTAAGAGTAGGATTGCTGGGCCTTGTGCTGGGTACACTATTGTTGGGTCTCTTGTATCACGTACGGTACTGATGGGCCTTGTACAGTATTAAAAGTTTAAAGGTTTCTATGTGATGGGCCTTGTACAAAGTACAGAGGACATGTTTAGTGCTAGATGAGTGGATCAGATCGGGGTAAACAGAAAAGGTAGTGATGCCAGAGCGAATTGAAAAGGAAGCTGGACGCCTTTGGATTGCTTTAGGCTTTGAATGGAGCTATCTAAGCTGCAACAAGCTATGAGGTTGATGAATTTTAATCGTGCCGCAGTCTGATCGCCGTTTCTTCACATCTTTTTTAGGATTAGCCTTGTGCCTTGGGCCCTATTTGCGTTTGCACACGCTAGTCTTTGGCTGAGTTCAAATCGATACGTGCTTTCATGATGCGTAAGCTGCTTGATAGAGGACGCCACATTTAAACTGTCCTTTCTACCTTTTTAGGAGCTATAGATAGAACAAGAAGTGAAAAAATGTTGTGCGTATGCTGCACAGTAAACCCTGCAAGCTTGAAGTGTGGAATTGTGAATTGTGAGTACAAGGAATGTGTGAAATGTGAATTGTGAGTTTTGAGTTTTGAGTATGAGGAATTGTGAGTACGAGGGAATGTGGTCTTAACAGTGAAACTGCCAACCAATGATGCTTCCAGTGACTCAAACGTTGCTTCCTATGCCCCAAGCGGTGCTCCAAACATCCCAACACTTTCCATGTCTTAAGCAAGAACTCCTCTCCCGGTAGTCGGTAGTCGTATATTGATGTTAATCCAACACCACCAGACGCGGTGAATTTAAAGCTTTCATGGGCAGGGAGATCTTGAAAGGTACCGTCATAAGTGCATAAAGGTACGTCTCTGGCCAATCATACACATATGATCTCACGCATGTTTGCAGGAGTTTGAGGCAGGGATGCAGGAGGCAGAAAACAAGCAGCAGCAGCAGCAGCAGCAGCAGCAACAGCAGCAGCAACAGCAGCAGCAACAGCAACAGCCGCAGGAGAGCCAAGATAGCGAAGGCTCTGAGCAGGTGAAACACATACTTCTCCAACTTCCTGTCCTAACTTAAGACTGGTCACAGAGAATGTGAGCAGGGCAAACTCTTATTGTGCTGACAATGGAATTCGTCGTAATTATTGATACATAGGGTTGGCCAGAACCGTGTATATGCGGTGCATATACGGTATTCTTGGCAGGAAATTCACCAGGTAAACAGTGTGTGTATATATACGGTTCTGGCCAACCCTACGTATACAGCATGTTTCTCCTTTGGTTTGTCAATTCAAATTCTGCCGCCGAAGGCAACAGACACAGACTTCTGAGTAGGAAATAGGAATGAGAAAGGAAGTGTCTGACTAGGAGCTAAAACTGTTCACCACCTAACCTTGATGCGCTCGCACATTGACACACTATTCATAAGTTATAAGCCTCGGCTGGGCACTCGCTGAGACGCAGCACATTGAGTTACGTGTCTTTTGCATTTGAAGTCTTGCATGTGCTTGAAGGTTACGTGTCTTTTGCAATTTATGCCTCACATGTGCTTGAGGGTTACGTGTCTTTTGCACTCTATGTCTCACATGTGCCTAAGGCCTAACTTCTGAGCTGTTCACCAGGAATTGCAAACACTGTCGGTGTGTAGCTGGATTGGGGAATTTCCTGCTGACCCTGCTGACCCTGCTGCTGTCTCCCCCCAACCCAATAGCCCTCATTTGTGCGCTCCCTCTCGCACCAAACAGCTTTCACTTGTTGCCTCTTTCTTAACTCACATCATACAGCAACTCTTGTGCGTTTGGTCTTTTACAAGTGCTTGGCACCTGCCCCTTCACATCAATTTAATGTTATTTACATATACGGTGTCCCCTTCTTGTTCACTATCTTTTTATCAACATGGACCGTTGTCCCTTAAACAATAACTCCTTTATTTAAATGATACGGTGTCCCCTGTGTATGTATATGCTCCTTTTGGATTAACATGACAATGCGCTCCTGTGCACTTGCTCCCAATTTAACCACACAAAAAGGCATCTCCGTGCATCTACTCTCTTTTAATGTGCATGAAAACGCTTATCTTCTGCATTTGCTCGCAGGGAGAGTGTGGACAGTCAGGATCGAGCGACAGCCAAGAAGGGGAGCAGCAGCAGGGAGGGGTGAGTGAGCAACGCTCTGGTAGTTTAAATTTTGGGAGGGGGATCCTTTGGAAAGTTATGAGAAAAGTGACCTGGCTTTTGTTACTCCCATTTGGAATGAGCAGTGGACAGGGTCACTGCTATCCTTTAATAAGTAACAGCTACCATCATCTCTTTGGATCAGGCATACCGCATGCTGGCACTGCTTTGTGTGTGTGTGTGTGTGTGTGTGTGTGTGTGTGTATGTGTGTGCGTGTTTATTCGCACTGTTCATTGGTCATGCTTCGTTTTGCATTACAAATCGCCAAGATGTGGCCCCTGTGGGCTGATTTTCCCGGCTGCTTGTTGAACGTAGAATCTTCGGGCTGTACCTTCTGTGTACCATACCTTTTGGTTAACGCCCTGCACCTGAAAAGCTTGTTGCTGCGGCCAGCCTTGCCTGTGTGAATGCAAGCGTGAGAGCAGGCACACACACATGCACACATGCATACACACACGCATACACACACGCACACACACACATACACACGCAAACACTCATGCACACACACACACACACACACACACACACACGGACTAAGCCATGGAGGATGCAAAGAAGAGTGTATGAGCTTCCATTGCGAGCACATGGGCACACCCAAATTTGTGCTTGCGTCGACATCGCAAAAGCCTCTTCTACTACGTGTGTGTGCGCCTTTCAGGAAATGAGCCAGGAGCAGATGGAGCAAGCCATGGAAGAGGCAAAGCAGAGTGGGAGCGAGGGCAAGCAGCAGCAGGGGCAGCAGGGGCAGCAGCTGAACATACAGCTGCAGGGACAGCAAGGGGAGGCAGGGAAGCAGGGAAACAAGGAGTGAGTGTGTGTGTGTGTGTCTGTGTGTGTGCCAGCGAGGGAAAGAAAGGAAGCAGGGGAACAGGGAGTGTGTGAGTGTGGGTTGCATCTATGTTACTCTAGCGTGTAATTTATTGTTTATGACTGTAGTGTGTAATCTATGCTAATTAAGTAGCGTGTAATGTATAATACTGTTAACAGTTGTGTAATTTGTGTGTTACTCTAGTGTGTTATGTATGACATTATAGTGTGTAGGTGGGCATCAGGGTAAAAAGGCTTGGCTTCAGTAGAGAAGTGTGTATGTGTGCATGTGTACGCATGTACAAATATGCATGCATGCGTGCATTATGTGTTGCATGGCGCATAGGTTAGCAGTGTGTGAATGAGGGTACAAGGGTGAAAAGGCAGGGTTGGAAACTGGGGGCGTGTGCTCTTTTGTGTGTGTATGAGTGTACGTGCTTATACAAGTTGCACTCATTTGTAAGAACCAGATAATTATGAGATGAGTCCATCAATAATATAAGCTTTGTACGAGCTGTTGCAGGTTATACAAGCTAAGCGATGCACAAGTTGCAAGCTGCACAACGTCAAAGCTTATATACAATATGCAGGACCCTGAATTGATTAATCAGCAAATGACACTTGTTACTTCAGCAATTGTTTGTGGAGCTGAACAATGAATAGCCAGTTTGCCATGTAGGGAGTTGTCGTTTCTGGTAGGTTCCAGGCACACACATTCAAGTCAAACACTTCTGCTCAAAATGCCGCACCACCTAGGATTAATTTAAAGTATGTAATTTGAAGTATGTCCATGGATCCCCCGCCCCCCCCAAAAATCAATAATTTACAGTTTTGCAATGCAACCGCCCCCCCTTCGTTGGAACTTCCCAACGGGTGCAACGGGTTCAGGTGGGACTGGGGGTGCAGCTGGGGCAGGGGTTGCAGGGGCAGGCGGAGCTGTGGTGGGGTTCAGAAATTGCTGGGAAGGTGAGTGCGGGAATTCCTGACCATTCATTGGAAGGTTTCCGTTGAATTTCTGCTGCCGCCCCACATCCGCCCCCTTCAGTAATAATATTTATTAAACAACCGCCCCGTCACCGCCCCCAGCAAAAAACAATAATTAGGGGGCGGTGATATACTCTCCGTAAGGTAAGTGAAATGTTCAAGTATGGGTATGTAAGGTATCTTCGCTGAGTTTCTATTTACGGTCTTTATACACAGACTTTACATATTTTGTTTACTGCATAGTCCAGCCTTACATTGTATTGTATTGGCCAGCCTTACATTGTATTGTACATTGCATTGCATTGGCCAGCCTTACATTGTATCGTATTGGCCAGCCTTGAATGCATGCACTGTGATTTCTAGGAGGAGATCCTTTAGGTAAATTGCCATACACAGTGTGTGCCTCAGATCCGGCCAACCCTACATCTGTATTTGCTAGCTTCATGACCGTGCAAGGTTTGCTCATGCCTGGTGATGATGACTGCGCCTGTGTATTTTCAGGATGGAAGAGAGCATAAAAGAGCAACTGGAAAAGATGTCTGAAGACATTGTCCAAAACTTTCAGCAGCAAATGCAGCAGGTGGGAGCGAGTTTTGAAATGGGAGGCATTCATGTACCTGCACGCGCACACACACACTCACTCACAAACACACACACTCACACACACACACACACACACACACACTCACAAACACACACACACACACACTCAAAAAGGGGAGAGAATGAGGAAATATGAGAGGGAGTAGGCACGTCCTGCTTGTCCTAGTTTGCTTTCCACTTTGCACGCATGCACACACAGAAGAAAAGTGGAGTGAGTGTGAAAATAGTCAAGATGGGGAGGGATGAGTTTGTCTTCATCCCTAGCTACATCAGTGCCTTGTGGCTTTTAACTTGAGTGGAGTGAGTGCATGAATAGTCAAGGGGGGTTGAGCTGTTGTCTTCATCCCCAGCTTTTTTGTGCTTTGTGACGTGCAGCTGCGTCTGGTAATTCTGTGGGCAACCGTACAACCTCAAGGAAGCGCTTGTTTGCATTAAATAATCGGAGAGGGTAGTGAACTTTGGGACGGCCCTTTAAATATAGGAGTTGATCTGCATTGCTTCCATCGGTTCTTTGCAGGTCATGGAGAACTTGGACAAAGGCGAGATGGCGTTTGATGACTTGAACGGTAAGGGGTGTTTGCATGTGCCCTTTGCATGTTGTGTTGGCTGCCATTCTTATCTTTTGCAACGTGTTATAAAATGGCTTTAGATGACTGAAAAACGGTAGGAGCTGTTTGCATGTGTCCATTGCATTTTGTATGGGCTGCCATACTTATCTTCTGCAACGTGTTAAAAAAATGGCTTTTAATGACTGAAAAACGGTAGGGGCTGTTTGCATGTGTCCATTGCATTTTGTATGAGCTGCCATACTTATCTTCTGCAACGTGTTAAAAAAATGGCTTTTAATGACTGAAAAACGGTAGGAGCTGTTTGCATGTGTCTATTGCATTTTGTATGGGCTGCCATACTTATCTTCTGCAACGTGTTAAAAAAATGGCTTTTAATGACTGAAAAACGGTAGGAGCTGTTTGCATGTGTCCATTGCATTTTGTATGGGCTGCCATGATTTGTGAATAAAAAAAATGCCTGCTGTCGTTCTTCAGCAGGGGCGCTGTGAATGCCACTTTGTTAAATGGTAGGCCATACATGTATATAGCGTTCACCTATGCATATACATATGGGTTTACAGGCGAACAGACATTCGTTCACAGTGCACCTATGCACATACGTGTGAGCACATATGCAGATGCAAAATACCAGAGGGGGTCGACGAAGGCCTGGAAAAGGGGTACTCTTTAAATGTGAATTGAGTATGGGTGCCCCATCTGGCAACAATAAAGCTCAGTACCCAGAGGAGCTGCTGATGGCAC
>Ga0307947_1001394_pt1 | contig 19046 bp, 26 predicted proteins | sample OrgLakmetagen232_FD_201840 | JGI IMG/M metagenome (GOLD analysis project Ga0307947, IMG submission 201840) | Saline water microbial communities from Organic Lake, Antarctica - #232 | ecosystem: Environmental > Aquatic > Non-marine Saline and Alkaline > Saline | place: Antarctica: Organic Lake...
CCTGGCATTATAAACCGTTACTTCTCTCAGTCTACTTTTGTGACCCTGTGTCGTATTTGCTGTGCCACCTGTGTTACTGCAGAGTGCTGTGCCACCTGTGTTGCTGCAGAGTGCTGTGCCACCTGTGGTGCTGCAGAGTATGTAACTGCAGAATGTCTTACTGCAGAGTGTGCTACAGCAGAGTGCTGTGCCACCTGTGTTGCTGCAGAGTGCTGTGCCACCTGTGATACTGCAGAGTGTGTAACTGCAGAGCGTGTCACTGCAGAGTGTTGTGCCACCTGTGTTACTGCAGAGTGTGTGACTGCAGAATATGTTACTGCAGAGTGTGTTACTGCAGAGTGCTGTGCCACCTGTGATACTGCAGAGTGTGTAACTGCAGAGCGTGTCACTGCAGAGTGCTGTGCCACCTGTGTTGCTGCCGAGTGTGTTACTGCAGAATGTGTTACTGCAGAGTGCTGTGCCACCTGTGTTGCTGGCGAGTGTGTAACTGCAGAGTGCGTTATTGCAGAGTGCTGTGCCACCTGTGTTGCTGGCGAGTGTGCAACTGCAGAGTGTGTCACTGCAGAGTGCTGTGCCACCTGTGTTGCTGCAGAGTGTGTAACTGCAGAGTGCGTTACTGCAGAGTGCTGTGCCACCTGTGTTGCTGGCGAGTGTGCAACTGCAGAGTGTGTTACTGCAGAGTGCTGTGCCACCTGTGTTGCTGCAGAGTGTGTAACTGCAGAGTGCGTTACTGCAGAGTGCTGTGCCACCTGTGTTACTGCTGTGCCACCTGTGTTGCTGCAGAGTGAAGGCCACAAAAAGGTGTTAGCCCTGCAGGACATCAAACGCTTGAACGCAGCCATACACCTCGCAAGGTACGTTGCCGTAGCATTGTGTGGTAGCAAGCAGCAACTGCGTGATTTGGGGAGTTGCACATGCCAAGGTTGTAATTTAAAAGAAGTTGGGAATATGGTATAGGTGGCCTGGGTTGAAATCTGGTTCCTGGCCGATGCCTGAGTTTAACCACCCATATGTGGGGTTGGCCAGAACCATACATTTACGGTGTATATACGGTATATTTGGCAGGAAATTTACAAATATACGGTCAGATACGGTGTTTATATACATTTCTGGCCAACCCTACCCAAACGACACAGGCCTGCGGCTGCTCTGCTTGTCCCTTAGTAGCAGCACACAGTCACAGCAAACACACACACATATGTACACACAATCGCAGTCACAGTCACAGCACTTTGTGCAAGTGGCATGATCTTCGGTGCCCAGCATGCATGTTGTGTGCCTGACCGTCACTGTGACATGCAGAGCGCAGCACCGAGTGTGTCAGAGGGTGTTGGAGCAACTGCAGCAGTGCTCACGCACACCTTTTTCAAATTGCGTATACAGTTGGGAGGTGCTCAGGAGTGAATTGAGGGGCCGGCATGCATCCGCTGAGCTGTCTTACGTGCAGCTCATGCATGTTACCAAAGACTTACAGGTAAGTCCTGGGTGGGTCTTGCATTTGGTACGTGCTACCAAGGCTTCACACCCTATACACTGTCATTCGCACCTGCACGTATTGCGTGTATGGTTGGCCAGAACCATACATTTATAGGTATATACGGTGTATATACGGTATTTTTGGCAGGGGAATCACCATACATACGGTCATATACGGTGCAAATATACGATATACGGTTCTGGCCAACCCGAATTACGTGCATTTGGTGGTACGTGCTACCAAGGCTTCACATCTCGTCACACTGCCAGCTATACTGTTTGGTACAGGCCGTGCTGCAGACATAGTAGCTGTGCAATTCCATTGAGCGCTACCTTGCATTTATAGTCCACTATTTGTTTGCACACAAAGTTCCCTGTCCTTGTGCACGGCTCGTGCAAGGAAACAGGTGCCCCCATGCAAGGAAACAGGTGAATTAAGAATTGAAGTGACCAGGTCCTGAGTCTGTACTGTGCCTGCAGCTACTATAGGACGATAGCCCAGGACTACCTCAAGAGGCTAGTATAGTCTGAAAGTCAGTTCCAGGCTGTTAGGTGATCTGGTGATCTGAGGAAATGGAGGGGTTCTTTTACACCCCACTACCATAAAACGCAAACCGTCCCACCTTTACACTCTTGTCTGTGCCTCTTTAGATGTGGGTTATTACACATAACTTATTACACATTTCGTGTATACGGTCATATACGGCGTACATACAGTATATGGAAATCCCATGTACGGCTCTGGCCAACTCTACACTTTTCCTGTGCTTGCGCAGTCTGTGATGTGATGTGCGACCCTCCTTGCATTCAAACGCAAGCAATTATTCGGCACAGCCAGCGGGATCCTGACCAAAAACTTGCTTAAAAACCTAATAAATGCTTAATGATGTGCAGGCTACTTAAAAACCTAATAAATGCTTAATGATGTGCAGGCTATTTTGCGTGACCCCACCGCAATGGCCCGTCTGGACCAAGACAGCCAGCTCCTAGCGTTAGCAGAAGCAGCACATGTGCGTGGTTGGAGTAGCCTGCATATGATCATGAGTGTGGGTGTGTGTGTCCTCACTTATGCGACATTGTAGCAGAAGATGCACAGAAAGTGTAAACACATGCATTTGCTGCTACAAAGAATCAGGTGTGTCGGTCAGTGGATGGGAAGACTGAGACTAGGAGGTAAGGATCATTTAAACCTGAGACTGTCACGGTACAAAATCAATCCTGGTAACAACCATGATCCAAGCATCATTCTCCTCCTGGCTGAGGCTTTAGAGAAGAAGCCTACAAGTTCATACAGCTTACAATAGGAAGGTCTTGCTTGCCATTGAGCATAATTGAGGGGTTGAACCTTATAACTCAAAACATTTCGCCCGTAAGGGAAAAGATAAAAATCCATTTGCGTTAACAACAGCATTGGTTGTATGCTGCCGCCCGGTATCGATCAATGTGCGTACCTAAAATATTCGTGGCGCCACCACTTTTGTACTTGACCATGCAGGCAAGCCACGAAGCACGCAAAGCCAACAAGGCCCGTGCGGTGCAACACCTGACTGCACGCATTGCCACCCACATTGAGGTGCGTGTATGCATGTTTTGGTGTGGGTGTGCGCGTGTTTTTTGTGTGCGGTGCAATGTGTGACTGCACGCATGGCCACCCACATTGAGGTGCGTGTATGCATGTTTTGGTGTGGGTGTGCGCGTGTTTTTTTGTGTGCTGTGCAATGTGTGACTGCACGCATGGCCACCCACATTGAGGTGCGTGTGTATGCATGTTTTGGTGTGGGTGCGTGCGTGTTTTGGTGTGTGCTGTGCAATGTGTGACGGCATGCATCGCCATCCGCATCAAGGTTGCTGAGTCTCTGTGCGGATATTTCTGTGTGTGTGTGCGTGTGGTACGTTAATGGTTGCTATGTGTGTTTTATGGTACACCTGACGGCACTAACCGCTGAGGAAATCATGTATCGCTAAATACACATATACTAACTACACGTATCGCTATACTAACTAATTGTATTGCTAACTACTAATGAAATCATGGGTGAGTACCAAGTGTTAGGAGGAGGATTAGGAGGTAGGTTGCTCAAGCCGTCTATGTGGTGTTGTTTCTTTGAGACAATGCGTGCTTGTTTTTTTGCAAAGAGGGATCTAGCTTGATCCTTCTGCTGTGAAATTGTACCATGTTTTTGATTGATTAAACACTTAATGTTTTATGGTGATGTGTGTTTGCTGTAGGGGTACAGGTGCGAGAGGAATGGCTCGAGCTGTATATTAAAATTGCAAAGCCATCGACCCCTCTTCTCAATGTACATGTATTTGTTGTGTGGGTACAGGTACAAGATGAGCTTGGAGCAGCTCAAGCTGCTGTTGAAGTCGACATGGCTGACGGAGCAGCCATTGCTGAGGTGGTGACGCGCAGCCGCTTGGAGGAGGAAAATGCCCACAGACGCGCACTGCGCTCCATCGTGACAAACGTGCAGCTCAAGGATATATCTAGTGCTCAGGTGCATGTGCAGGAGGGGTGTTTGTATGCCTGCTCAAAACTTCAAAACTGCGTTGCCATCGCTCGTGCGTGTTGAGCGGTATGGGTGTGCTTCCAAGACCTGGATGTGTATGCAAGAGCAAAGCAAAACCATCAGTGCCCTTTTTGCTCACAGACATACAGCACACCATCTTGAGCATCCAGCGTGCAATTTTGGCATGATTTGCTAGCATGCTATCATGCTTGTACCTATCATGCTATCATGTACCATCCTTGTTGTCAGGATGAGCTGTCATGCACTGTCGTTCTTCATGCACTATCGTTAATTTCAGGTTACACCAGCCTGTGTGCATTACACTTCCGTTCTAGGCCCTGTTCCTTGCTAGCTGAATCTCGTTTGTAAGACAGTTCCGAGCAGTGGCCAAGCTCCTGCAAAAAACATCTAAGCAACACCACTCCTCAAATACGATGCATACATTGAAAGTTTCTTCTGTTGATTATGAATTAATGTGATGCAGTGTGCATGCTCTGTGTTTGCCCAGCAGAGGTGAACCGTATCTTCACTAAATCACATTGCTCCAAAATTTTTCATAGAATCCCGCACCATTCCTTTACTAACCCAGAAAATTACACATAATAAAAATACCGCAGTCACCCTGCAGGGCCAAAACCAATGTTTATGCAGTGGTGAGATAAGTCAAGAGGCAAAAAGTGGGTGTCAATTGGTGACCGTATAATGTGTTTCCTGCACGTGCAGTCCCAAGAGCTGGGGGTCCTCCAAGCCCAACTAGCAATGCTTCGTGAGCGTACATACCCTGTATTGGACCGAGCAAATGCACAGGCTGTTCCCTACTGGGCCGCAGCCCCTGACCTTAGAATACCACACCTATCTCCAGGTACGCTATCTATGCTATCTGTGCGTGTGTATGTTTGAATGCGTGAGTGTGTATGCGTAGAAGAGTTTGAACAACTGCTCTTGTTGTTTTGTATACACGTCGCAGCTAGCTGATAACAGTACTCCGGGGTCACTGGTCAGTTCTTAGCACTCGCGCTGTAGGAAGTGGCCCATCTCTGTGGGGCGATGCCGGTCAAGATATGTATGCCTTGATTTGACATGGAACTAAACTCTCCCTCCCACCTATGACCTGTGTGATGGAAAAAAGAAAAAAACTATGCAGGCAGTGAAAACCACTCCCCACCTTCATTAAGGAAAGGAGCCACTTTGGTACTGAGTACCGTAAAGCTCCTCCACCGCAAAAAGAAAGGAAAAAACAATGGGGATCAAGAGAGTTGCAGGCTTGGCCTGAAACCGGCTCCTGATGAGGATTGATAATAGTACTGGAAAGGGCACGTCTGGTATGGACAAGTTTAGCAGCAAAGTTCACAGAGTGCACATGGAGCTTGGAGGCAAGCTTCTCAACTCTTTGAGAATCAAGACCCAGTTCCTTGAAAGGCGTGATCTGATCATATCCAAGATGAGCAGCATGTTCTTTTCCACTGTGTCAATCCCCATGTGATTTCTCTCCGCAGAACATATGCCTCTCTTCTCCCCAGACAGGAGCCCACAGTGTGTCTACTTTTAAGCCCCAACAACAACAAGCTTTGTTTTTTCCTCCGTGAAGTAATTGCTTTCTATGAGCAGGCTAGCAGTCGCACTTTTTGACTGAAGGCCTTACAAGTTGTATGCCTTGATTCTGAGCTCTAGGACCTCAAGCAGTCGTTCTGAATGCTATAAAATAATGTATCTCAGCAGCTTTACCATCGTGCTCAATAACGTTGGTTCGCATGTTAAGACTGTGTGTTCACCTCTGACTTTGTGCAGGTGGAGTTCGTAGCCGCCCTGCTACGGTGCCTGTGGGTTTCAATCGACCGCTGTTTAGTGCTGGAGGTGCAAGGCCCTTGGGCCCTGGGGGTGCTGTTCTGAACACTGGCCTTGCACCAACAAGAGGCAAAGGACCACCTAGGCCATACTCGACCCGCCCTGCTGCACGCAAAGACAGGGAGAAAATTTAAAACTACGAGTCTTTATAGACTCCACACCTGACTTTAGTAAGCTGGCCATTAGTGGTCCCGTTACCTGTTATAGAGTACTAAAGTGATCAGGGTCTTTCCTCTTATTAACTCCTCAGTTTTTTCGTTTGTACCAGCTTTTCACAATCTTGGTGCTTGTGAAACCCTCAACCATTGTTTTTCGCTGACTTTGGGCCTGAGACTCTTTCTTTGTGTTTCTTCTCATCCAAGTTTTTTTTGTAGGTGCTACAAGTCTGGCAATGCTACAACAACAATTATCACAATTATCACAACATATTTACATATGCAGCCTACACTGTCAAAAAGGCTCGCGTTATCAACGCACTTCTGAACTTCAGAAACGCGTTTCTGAACTCTCGCGCTCTGCACGCTAACAATGGCTGATTAGCGCGCGCTTTTGAGTCATAAACGCGCGCTTTTGGGCAGTTACATTGACAGAGCTAGCAGTCGCACGTTTTGACTGATGGCTTAACCTGTAAACCTGTAACCATGGAGACTTTTCGTGTTTCTTCTCTCCTTTGTCTGACACAGCAGGAATGCTATATTGCTCAGCCCATGATGTTCCTTTCTATCCTTGTCGGAAGTGTTTAGACCATGGCGTTAGTTTACTTTTACTTCAAGCTGCTGGAGGCCTTTGTAATCCAAACTAAACTAACTTTTACTTTAATTGAACACTACAAGGACCTCAAGGATTGCAAGGATCTCAATTTTTTCACATGAGTTCAGCTACGGCTCTGTGCTTATAGTGTTCACAACACTTTCAAACAAAAAACAAGTCAAAGAAATGAAATGGGGGAAGGATAATACGATGGCGAAAAATAAGTCCTTATAGAACGGTCGAGGCGCAAGCAAGGATGGATGGAGTTAACAGTGAGGCTAAACTGAAAACAAGCGAGCGAGTCACAAAAGTCCACGGTCCGATGAAGCAGAAACAGGAAGGATGGCTTACTCAGCCACAGCCTGCACATATTAAAAGAAAGGGGGTTGGGCGTGAAGAGCAAGCATTGCGCCAATGCAGAAGCAGTAATGAGAACGTAGTCATATCATTTGATAACATACACTCAGGCCAGTGACCCATCCCCTAGCATACGGTATTGAATGTCTCAGCATGAATGCAGGCTCCATAGTCAAAATAGTTTGAACAACTCAAGAGACCATGTGCTGACGAGTGCAAGTCTACAAATAGGAAGTTGACGCAACATCCAGCTACAAGGTCGATTGAAAATAGCATTTTGATGCTTATTCTTTTGAAACCCTTTTAACACAATTTTTTGAAACCCTTTTAACACAAAGCCCTCACCTTTTTCTTCTTTTTCTTGGGGGCCTCTTCTGACCCTCCAGCCTCTTCAGCAGCTTCTGATTTCTTCTTCTGCACATAGGCAAGCGTAGAAGGAGGACTTAAGTTTGCAACTTTTCTGTCCATCACACCCACACTCACACACACACACACACACTCACACGCACACACACACACTCACACGCGCACACCCCAAAAGGTCACCGCCGGGCCATAGAACAATAAGGCAAGTTACGGGATGCTGCCACGAAGCCATTGGTTGCTGTTGTCACTGTTGTATCAAACTCGCAGCACCTAAGGTGACTAACACACCTACCCCTTGTGTCCTCCCCTGTTTGCCTCCCTGCCTTTGCTAGACCTCTACACTCAAAATGCATACGCTAAAATGGCTAATCCTTGACACTTGTTTGCTCGCAAAAGATACCCCCACCTCCTTCCCAGGCATCCTCTTCATGCGCTGCCCTGTGTGCTTGCCTCATGCTACAAACAAGCTAAGCAGGACGCCGCCCACGTAGCTAGCAACTTATCACCCACCTTCTTCTTAGGTGCCTCCTCTCCGTTTGCTGCCCCGTTCACCTCAGCTGGAGCCTCCTCCGCTGCACGCTTCTCCTTCTTTGACTTTTTCTTTGGTTGTGCCTCCTCCTCGGCTGGCTGGGCTGGCTCTTCGACCTGCTTGTCCTTCTTCTTCTTCTTCTTCTGCAGGGAAGATTGCATGGTGGGCGAAAATAAGCAGCGTAAGCCACATCCACATCTATTGTGTAACTACAGAAGCAGCAACACGTGCCATTGAGCACTGCTGTTTGTTAACCAGGTGGGAATTTGTGTGTACACACACCCATTGGGCGGTGCAAAACACAACAACAACATCCTTTCTGAATCCATGCCGATAGTGTTCACACCATCTGTTTATGCAGCACTGCTCTGCCTGTGGCTACAAACTAGTACGCTGCACGACGGTCTGAACACACAGTCACATTTGGTGGGTTGACCCTTGAAATTCATTGACTAGACGACCGTGTGCAGTGTTTCGGGTTGGCCAGAACCATACATTTATAGGTATATACGGTGTACATACGGTATTTTAAGAGAGAAATCACCGTACATATGGTCATATACGGTGTGTATATACGGTTCTGGCCAACCCTAGCAGTGTTCTGTCTGACATGCATTCACAAAACAACCCCCGACAGCGTTCTCCAGCACCTCAGCAACAGGACCATCTACGCATGACACGGCAACATCACAGCACTGTTCACAGCACCTGTAGCAAATCAGATCCATGACTCCAAAACTTGAAGCAGCATTCAAGACGCAAGCAGCTCGTGTGCGCCAGGACCACTGCCCACCTCTGGTACCGCAACGTCAGCATCCGCGTTGTACGCCTGGGGCACGGCTGACACTCCATTCGTGCCTGCTTGCTTGGTCTTGTCGTAGGGTGTGGGCTGATCCTTGCCCTTAGGCTTGGCCCCATCCGTCGCTAAGGAGCGGCCCTCGAGCTGTCGCATGCGCGCCTCCACCTTGGCGCGTGCATCAATGCCTGTGCGTACGTGTGTGTATGGATGTGTGTGAATGTGTGTGTATGTGTGTGTACAAGTGTGTATGGCTAGTACCTTTACCTACGCATGCATTTGAGCCCCACATTAAAAAGACTTTCACGCTGTTATTCAATTGGTTAAGAGTGAGCCTGCCTTCTTGAGTTTTTGAAGATGAATCCAAAACAGAGGCTGCTGCAAATTTGCTTTGCTTCACCGCCTAGACCCAAAGCATTTATTATACGAGGATCCAGCACACATCCAGCAGGTAGCACAAGCAAGCAAACAGCTAGTACAACACACAAGTACAGCACACACACACAAACAAACACACAGGCCACCTTGTTGTCCGTGCAGTAACACTAGCCACATGTCATTGACGGCGTGCGCGCCACTGCCATCTCCAACATGTCTACACCCATGCGACTGGCACACACGTTCCAAACAGCACACACATATTAATGGACAAGACCTCACATATGCCGCCTCTTTGCTCGTGCAGTCACAAAGGTCACACCAAAAGATGCACTGTTGCCGTACACAATTGCATCCATATGTGTATAACCAGACAGCACATGCCTGTCAGATTCCACGAACAAACACACGAAACGGCTCGGGCTTAAGCAACAGCCACGCCTGCAAGCCAGACCCCGTCGCTCAATACACCACAGCCACCTCCAAATACATCCATAAGTGTATAGCGAGAGCAGGAACGCGCTTGGCAGGAAGCACGTGCAAACACAAGGCACCACCAACGGGCCACCTCTTCAACACACCCTCACATATGCGAGCCACATCTCACCAATGGATGCATCATCGCCGTCTCCCAAGGCATCCACTCGTGTTGCCAACGCACACTTGGCGGACAGCACGCGCGACACTTTGCCCTTGAACTTGGCTGAGCTTTGTCCGATGAGGGAGGCGTGGTAAATGAGGCCGTACTTGGGGGTTTCGTGCTTTGTTTTTAACGCCCTGTGCATACATGTGTGCATGCGAGTGTGTGTGTGTGTGTGTGCGTGCGTGTATGTGTAAGTGTGTGTGTGTGCGAGTGTGTGTGTGTGTGTGCGAGTGTGTGTGTGTGTGTGTGTGTGGTGTGAGGTGCTTGCAGCGTCCAAGGTGTTTGTCTATAATGGTGTGAGCAACAGGCAGCATTCTGATGCACACTCTTGTGAAGGCCACTCACCTAAATAACGCCTCTTCTGAAGCCTCTGGTGCCTCTTCTGATGCACACTCTTGTGAAGGCCACACCTAAATAACGCCTCTTCTGAAGCCTCTGGTGCCTCTTCTGATGCACACTCTTGTGAAGGCCACTCACCTAAATAACGCCTCTTCTGAAGCCTCTGGTGCCTCTTCTGATGCACACTCTTGTGAAGGCCACTCACCTAAATAACGCCTCTTCTGAAGCCTCTGGTGCCTCTTCTGATGCACACTCTTGTTAAGGCCACTCACCTAAATAACGCCTTCTCTGCTCCTAAAATCTGAACTGTCGAGGCGGGTTGCTTGGCCAAGTTGATGAGGGAGCCGGCATGTGAGATGAGGCGTGCGCCCACTAGCTCTCCGACAAGTACCTACAGAATTGACGAGGCATTGACAAGGCAGTAGAAATGCTGTAAGTGCATGTGTGTGCGTGCATGTGCGTGTGTGTGTGTCTGTGTGTGTGCCTGTGTGTGTCTATATGTGTGACGGACGCTTTAAGTCTCGTTGCGTGTTGAATGCTGCGGTGCTGTCTCGCCAAAAGGGAGACATTCAACACAGCATTCAACACACAGCCACATTCAGCACACAGTGACATTCAACACACAATGACATTCGGCACACAGTGACATTCAACACACAGCGACCCTTAGCACACAGTAACATTCAACACAGTGACCTGAGTCGAAACTCCTTTCTGCGTATCGTCTGTATTTACACCCCCAGGCACACACGCGCACTTCTTGCTTGCTCCGCACACTGCAACCAATCTTTGCACTTGGGACAAACACACCTGACAGACCACATGCCGAGTCGCGGCTCTTCAAAACCTACACATTGCCAGCTGGCACGTACGCCAGCCAGCCAGGCAAAGACAAACACGTTGGTCTACACAGCAACATAAAACATCGAATGGCACCCACCGTCAAGTTGGGGGCGATTGCTGTCATCCTTGACTTGAGGTAGTCAAACAATTGGCCGCGGTAGGCATATAAGTCAATGACCTGGTCTGCCAGCTCCCGTATCCTCAACTATGTATGTAAGTGCGTGCGTGCGTGTGTGTGTGTGTGTGTGTGGCTGTAAGTGCGTGTGTGTGTTTTTGTGTGTGTGTGTTTTTGCGTGTGTGTGTGTGTGTGTGTGTGGCTGCGGTAGGCATATAAGTTAATGACCTGGTCTGCCAGCTCCCGTATCCTCAACTATGTGTGCAAGTGCGTGTGTGCGTGTGTGTGTTTTTGTGTGTGTGACATTCACATACAACAAGTACCCTGAAACGGTCTACATGCCTTACGCGCACTGTTCAGCAAATGGAAACACCTCAGGCTGCAAAAACTCCCCCCATCCAGCCACCGCACTATTTTGGCTGTCCTCACCCCCCCAATCAGTCAAACGAATTCCTCTCGTTCTCCACCCGCCACCAACACACGTTTCCCTTTTAACTCTTTTTATATTTCCCCAATATCCTACGGACTCTCCCCTCTCTCTCCCCCCCCTCTTCATCCAATATCCACGTCCTCATGACAGCTCTCTGTTCCTGTCTGATCGCTTTTGTCTCTACCTACTAACTTTTTTCGAACCGCCTTGTAACTCACTTTCCCGAGCCCCCCTGAAAATTGTAGCGTGTCTCCAGGCCTTCTTTGCACGCCCACGTGATCTCTCTCCCTCCCCTCAGCTACACTTACGCCCCCCCCTACATCCCCTACCTTTCTTCGCAACCCCAACCCCTTCATCCACCCACCAAGTCCTCTTGGCTGATCTCTGTGCCCATGGAAATGATGGCGGCCTCCTTCAGCCGCTGCTCCACATCCTCCTCCAAGATGCCCGAAAAGTCGTTGGTGGCAGCCAAGTCACGGGTGCCCATCAGTTTGACCACCTGCGTGTGTGTGTGTGTGTGTGTGTGTGTGTGTGTGTGTGTGTGTGTGTGTGCGTGTGTGCGTGCATGTGTGTGCATTTGTGCATGCGTGCATCTTGAGTGTGTGTTCGTGCATGTGCTTATGTGCTTGTGCACGTCTATCTGCATTATAAAATAATGCGCATGAAGCTAGGGGAACTGGTACAGACGCACCTTGGCGTAAGCAATGTTGTCGTTCACAACCTTGGACAACTCTGGGAAGTGCCAGCCGTACCACTCACGCACACGCATGGCGTATGTGTTGAGCTCCTTGTCTAAGTCGTCCAGCAGGCCAATGGCTTGCACAATCATTGTGTCCACCTGCCGTGTGTACATGAGTGTATGTGCATGCATGAGCGCGTGCGTGTATGTGTGCGTGCAAGAGGTGTGTGTGTGCTGCGTGTGTATATGTGTGTTTGTTCAGTTGTGCGTGTGTCAGGGTTGTGTGTATGCGCGGAAGCAAACAAGTGCGCGTAAGTGCGCAATTTGTGCATACAGGCGTGTGGAAATTGTGTGTAGTTGAGGCAAAGTTAAGAGGGAAAGTGAGCCAAATTCCCTGAGCAACTTCAGTCACCCATGCTCAGAGGCAAATCATGTGCCTACGCTCTTTTGCAAGTGCATTTGTAGGTGCACACGGTGGGGCTGCTCACCTTGTCAGGGCTGAACTTGAGCTTGTAGCGCGACAAGCTGTGGGATAGACCTAGGGACATGGGCCTCAAGTCGGTGCCAGAGAGACCGCTGCGCTCAAGGGGCAACACACAACACAAGGACAGCAATGAACATGCTTGCCAGGCTGAGGAGGAGTGATAGTTGCCTACTGACAAATACCTGCTACTGATAGTTGCCTAGGGGGATAGTTGCCCCCCAGAGTGGAGGAACGTATGCAGAAAGAATGAGCGCGTGAGGCAGTCCACCTTATTGTTTAAACTGAGGAATGTGTGTGCATGGCGGTGCGTGCTTTACCTGATCAAGCCTTGGAGCTGGCTCCTGATGCCACGTGTGAGTTCCATCACTCCATTACTGCACATCACAAGAGTTTTGTTGACAAGTGAGATGCTGTGGGGGTAATGGGGCTAGAGACAGGTGACAAAGGATTGATTAAGGATTGAGTGCAGCACTTAGTGTGTGTAAAATTATGCGTGCATCTCGCATGCGTGAAGTCTGTTCCGACAGACTCGTGTGTGTGTGTGTGTGTGTGTGTGTGTGCGCGCGCGTGCGTCCTGGTTCGAGTGAATGTGTGCCTGCATGTGTGTGTCTGCATGTGTCTGTGTATGTGTGCGTTTACGTGCGCGCACACGTGTGTCTTGTGTGTGTGTGTGTGTGTGTGTGTGTGTGTGAGAGTGTGTGTGTGTGTGTGTATATGTGTGTGTGTGTGTGTGTGTGCGCATGTGTGTGCGTGTGTGTCACAAACATGCACACACACAACCAGACATGCGCTAATGCTTTGCATGGTAATTGCAATCGTGCTGACCAAGCATGCATTGTGTGGGTCCAGCCGTGCTTGCACACCTGTAGATGCAGGGGATGCCTAGCTTCTCCTGCACGATACCTCCCAGCTTCTTATCCAGTACAGCCAGCTCCTCACCCACCACGTTCTTCTTCAGGAACTTCTTGAGGGCTGCAGTGTACAGGGCAGAAAGAGCAGTGCTTTTGATGTGGGTGCACTTCCTCTCTCGCTCTATTTCTCCTTCACAGCCTCCACAAACGAGCGAAAGAGGGTGCAAGAGAAGCAGCACCGTTTCAGATACTACTTCTTTTCTACCGAGCACGCCTCCCGGAAGAGGCGCACGGTAGGCCCCCAGCACTCACGCTTGCTGAGCTTGCTGTCCACGAGGGCTGTGGCGGCCTCCAAGGCCTCCGTGGTGTTTTGAAACTTGCTGAAGGCCTTGAGCTTCACCATCTGTGACAAGGAGAGGGCGGGAGGACTCGGTGGGGGCGTTTGCAGGCGGGATTGCCGCCGCATGCAGGAAAAAGACAGCCTGCTGACTGGGGAGAATTCTCCAGCCGAAGTAACTGCACAGCACACACAAATACCTTCTGCGCCTGGTCGAGGCTGGCGAAGTCGGCTCCCACATCGTCGCTCTCCTTGATTTTGTCCTCCTTCAGGACCTTAAAAAGAGCCAGCCCTGCGGCGGTCTCGAATAACAGCAACATGCTTATAAATCAAATTAGTATTAAAGGAAGATTGGTCGCTGCTGTGGTTTTTTACAACTTATATCTCTGATTCCTGGCATGTCAATTTTTCAATTGATTGAAATAGAAAAAAGATTCGCAATATGTAGGGAGTCAGCCTTTTTGCAGTATTGGCAGGCCAGTCACTCCATTAGTCAGGCAGAGACATAAATAGGGAAATCAACATAAAATGAACCACATGCGTGTCCGAACACTCAACGTTGGCAATGCCATGTTCAGAAACGAGGTATTTTCAAACGCAATTTTCTAACCAAACCACCCTGAACATGGACCCCATCTTAGCCAACGGCCATATTTTCCGGCTGGCTTCCCCCGTTCCCTTGCGGCGGTGACTGCTGCTGTTGTTGTTGCTGCTGCTGCTGCTGCTGCTTTTGCTGCTGCTCAACGGGTTGCTCTGACATCTCTTGATCCTCTTTCTGCTGCTCGTCTGCTGCGATTGAAACCTCTGAGGGAAGGTGCCCAGGCTGGCTAAGCGATTCCTCCAAGGCCCTAATCTCTTCCATCGTCTGCAGCAAACAGAGAGACAAGCAGCAGAGGTTTGTTGTGGCTCACGTGGACGAGAAGGTTTGATCAAACTGTAAGATTAACTGCGCTTTTTCCCTGCCCAGGTTTTTTTTTGTAGTTGCTACAAGTGTGGTGCTACAACAACAATCACAATTTTTATACGTTTTACATACGCAGCCTAGCAGTCATACGTTTTGACTGATGGCTTTATATGTAAATTCTGTAAACTCTGTAAGATTAATTGTGCTTTCCATCCTGAAGGCTCTGTCCGCGTAATTACAAATTCACATCCAAACTCAGCAGAGCGCGAATTTAAATTGAAACAATTAAATAAAAGGAGGCCGCCAGAGAAATATAGCGGCTTGCTTTTGGGGAGAGCTGTTTTAGCCGTGCCACTTTTGATGGCGAAGATGGCGCACACTTTTCCAAAACTACGAAAGCAGTGCGCAAACTTCGCTGTATAAATATCAGGCAGCCAATAGTGGGGTTCACACCGCGGCTGGTCAGAAACAGGCCACCCAATTTGCTAGACTCAAATGATGATGGTTTGGATATCAATGCCTAGCTTAATTCTAGTGATTTGGGGGGCCCATTCGCGGGGAGCGTGTGCAAAAAACAACCTTTTGAGGGCCTTAGTTCCCCCTCTGGCAAGTTGCAATGAACAGCTTGAGCCTTCTGACAAAGCTAGATAATTCTTAGAGAGAAAGCAATGGTGGGGGGAAAATAGCTATAGAAACGCATTCAATGATTGTTAACATATCACAAAGGAGCGCTCTGCTTGAGAGGACGTCTTTGCTTATTGCATAATCTCATTGAATATCGCTGCACTGATGTGCCATTTAGCTCATAACTTGCTTGTTAATCCAAGCATCACATGCTGTCAATAATGTGAAAGACCTGTGTCTAATTAGAAAGCAGAATGATGAATATGGGAGGAGGCTTTACTTCCTTCCAGATTTAAATTTCTAAGCATAATTAACATATCTGAGCATTTATAAACCAAGCAATGAGCTTGCGAAGAGCACACTTACCGCGGCATTAGCAATGGCGGCCTTGATGGCTACGAGCTGCTCAGGGGATGGCCCCTTGGGCTTAGACGGCTGCTGCTGCTGTACTGGCTCTGCGGCCTTGGCCGCTTGAGCCTTTGCTGCTTCTGCAATGATTACACATTTTGTCTGTTCAGTTGCTACAAAAAGTAAAGAGTGAATGATGAGTGGTTCATGTCGTCGTTGACAGTGGGTGAGACCGCTGTGGTTTGTTCAGGAGCATTTTGGCTTGTGCAACCTTGGCAATATAGTCTTCCGAGTAACCCTTTTTATTATAAGCCCCACCTACCTAGGTCCTCTGTGGGCTCAAAGGTCTTGGCCCCGTGCGCCACAGCCTCCTCTGGCGTCGCAAACATCTTCTTTGCTTCATCACGCTCCTGCGAAACAACAGGCAGATCTGGCTCTTATGCGGAAACACCACGCTTGATAGTGTTGTGTTCCAAGTCGGCACAGTTCCGCAATACATTGTCGGAACTCAGGCCATGGGTCTAGTTCCGTGTGTATCTGTTTCAAACAAACGAGCACGCGTTCATTGAGCATGCAACGAGTAATGGAAGGGAACAGAGGGAGAGAAAAAACTCACCTGCTGCTTGACTTTCTTGAAATCCAGGACTTTTAGGTTCTTGCATATGCTGATTAAGAAGAGCCTGCAGGGAAAAGAGTTATGGGGTCACTGCCTTCCACTCTGCAAACAGAGGAAGAGCAAAACCGAGTCCTATCTAGGGCTGTGCCACTACGGTTTACGGTACGGTGTACGGTTATACGGTACGGTACGGAAATACGGCGTGCAGCCGTATTTTAACGATGTTAGACCGTATATACGGTAAAATACGGTACGGCGTACGGTACGGTCCAAACTTTGAAAGCCTCAGTCAAAATTATAAAATTGAGCTTTGTTTTAGCTCTGCAAATGGCTAAGTAAGTCCACACTGTTTCGAAAGCTCTAAAAAAGATCAAACAGGTCCATAATAGGCATCAAAATCCTCCTCCTGCTGCAGCCTCTTCTTCCTCTGCCATTTTCTGGTCACCCCCCGCTGCTGCTGCTCCTGCTGCTGGAACTGGACGATTGTCAAACTGCTCCCACACCCAGGCATTCTTCCTAACCCTTGCCTGCTTCTGAATCTGGCCCACTTGAAGGCCTGCTGCAGGGGGGTATGCAGGGGCCCTCAGCAGGCCTTGGGGGTCAGGCAGGCTGGCCTCCCCCAGAGCCTGCCTCTTTTGTGTTGGGCCTCTATTCATCTTTGTTTCATTCCTTAATTATAGGTATAATATAATGATAGTTGTTGGGACGGAAATTTCAAGTGGCGGGCGGGCACGCGCCTCAAAACGGGTGGCCATGCAAGCTTGTACGGTCGACCGGTTTCCCGTACCGTACCAGAACCGTACCGTATTTTCGTTTTGACCGTATACGGTTTTGGACCGTACCATACCGTAACCGTACCGTATGTACGGTCTGAAAATGGAGATACGGCGTATAAGCACAGCCCTGGTCCTATCACGTTGATCGACTTACCTGTAGTTGGGCTTGGTCTGCACAGGGTTGCCAGTCAGGCTCAAGAGGGTGAGCTTAGGGAAGGAGCCCAATGGTTCCAAGTCCTGTACACAACCAGCAACGGAAACAGAAAATGGCACCCTGAACTTACGCATGAAACTGGCATAGAGCCATGGTGCTAGCCCTGCAGGAATAATTCTGAAGATCTATGGACGTATTACGGTGCCACTCTTATGGGCCAGCATGATACACAACACGAGTACTTAACACAAGCGTCAAATGATGAAGCTGACCGCATGTCAAATACAGATGCATGAACGCTACCACTTCATGTACACGACCCGACGCTTGCAACTCAAATGTCATGCAGCATGCTAAATTCTCTCTGCTCAGTTACGAACACGTGCAGACTAAGGGACTGTGGCAACGTACACATGGCAAGCAATCAAACACGACACAACGAGCGCACCTGCAGGTTGCTTAATCTGTTGTTGGTGAGCACTAGCGTCTCCAAATTGGGGATGGCATCTGCAATCAATCAGCATGTGTGCATGCAACATGTTTGCGTGTGCTCTCCTGCCACGCTGCTGCACATGAGCACATGCACATCAGCTGCCCCTCCTGTCTCTCAAATAAACACCCCACTCACCACTGCAGGCCTTGGCTATGCGTGCAATGCGGTTGTTGTTCAGGAGCAGCTGTTTTAAGCGGGGGAGTCTGGGGAAGCCGTCCATCTTGACGATGGCATTGTCCGTGAGGTCTATACTGTCGAATTGGTTCTGTGAGTCATGGCGTGATGCGAGGAGAGGAGAGGTAAGTGAGGGGCTTTCCCAGGAGCAGGAAAAACCTTATTGTGCTCACCTCCGTCACGCCCAAGTTCTCGATGGTGGATATCTTGTGGCCTGCAACATACGGAACCAAACAGGCATTTGTTCAGTGGGGGCCGTGCACGGCGTGCTGCTGTTGCTGGAGGGAAAGGAGGGAGGGACGGGACAACAACAGCTATTTCTGACAACACCGGCTCCTCCTACCCCGCAATTCAATTTCGTAGAGGTGCAGAGGACTCATGAACTGTGGCGATCTTAAGATTAGCTCGGCCGTCAACCTTCCAGCGAGCCGAGGTCCAAGCGCTCCAGCACTGAAGCTGGCGGGGCGTCCATCCATTTTGCTTTTTTCTCGTTTAAATACTTGTATTTCAAAAATTATTGAGCGCTATTACCCAATTTTCTGCATTTGCTGCTGCACTATTTGTGCTGAGGTCGGGTTTCAACCGACATGCCTGTATTTCTGCAGGGCTGCTTACTTTTGTGGCTGCCTGTCTGCCTGCGTGCCTGTCTGCATGTGTGCTGTCTTTAAATCTGTCAGCATTTCTGCATGCCTGTCCTCGTTCCTGCTTGTGTGTTTGTCTGTGTGTGCTTGGCATCACTATCAGGTGAAGACAATCAGAACATGTAAAGCTGCTGGCTATTGCGCATAAAGCCTGGTTTTGTATTACTTACTTAGTTTAAACATTGTGCACACATCTGCATGATATTACTAAAGCGTGTGGAGTTGACAACAGCACATCAGCATTGCACTTCATGACAGCATAGTCAGTTCCATGCATTTCGCATCAGGTGCTTGCTTTTTGGATTTATGCTTGTGATGTGATGATATCATGCTATGTGCTTCCGGCTTAATTCTTGTGTCTTGCTTAAGCTTCTAATGGTATGCTTGTATGCATGCCTGTCTGTCAGACTTTCTGCATGCCTGTGTGATTGCAAGTCAGCACGCCAGTGTGTTGCGTGTCCGCCTGTCTGTCTGTCTGTCTGTCTGTCTGTCTGTCTGTCTGTCTGTCTGTCTGTCTGTCTGTCTGTCTGTCTGTCTGTCTGTCTGTCTGTCTGTCTGTCTGTCTGTCTGTCTGTCTGTCTGTCTGTC
>Ga0307947_1001396_pt1:0-12500 | contig 19041 bp, 26 predicted proteins | sample OrgLakmetagen232_FD_201840 | JGI IMG/M metagenome (GOLD analysis project Ga0307947, IMG submission 201840) | Saline water microbial communities from Organic Lake, Antarctica - #232 | ecosystem: Environmental > Aquatic > Non-marine Saline and Alkaline > Saline | place: Antarctica: Organic...
CACTCACATTCTGAGACATACCAACAGCTTTTTTTCTCGTTCTCCATGATGCTTTCTCTTCGCGCTTCTTCAAAACAAACGTTCTCTTTCTCTTTTCATTTTTCTCTTCTTCTTACATCAGTTTCATATTCCCTCTAGCTTCTTTTTCTGGTGTCTTGTTCAGTCTGGCCTCTTTCTCTTCTTGAAGCTGGTTTTTTTATGCTATAGCTCAACTGCCCTCGCTGGCGGATATAGCTGTGTAACCCCCTTACCCCCCCCCCCTTACCCTCCTCACTCACAATCAAATTGAATTGTAGATCTTACATGAATACTAAGAAGGAACGGTGTGAATAAGGAACGGTGATGTGGTGGTGCATAACCCCCTTCCTTAATCATGTTGGCTGCAAACATGCATTCTTGATTCTTGTATTGTCTTATTTGTGCCATATGGGTGGAAAAAGAAATTTTGCACTTCACCCTTAACTTTCAGGTACAAGGAAAACATTGACTTGTAATGACCAGCGTAGTTAATTACATATTTCATTCCTGCTTTTACAATGGAGTGAAATGGTCAGGTGCATGTCAACTACCAATGCCAGAAAAATGTATCTACTAGAGCTTCCAGGCTCAGCAGCAGGCTTCCAGGCGAGGAGAGTATTTCTATTAATCTTCCGTTTTTTTCACTCATTATGTTAAAAAAACTACCTTGAACTGCGTGAATATGTTCTAACTACCTAAACTGTAAGTACTGTACAATTACAACTTGCGTGCGCCTTTATACGACGGATTACACATCCTGCATCTTCTCCCTCCTCACGCTAAGTAATTGTACACCTGTGTTTGAGACATAACAGCAGTCCTTTGGGTGCTGAAAAGGAAAAGAAATAGTGGCGCTGCGCTTGGGGAACCCTAGGTCGTGCAAGTCATCATCAGTAAGTCTTGTGTGAAAAGGCATGGCAGGTGTATGCAAACCTCCACAGCTATAAAGACCTTATGGGTGATGCAAGTTGTCTGTTGGAACTTCCTGAAACCTGCCATTCTCAATTCTGGACAGCGCTTGCACCGAGCACACGTCATCACAACAAGTGGCCGGAATGCAATTGTGCTCCAGCGATGTTGTATTAAACTTCCTGCTCATCGCGAAAATGCAACAACATGACCTCGCTCGGGAGCCAGGCTTGCATTTCACGGCATCGCCATTTGAGAAGTGTGTGTGCGTATGTGTGTATGTGTGTGTGTGTGTGTGTGCGCGTGTGTGCGTGTGTGTGTGTCCACTTACGTTAGGGTCGCGGGCGTCTCGCGTCAAGTACTCCCGGTCGATCAGAGACTCAATCCGCTTCTTTAAATCAAGAGCCTTTGGAAAGCAAGAGTGGGTGGTTTCAGCAAGTCAGCAACTGGGTACAAGTTTTAGATTACGGAGTAGGAACTAAGCCTAAACAGGCTCGTGTCTGTAGCATGCAATCGCTGTAGCCTGGAACAAATTAAATAAGACAGTGGAGGAAAGGCACTTCATTTTTGACAGTGAATGATTTCAGCAATTTCATATTCTTATGCAGGGCTCCATTTTTAGCGATTGCTCATCAAACTCACACACGCGCACGCACACACACACACAAACACACACAGCATACACACACAAACACACACAACATACACACACCCACACAACACACACAAACCCACCTTGAGGGGGAACTTCAATTGCTGCATTGACTCTGCTATGAGAAGCTTGTGGCTCAGCGATTTGCGGGTTTTCATGATGCGCACGATGGCTGCGTCGATCTGATACTGACGGTCTTGCATGACCTAAGGGCATCAGATTGGTTGCACAGAGAAGCAGTGAGGGGTACGATGGCTGACTGATCTGATACTAACGGTCTTGCGTGACCCAAGAGCACCAGATTGGTGGCACAGAAAAGCTAGTGAAAGGCAGGACGGCTTCCTTTTCAGTTGGTGATGGTCTAGCACGCCCCAAAAGGGTGGTGACATGCAAAGGAAAAGTGAGGGTGCCAGGTTGATGCAGACGGGCTCACATGACCTTGCAGGCGTGCGAGTTGGTAGATCAAGTTGGACGAGCAGGGTTATTCAGGCAGGCCGACACAGAACGAGGATATTTTCAAGCAGTGAGTGCCAAAAGCAAACGAAGCCCGAGCCTTGACGGAGATGGTTGTGCTGCTGCTGAGGCATCCCTTGACAGAGTCAATGGAGGTGCCAAGTTTGCGTGTGCGAAAAACACAGCATCACAATGGGGCACCGGAAAGGTTGCAACGCACACACACAATCCATTACGCTCACGCCCACCTGCTGGTTGGTCTTTTGCAAAGCACACACAGTCCATTACGCTCACGCCCACCTGCTCGTTGGTCTTGATGTTCTCCTCCTCTGTCTCCTTCATCTGGATGGCATTGATCTTTATGCGGTACAGCTTTTCACTGAACCCGGTGTTTATGTGGAAGGTGTCCGTGTCGTCCACGTCCTTCCCCTTTGGCTCTTTATTCAAAACTCGCACCTGCATGAACCCAACAGTTCCACAGCACATGTCAACTAATTAATCATGCGCATGCTAACAAGCATACACCTGCTTGTATGTATGCATATGTTCACTAGCAGGAGTGAGCCCCGCACCAAAACACCCACAATTTTTGCGGCGTATGTTCACTAGTAGGAGTGAGCCCCACACCAAAACAACCAACACTCCACAGTTTCGGTTGCATAATTGTAACAGGAAGGTTGCTTGTGCTTTAGATCAGATGAGCGGATACTTACTGTTCAGGCGCCGAAACACAACATGTTCAGTACTTCCTGTACAGTACAGTACACAGCACAGCCATCATACTCAACGTAGCACATCATTAACGAGAGCAGTTTCACAAAAGGCCACGACCCTTGCATAAAGAACTCCTGTGGCACATTCAGAGATGTACCTTTACCAGGAAGGAGGCTCCTAAAAACAAGAGATGGCACGCACCTTGCCGCAAGCCAGGGACTGGAGTGTGCGCCGAAGTTCCTTGTCTTCAATGCCTGTCCCGGATTTTATGTCCTGCAGCACAGGCACATCGGTTAAAATTATATATATATATATACAGCATACATAGTACAACATAGTTATACATTCTAGATCACACTTACACCTCGCATCAGCTCCAGAACGAAGACTGCTGTTGTCGGTTTCCATGAATAGGAAATTGCTGTTGTGCTCTTCACGACAACTGCTGGAGGAGAGCAAGGCTGAGCCTTGCTGACATGAGGCCGGTAAATTTATAACGTCAAAGCGCTTTGTACACCACACCAAATTTATTTGACAGACCATGTGTGCATGCACAGCACAACATGCAGTGGCAGTGAGTACCACCTAATGCCAACCCACGCATTACGACTAGGGTTGCTCAATTCTTTTTTCTGGGAGCATAGGTTTGTTTGAAATTGTTTGTAGTCATCGAGATGTATGAACGATTACATATGCAATTTTGAAGAGAATCGTGCTGGTTTCCATGAGTTTAATCCACCTTAAATTGTCTTTAATATATAAATTATAACATATGTAAAAAGTATTCAAGGAACATGAGCGTTTAACGGCCATCCAAGGCTCTTTTCTGCATTTCGGAAATTCTGGACCCGAAAATCTAAACTGTTATACGTTAACGAACGGCAGTTCTAGGGTTTGTAAAAATGCATGAAAGTTCGCACCCCTTATAAAAATGGCAAAACCCCGAGCTGAACAACCCTGATTACGTCTAGCATACCTTGATGCTGCTCTGGCGTTTCTACGCATCATGAGCCACGTTCAAAGCCTCGCTCAGCTTGTGCACGGGCCCTGTCTTATGAGCAGTTCTTAGTTACTTTTACGGCAGTCAGAAGCGCTGCGGGCACCAGAACGCGGGCACTAGAACGCAAAGCCGATCTAAGCTGATTCTGTTACCTCAAAGCTGACAGTGTCAGCGTTGTAGAATGCAAAGCCGATCTAAGCTGATTAAAGCCAATTCTGTTATACCTCAAAGCTGACGGTGTCAGCGTCGTTGAACAGCATGAGAACCACAGCCTGGAAGAGGGACACGTTGAGCTCTTTGTTGCCTTTGGGGAAGCGAGCAGCCTTTAAGTTGTGTGTGTGTGTGAGTATGTGTGTGTGTGTTTGTGTGTGTATGCAAGCGTGCGCGTTTGTATGTGTGTGTGTACATTTGAAGCAATACATCTCTATACCAGCATCACAACATGTTGTTAGCTGCTAGAGGTGTCCTTATCAACGACCAGCACCATCGCTGATAAATTTGAACAACAATAAGGGCCCCAAATTTTCAAGGCACGTTAAGTGCTTTTTGACAAACCGCTTGAATCTGTGTTGGGCAGTTCAGCATCCAGCATACACAAGCTGGTGCCCTACACTATCTTTGACACACACACACACACAGATGCCCTACACTAGCCTTGACAAAAACACACTGAGGTACTCTGACGATACTTATATCAAGACTACCAGCAGCATTGAGTTTTGCCTGAAATTGCTATAAAGGCTGTAATTTCACTCCCCTTTTTTTATTAACCGCAACTCAGCACATCGAATGCGATGAACTCTGTTACGTCATAGCTACTTCAGTCTTAGGCTGTCGCAGAAAGTCTACAAAACTCACCAGCAAGCACGAGGACAGACTGTTGTACCACTGCAACCTCCGCCCACTGTACTTTTTTAGGTAGAAGTCTAAAAACACTTGTTGCAACGTCAGCAGCTCCTGCAGGGGTGCAGATGACGGAGCAAAGGGCTTACGAAGAGAAGATGATAAGTGTAGTAATATGCTTGTAGTAAATATGCTTGTAGTATAAGGTGAGCAAGGGCTCTCACACAAGATGTGTCGACATGCAGAAGTGCCCAGGAAAGGAATGTGTCCTAAGGCTTTAAAGAAAAGGAATAAGAAGAAAAGGAGGGGTGCATGCAGCATGACCAAAGCAGCGTGAAGTTTGCTAGCAATGTCTAAAAATTTGCGGCGAAATTTTAAAGAACATGTGCTGTACTGCAACAGAGTAGACGTTGCTTTGTTTGTTGTGCATTGTGTGAGTGTTGTTTGAGTTTATGAAGAAAGGGCCTAGGAGATTTTGTTTAGATGGTATATATATATATACGATAATTTTGGCAGGAAAATCACCAAATATACGGTCACACGGTCATACACCGTGTATATATACGGTTGTGGCCAGCCCTATGAATGCAGCAAGAATTGAGGCACTGCTGACATGTTTCAACTTTGTGTGATCTCGGAAGGATCTCAAAACGTTCTCAGTGTGACCTTGGCATGATCTCAATGTCATCTGGGTATGGAGCAGGCGACAACCAAGCCCGGTATTACCTCTGGTAGTCTTGCCTCCATTATTGGGTAGGATGGCCAGAAACCGCTGGTCAGAACTTGAACCTGCAGACACGTATGTGTATGTGTGAATGTGTACGTGTGTTTGAAAACATGTGCGTGTGTGTGCGTGCTGTGGACAAGAGCTTATGTATTTGTGTGCAAGGTTGCCTGCGTAGGCATTAAAAGACAATAAAAGTGCGCGCGTGTGACAAATTGCAACCTGCAAATGAGTGTGGTGACGCTTGGGTACGTACGTTCATGCATATGCACGCATGCTAGTTGTAGGGTGTTTGACAGCCACAGAGCAAAGACAGAGACCAGCACGTAAGCATTGACGCAACAAACACATTCCAAGGTCCTCCGCAACCATGAGAGGTGTATAAAGGTGGACAAGAGCTTGAGCAGGTGCAGAACGAGCAGACAAACATGCGCACAAACAAAGAAACACACACACAAGCACAAATAGGTGTGAGCAAATGATTCCTCCACACACCTGCATGTCCACGCCGGAAGGGACGCTTTCGCCTCTACAAGCGTTGGCCGCGATATAGGTCTTGAACGCGCTCACCACGTCAGCTGCACGCAACAAATTAATTGTACATAACTGTTTCTTGGGCAATCCATGTGCGTGTGTGCGTGTGTGTGTGTTTGTGTGTGTGTGCTAGTGTGTGTGTGTTTGTGTGTGTGTTTAAACATGCAGAGTGTCTTAGCTGCAATCAAATTTTGGTGGACATCCAACACTTTGTCATTTTCCTCAACAGATGTGGTTAGTGCTTTTAGGCCCGCATACCATTCAAGAAACTCACACTATTGCACTTTCACACACACACACACACACAGACACACACACATACACACACTAGCACACACACAGCACCAAGGCACACCTGACAGCTCCGCGTCCTTGAACATGCCCTCCAACTTGCTCGTGAACTGTGAGCCACACTCTGCCTTGAGCTTAGCGATCATCGTCTTCTCTGCGTCGATGCTGGCACTCTTGTTCAGCAGCAGGCGTTTGGCCAGGTCCTTTTTGTAGAATGCCTCAAATACGTCTTTGCCCTGGGAGGAGGTCACCATGGTGAGGGTGCGGGTGGGGAATGAGAGAGGGTGTCAGGGTTTGGGTGTGGGTGTGGGTGTGAGAGAGAGGGTGTGAAGGTGTGGGTGTTGATGTGAATGAGGGTGTTAGGGTGTGGGTGCAGGTTAGGTACAAGTTGGGTGAGCCAAAAATAGAGAGGAACAGAAGTGCTTTGCCCGAGTTGAAGCGCTCAAAGAGTGGCAGAAGAAAAGGAAAGAGGCACCATGGCGTAGCAAGCAGCAGCAGTGCCATGCCCAGATCTGCGCACTAGACGGCCAATTGCATGTTATGAATGTAGCAAGTCTGTGCCCTCCGCACTGAGCTGGACCGGATTGGCAGCAATGCCATGCCCAACTCTGCGCACTAGACGGCCAATTGCATGTTATGCATGCAGCAAGTATGTGCCCTCCGCACTGAGCTGGAACAGGATGGCAGCAGTGCCATGTCCAGCTCTGCGCACTATCCGGCCAATTGCATGTTATGCATGCAGCAAGTCAGTACCCTCCGCACTGAGATGGAACAGAATGGCAGCGGTGCCATGTCCAGCTCTGTGCCCTGAGCAGCTGATCCCAGATTACAAATGCAGCAAGTCTGCGCCTTTCACACCAATATGTAGCAAAAGAGCAGAAGAGCAGGAGTGCCTTGTCCAGCGCTGCCTCCAAAACAGCCAATCACTCATAACAATTATACCACTCTGTGCCCTTCACGCCGACGAGAAGTGGAAGAGCAGTAGTGCCTTGTCCAGCGCTGCGTCCAAAACAGCCAATCGCTCATAACAATTATACCACTCTGTGCCCTTCGCACCGATATGTAGCGGAAGAGCAGTAACGCCTTGTCCAGCTCTGCGTCCAGCTCCTCCTCACTCTGGCCTTTGTTGCCGGCACGCAGCTTGGCGTCTATGTACTTGGCAATAAGCTCTGCTGGCTTGTTCTGTCGCTGGTTAATCAAGTTCTCAAACGCGTCCTGCGTACACACATACGAACATGCACACATACATCAAATTCTTCCAGAGGTCCAATTGGTGGTTACAGGCAGGAGGTGAAGGTAATGGCCTACATCTGCTGTGCATCAGCATGCATGCAAAGACAAACAAACATCTTCCTAATTGCCACACTAGCCAGATCTCCAAGGCCTAACCCATATGTACAATCCAGCACACACACACACACACACACACACACACACACACACCACTCTGACGCGTGCACCACACTCCTACGCATACACCATCACACATACATCACCAACGCACTCCACTTTGCAAACACAAAAATGAAGCTTGCCCTGAACCAGCAGGAAAGCTCCATCGGTACATGGCACATAGGAGATACATAGGCGAGCAGTCATTATTCTTGACTGAGGGCCTTTTCCCTGTAAACCTCGTAAATGTTGTACATGGCACATATGAGCTGCCAGCACGCTCTGGGGCACTCAATGTCAGCACAAAAATGCAGCTTGCCCTGAACCAGCAGGCGTGTGCTCCATCGGTACATGGCACATAGAATCTGCCAGCACGCTCTGAGACACTCAATGTCAACACTCAATGTCACAATCAATGTCACACTTAATAATGTCACACTCAATATCACACTCAATGTCACACTCAATGTCACACTCAATATCAGACTCAATGTCACACTCAATGTCACACTCAATGTCACACTCAATGTCAACAAGCCCACCCATGAGCCCCTCTTTACAAGATGACTATAACTCTGCAAGCATCACTCCGCACGTCCTTGGCACTCCTTTGTTGAGCGCAAGCTGGTACCTCACGCCGTCATACACTACCACGGCTATATCATAGTATGCGTGGGTCAAGCTGTTAGCCTGTATCACTTTGCAGTATCAAATCTGTTCGACCTGTTCATTCCGTGGCACCCTAACGATTAGGTACATTTGCCGCCAAACATCTTTGCACCTGAGCAAGATCTGTTTATTCCGTGGCACCCTAACAATTAGGTACATTTGCCGCCAAACATCTTTGCACCTGAGCGAGATCTGTTTATTCTGTGGCACCCTAACGATTGGGTAGATTTGCTGCCAAACATTTTTGCACCTGAGCGAGATCTGTTTATTCCGTGGCACCCTCTCGATTAGGTACATTGCCGCCAAACATCTTTGCACCTGAGCGAGATCTGTTTATTCCGTCACACCCTAACGATTGGGTAAATTTGCCGCCAATAATCTTTGCACCTGAGCGAAATCTATTTATTCTGTCGCACCCTAACGATTAGGTAAATTTGCCGCCAAACATCTTTGCACCTTGAGCGAGTTGGCAAACGCTTCCGATTTGGCCAGGGACTTTTCCAAGATCTCGTCCATGCGGCCCTTGAAGGTCAGCAGCAGCTCAACCATGTCTTTTTCCTGTGAGCCAATAGAGGACGAGTGTGCTGCAGTCACTCAGGTGATCAAGCGAATGTTGTTGCTGAAGGAGGGACTACATGTGTTTGGTCAGGCCCAAACTCCTGGAGATGCGCAAGAAGTGAGCCTAAAGGGGACAAGCCAAGGTACAAACTGTTCTCCAAGTTTGCCCCTGCGCATGGTGCAAGTCAGCTCTTGTTCCTCTAATAATAGTAAGCAAAGCAGAACTGTTGTTAGCAACAACCAAACACGGTGTGACGGCTTGCGCAATTGACAGACACAGAGCTGTAATCAGACACAGACACCACGCACCACGCACCACGCACCACGCACCACGCACCACGCACCGCGCACCACACACCACGCACCACGCACCCCCCCTTAATCTTCAACCACCCTTGCGCTTCAAAATGTGGGTGCTTGCGCGGAACCAATGGGCACTGGTGATATAGTCGGACAACACATATCAGCGGATGCAAAAGCTCTGCATCCATCAAATAAGCAGTAAGAAAAGGCCACGCACCTTTTCCTCATCTTTTACGATCTTTGTGCCCGTGGCTTTAATGTATTCCCGCCAAGCTGAGCGCAGGGCCTCCAACGCAGACACGCGCGCAGCCAGCACATACAGCCTGGCCACGTCCTCAATGCGATGGCCGTCCATTAGCTACGGACATGTTTTGAAGCAGGTCCACGCATAGTACACCATGTGTGTGCGCCGCATCCGTATGTGTGTGCTTTTAAAGTGACTACATAAGCCACCTCTAGCGCAATCTACTGGAGGCTGTGTTTTAATCGTATGGTTGTAATCGTATGGTTGTCTACTAGCCGCACACAGTTTTTGCATCAAATTTATGCTTGCATGCACTGTGTGTATGCATTTGTGTGTATGTGTGTGCGCGTGTGCGCAGGTTCAAAGCACGCCCGCACACACACACACACACACACACACACACATATATGCACACAAACACACACACATACACACACACTCACAATGCACGCACCTGTGCAAAGCCACGCTCGAGAAAAGCAGCTAAGTGCTGTGCCACAAGCTGCTTCTCCACCACAGCAATGAGTGGCTTGCGTGTGCTCATGTCCAAGTACTGTGCACACCGGTCGTACTCCTCAGACAAGCGTGACTGCGCGCATGTGTTTGTGTGTATGTGTGTGTGAGTGTTTGTGTGTGTGCGTGTGTGTGTGCGTGCGCGTGCGTGCGTGCGTATGTGTGTGGGTATGTGTGTGTGTGTGAATGTGTGTCAAATGTGTGCATGTTTGTGTGCTTCTTTATGTGTGCGCGTGTGAGGAGCACCACAGACCTGTCCACGTGTTTGCAGCTGACTGTTATGCCTCAAGTGGTACCAATTGTGCTGATTAATATGGCTGTCTAAATATTTCATCGTATCCTACATTTGATCATCATATTCTGAGACAACACCAGCAAACCTCACAAATATGCCAGAGAAAGACACACCTTGTATTTATATAACACACATACACTGACACATCTGCAAGAGGACACATACCTCAAACTTCAGCACACACATACATACATACTTACATAATTTGACACACACACACACACACACACACACACGCACGTGTACGCAAAACATGGCACATGCACACACAAATACTCAAACACACACAAACGCAAACACAAACAGCTACACAACACACAACCACATTCACGCAGGCACACGCACACGCACACACACACACACACAAATACTAGCACTAGCACATCAGCAGGTGGGCAAGTACGTACCTCGCAGTGTACAAGGTACGCAGGCACATCCAGCTCCGCCATCAGCCGCATACTCTCCACTTGATAGAACTGTTGCGTGGTCTCTAGGAAAGGGTGCTCAAAGACATGTGTGTACACGCCCTGGGGAGGGAGGCAAGTGTGTGTACACGCATGTGTGCATGTGTGTGGGGAGGGAGGCAAATGTGTGTACACGCATGTGTGCATGTGTGGGGGGAGGGAGGCAAATGTGTGTACACGCATGTGTGCAGGCGTGTGGGGAGGGAGGCAAATGTGTGTACACGCATTTGTGTACACGTGTACACACCCTGGGAAGGGAGGCAAATGGTTGAAAAGGATGAACAGTGTCAAGCACATTGGGGGAGCGGCTCGCAGAGGCAGACACAAGGGGGGAGATCAGCAGCAGGGGCATTGCTGCTGCATTTGTAGGGTTGGCCAGAACTATATACATATACGGTGTGTAAACATTTTTTTGGCAGGGAAATCACAAAATATACGGTCATATACCCTGTATATATACGGTTCTGGCCAACCTTATGCGTTTGGGGGTACGAAAGTCTACGTTCTTGCAGACACATCCTGCTCGGAGAGCAAAAAGAGGAAACTTGATGAAAACGGGTTCAGATTTGTTGACAGCCATCGTCTGGAAGGATGTTGGGACAGGTGCTCAGGATACGTTGCCTTGCACCACGATGAGAAGGGCGGCGCGCTTGAGAGGGCTGTTTTGTTGTGTTGTGTTGTGTGTGTGTTTTGTGTTGTGTGTGTTGTGTTGTGTTGTGTTGTGTTGCTGCTTGAGAGGGCTGTTGTGTAGCATTATTTGCAGCGAACACCATGAGCCAGCTACTGAACTTCCACATCGTTGACAGGAAGACACACATGCCTACGCGCACACACACACACGCCTACGCACATACATAAACACACGTACGCAGGCACACACACACACACACACACACACACACAAACACAAGCAAGCACGTGAACAGATGCGCGACCTGACACATGAAACGCAAAACACTAGTCGTGCACAAACAAACACACCATGTTGTTAAGCATGCGCAGCAAGCTCTTAAGCCGTGTCCTGTCCACAGACTCCCCTTGGCGCTCTCGACCAATCAAGCACAGCAGACCCTCCACAGTGCGAGCCCCCACCTGCAGGTTTGCACGTCAGGTGGGACAAACAGCTTTGACAACAGTGTTGGAATGTTCCATACACATTAATAACACCCCTCCACGGTGCGAGCCCCCACCTGCAAGTTTGCACGTCAGGTGGGACGAAAAGCTTTGACAACAGTGTTATAGTGACCCTGTTGAATGACCGCACAATAAAAAGGCTGACCACCATCCTCCAATTTAGATGCCGGCTTAGCAGACAGGTAACATTACGCACACGCGCACACACTTTAGGGGGTTGGTTTTTTTAGAATTAGGGTTTAGGTTAACCCTAGGTTAACCCTAACGTAAACCCTCCTAACATGCACATAAAAAATTTGCAACTGACTCATTCTCGTTGACCATGCTGTGTCCAGGTGCCGCCTGAGCAGGTGTAGGCCCCTGTCAGTCTGCCACAGATTGTACACATTGCACACCCATGCGCGCACACACACACGCACACACACACACACACACACACACACACACACACACACACACACACACACACACACACACACACACACACACACACACACACACACACGCACACACACACACACACACACACACACACACACACACACACACAAGCGCTGTACCTGACTGTGCCCCTCTAGGTGCCGCCTGAGTAGGTGCAGGCCCATGTCAAAGATTGAGCGCACTGAGGTGGAGGCAATGACGTGTGTGCGGTCCAGGTACAGAAAAATCTGTGCATTGCCAAACAAGCAAGTTACTATTTTTGTATTGAATGGTGTGGAGACATGCAGATCTAACTGTCAAGTATCAAACAAAATAATCGATGTGATTTTCTATGTGATTCTTGCAGCAC
>Ga0307947_1001396_pt1:17500-19041 | contig 19041 bp, 26 predicted proteins | sample OrgLakmetagen232_FD_201840 | JGI IMG/M metagenome (GOLD analysis project Ga0307947, IMG submission 201840) | Saline water microbial communities from Organic Lake, Antarctica - #232 | ecosystem: Environmental > Aquatic > Non-marine Saline and Alkaline > Saline | place: Antarctica...
CTTGAAGCCAGAGGAGCAGGAGCACCTGAAGAACTTGCCGGGCAAATACGTGGACATGGCGAGCCAGCACGGGGAGGTTATGAGGCTGCTGAAGATGAAGCAGCAGGAGTACACATTATGAGGGAGGCATGGCGAGCCAGGCATGGGGGTCTCGAGACCGCTGAAGCGATCTATTGTGAGGGAGGGAGGGTATGTCCCAGCTGCTGCTGACGTGGCAGGAGAGGGCACTTGCTGAACGTGCGCATTCTTTTGTGACGTTGAGCAGCCATGCCATGCCATGACGGGATGCATGGAGGCCAAAGCTGTAATTTGAAGTTTGTATGTCGTGAGGTGTGTGGTTGCATTGCATTGCAGCTTGACTGGGTGCGTGGTGTGAGGGGTGCTTCGTCATGTGGCTGCATAGTCACAAGCAGCGATACTCGTTTTGTTTTTTTGAGGGGCGCTGTTGCGGCAGGAGTGCTTGTCGCAAGGGTTGGGGGGGGGGAGGGGGTGTAGCAGGGTCGGAAAGGGTTGGAAGTGCAGCTCTTCAGATCGATGTCTAGTTTATTGGCATCATGGGTAATGTGCCCTCTGACTTGCGACTGAGAAGGAAAGCAGAAGTGGAAGGAGCAGTTAGGTATGAAGTGTACACCTGTTTCCTGGTGGAATATTATCATCGCAATGCAATTGTTTTTCTCTTATTAGTTTACTAAGCCAAATGTGGCTGACAGTCGAGGTGCATCATGATTCACTTATTTGAATACTTCAAGTAGACATGTCCAGTCGGACGTTGATGATCCTTTTCTTGATTTAAAAGGCCATCACATCTACTGAAAAATTTTGTTCAATTATTGGACTTCGCACGCACTAGCCACAGCCCTGCCTAAATTACTTGAAATAGGGGCAGGGTGTGTCAATTGGAGCAGAAGCTATCAAGCCATAAAAGTGAAGACTGTGCATCCTGATGACATAACAGATACAACCCTCGATAAGGAGGATCAGGTTTTCGCATGGAACGCGTTCAGAGCTCAATACGTGTATTTCACCATCTTGATTTGGCCAGGTATCAGATCATTGGGGCCTGAAAGGGTAAGGCTGGAGTCTTATTGGAATCACCGTCAGCTGGTAGCTTGTCGTAGCAATTCACCGTCACTGCCAAGTATATGACCTAGCACAACAATGGCTTCCCCAACTTATTGAACGAGAGATCAGGCAAATCAATCTCAACTGAAAAACCAACTAACCAAATCACACAAATCGTCACTGCCACCAATTGGGCGTGCCAAGCTGGTACTCTGTAAAATTGGGTAACAATACACAGCGAGTAGGAATACAACGTTTTAACGGTTTACAAGGAAATTTGGGTACACAGTGCCATCAGTGAGCAGGAATATAGCCCCTAACCTGAACAACAGCAACGCAGTTTTACATCTGGAAAGAAATAAAATAAATAGAGCCGCTGTGCTCGTTGCAGTGGCTCTCTCAATTTTTGTCGGGTCTGGCGACCTGTGTTGGTATGCATGGTTATCAGGAGACCAGCCTCGCCGTCTCCTCTTCACGTG
>Ga0307947_1001397_pt1:5000-19037 | contig 19037 bp, 18 predicted proteins | sample OrgLakmetagen232_FD_201840 | JGI IMG/M metagenome (GOLD analysis project Ga0307947, IMG submission 201840) | Saline water microbial communities from Organic Lake, Antarctica - #232 | ecosystem: Environmental > Aquatic > Non-marine Saline and Alkaline > Saline | place: Antarctica...
ATGCTAGATTCAAGCCATTACTACAGCAAGAAATGGCCAAACCTAATGATCTTAACACAATGACTCACAACCCGACCACCACTAGTGACTCGCCTCTAGAAATCCAGCAAGCGTTGAGAACCTGCAGGCAATGGTGCGGCGCAAGCGATCAGACACCTTGACAATTCATGCAGCAATGCAAAGACGAGTTTTGAGTGCAGGAGCAGCTGCATACAGAAAGAAACACATACACACATACACACAAAAGAGACGCAAGGACGTATTCACAGATGATGACACACACAAACACGCCTCACCTGCCTGGCGGCCAGGCTTTTTTCCGCCCCAGCAGGCACCAGTCATCCTGCTGCACAACCCCGCCTGTTGCTGTTGGCACTGCAGGCGCTGTCGAGGAGTCTGACCGCGATGGGGGGGACAGCCTGCTGCTTCCAGATGTGACCAGCTGCAGGGACGGAACAAGTGATCATACCATGTCAGGATCGTGTCGCGTAAAGAATTGCTGAGTTCAGTATGCAGTACCTGAACTCCCAGTCTCGCAGTGCAGCAGAGTGATATCACTCTTGCTTTTTGTGGGTACTGGTGTTTGTTTCTTCATCTTTCGGGCAGCAATCAGGGTTGGCCAAAGCAGTGGACGCACGCTGTATATGACTAGGGTTGGCCAGAACCATACAGATATATGTATATACGGTGTATTCAAGGTATATTTTAAGCAGAGAAAGCATCATACATACGGTCCTATACGGTTCTGGCCAACCCTATATATGACCGTATGAATTGCACTCCCCCTGCTATGGTCACCAGATACACAGAACAGGGTATGTGCGTTTATACTTACATGTATCGTTTTGGCCACCACCAGGAAATGACCCCCCACCATTTCACGATGCTAACAAATTAGAACCTTTCATTCTTCGGCTGCATTGTGAATGGGATGGGTTTGCTAGGGCAACGTCACACAAAAGGCGCCTTTATCCTTTCACAGCCTTGCATGTGTTCAGCGTGACTTGTTGCTATGTGAGAAACATGTAACAAAAATTGTGGTAGAAGTCCAGCATTCCGGTGCACTGACCCATATGTGGATGGATGCCAGATCATGTAGTAGTTCATGTGCTGCTACGCAAAAACCACTGTATTACTTAAAGATGCACGTGTTTAGCGTGTCTCGCGACCCACAAACGCATCTATTATCAGGCATCTATACCTACAGTTTTGAAATCGCACCATGATGACAGCTGGGTCCAAGCGTGGGTAAAGGGAGGGCGCGCGTGCAGAACTTTTGTCTTTTACGCTCCTGTTGTAGCCACCTGGATTTTGAATTTCATAGAAATGTGTGTGTGTGTGTGTGTGGTGTATGTACGTGTGCGTATGTATGTATGTGTAGGTGTATGTGTGTTTGTGTGTTTCATGTTGCGTATATATGTGAGATGTGATATGGGTCATACAGTGATAGTGATAGCGAGCAAGGCAGGACCGGCTGCAGAGAGCACTGTGGGATGAGGTTGAAAACTGCGGCAACTTCACTTTCATTCTACGCATCAGCTTTAGATGGAAGAAGTCTACAGGCCACATTGTTTGTAGCTCGGGTTTCAACGCTCTTAGGCTGTCACACATATTTCAAAGTCCTTTATGTGCATTTGGCCTTTTTAAACTGGCAACCCTGTAAGCATCAACAACATGAACACATCACAGCATAAGTGTGTGTGTGTGTTTGTGTGTGAGTGACACTACGACATCTACTAATAGAGACCAAAATAAAAAACAGATACAGCTACCATCTTTGACCTAACCACAATGGCTACTGTCCCACAATAATCGCAAAAGCGAGAAAGAAACAAGTATACAAATACAACATACCTGCACCAGCCACTGTCTCTGCCCCAGTGATAGGGTGGAACCGTTCCTGTGTGCATGCGTGTATTTGTATATGCGCGTGTGTGCGCGTGTCTATGTGTGTATGTATGTGCGCAGGTGTACGTGAGTTCTGTTGCACCGCAAAAAAATGGGCATGACTTTGGAAGAGATCAGTGTGCATTTTGGTGTTGGTTAAACATGCCTGTGTGCATATGCATTTTGGTGACAGAACACACACAAATACACGCACACACGCACATGGCGCTTGTTACCTTGGAGTGCCACTGTGCAAGACCGGAGGCTGCAGCTAGCAAAGCCGCTTCTCCTTGCTGCATTTGCAATTGGACAACAAGCGTTGTTGTTTGAGTGAGGTGCACTATATCGCTTTTGAGTGGGCTTCACACAGTAGAGCATGGTACATCGAAGCGAGAGGTGCATTCCCAGAGAGGGACACAGTTTGGATTATCTTGTGTTCATGACAGCAGAGGGAGCACAGCTCTGCTGTCATCTGTCCGCACTGAGTCCTATTCTGTTTGACATCCGACCTAGTAAAGGCAGCAAAAGGCAATGCATCAGCGTGTACAGCGTTGCACATAATATGACTGATAGGCAGCTCAAAAAGCCTGAAACATAGAGCGTGCGACCCTGAAGATCACTTGGAAAATGACAACGCATTCCATGGCCTGCCAAGCGTGCAGGCCTCCACTCAAACACGTCACCCTATTCACGGACATCCCATCACTGACATTCAACTCACCGTTCCTGCAACCTCAATGATTCTCTTGCATTAAAAATCGCGCAGACGTGACTAAAAAGCTGCACCACAGAAACATGGCACACTAGCACTTCATGGCGCAACAGTTGTGTAGGCATCCAGTCAAAGACATAACCTCAACCGCTGCAAGTAAACAAACACAAGGTACCTGCAGTTCTTGGCCTGCCATGCGTGCAGACATCCACTCAGGTTTGGTGCCATTTGAAGAGGCGACAGACACATCTTTGAGGAGCTCGTCAGCATCTTTCACAATGCACCTGCCCACGTGGTGAGTCATTGCAGAGATCATGTACAAGGAAAGCAGCGGTGTAAATTTCAGGAGGCCGTGACCAAATGAAAGCAGTATAAGAGGCAAGAGGCGCAACAGTGTTAGTTTTACTGTTGCCTCAAATGCTGCCTTGCCTGTTGCCTTAACTGTTGCTTTGCCTGATGCCTTAAATGCCTGGCGTGTTTCCTCTGAAAACGTGTAGGTTACACGCCAACGACAACATTAATCCGAGATGACACAGAAAATACACAGCCAGGATACATTGACCCCCCTTGTTAATATAAAGTGTGTCGTGCGATCTCTGACTACATCTTTAGATAGTCAGAGCACAGAGACAAACACTCATTCTGTACTGTACACCATCACACCCAGTGCTGCCAATGCAATCATTTGACCCCCCCTTTACTCAGGTACAAGAAGCTGCCATACAAATGATGGCATCTGTAAATCACATACCATCGAAGACCATCCATGGATTGGCATGCAATTTATGACTTCTTCAAAGCAAATGCCATGCATTGAAGGCCATCCATGGACAGGCCACAGTTATGTACATCATACAGGGCATTTGTTTGGTAGAACAAATATACAGCTTACATATAGGGTACACATACACAACACTGGCCTGAACAAGTGAATTAAGTCCCTCTTATGCACCGTTTCTAAACCCTAAAAATATTCTGAGTGTCCCCCACACGCGCAAATGATCACCAACGTTCATCAAAAGATGTACACTGACATTAACGTGATCGCTACAACCATTGCTACATTCACCACTTACCCAAAGTAGGCTGAGCCAAGAGCATCCACACCCTGCGCATGCGAGGAAAGTCAGAAAACAACAGGCAAATTTTGTTATGGTGAGAACCGCAAAAACATGGGCAAACACAACTAAAGCACATGCCTGTGTTAAAACAGCTGACGGGGTACTAGAGGCGCGAGGGCATAAATGCACAAACATTGGCAAGCATTACATGTTATAGCGTGCTTTTTATGCACAGCGTGCAGTGGACGTGAGCAGGACAAAAGTTATACAATCATAACTCGTGATAATATGATGTTCAGTGTAGATGTGGAGCAGCAGGCCCGTCAAGCATGAGACTGCACAAGTTGCTTGCGCTATCGAGACGAGATCAAGACAAGATAAAATGTGTGATTGGAATGAGTGACATACGTGAGATCGTAGAGACAGCACCACTCAACACCCTCAAGGCACAGGGTTACCAACGTATGGAAGCAAAGAAAGCGCGCACCATGAAAATATAGGCATCAGGACCTGCCGCGTGCTTTCCTGCGACGTCTTTGGCTCCAGGCTGTTTATGCACGTGTTGTGTGTGTGTGTGTGTGTGTGTGTGTTCATGCATGTGTTTGTGTATAGAGGTGTGCATGGATGTCTGTGAGTGAGTAGAAAGAGAGAGAGAGATAGAGAGAGAGAGAGTGTGTGCGTGTGTGTGTGTGTGTGTGTGAGAGAGAGAGAGAGAGAGAGAGAGAGAGAGAGAGAGAGAGAGAGAGAGAGAGAGAGAGAGACGGTACCAACAGATCATGAAAGGGGACAACAGAGACTCCTGTATTCCCTTTTATATCATACAGGGCTGAACAGATCTAGCTTTGTGCCTAGGGCTGCCTTTGCCTGTGATTCTATAACTACCAAGCCCTAAACCGTGTTTCACCGTAAAGTTTCCTGTTGCCAATTAGCTCTGTGCACGCATCCTGCACAGCTTTGGCAAACTTGTTTGTCCCCGTTTTAGAAGAAGAAACTGCTTGTTTATGCTCCTCCTTTTTTTTGTAGCAGAGCAATAGAGAGAAAATGACAAAAACTGCCTTCTTGGGTAAGTAACACAGCCATGCGCTCCGTACCTGAATTACGTAAGGCAGCAGCTGCTGGTCGCCCGGTCGCCTGAGCGTTTGAAACAAAGGGATAACGACTAGTATGTTATTACAGGTTTATGCAGCAGAAACAACAACAGGCGTTTGCTGGCAGCATGCTGACTGATGGCTTGGGCTGGCCTTGGAATGAGCTCCTTTTGCTTGGCGTGCTTGTTGCACGGATAGCTTTCATCGCAGTAACAGCAAGCAGCTTGTTTGTGTGTGTGTGCATGTGTGTTTGTGTATGCGTGTGTATGCGTATGTGTTTGCGGGTTTATGCGTATGCATGAACGTGTTGAAAGTGCGCTTGCGCTCCCTTTGTAACCCTTAGTGAACCCTCTGGAAGAGGTGCTTTGCTCTTATCAGTTGACGCATAGTCTCCCCTTCCTCTTTCCAGCTGACCTTCTTAGGTAATTCTTGCAAGTGAACAAAGAGCAACACGTGGACCCTGGAGCACAAATTCACCCAGGCTAATTCCACTTTACAGTAATGGCCTCCATATCCGTGTTGTCAGTGCGAGGCATTTCATACATACATATACCGTGCAAGGTGCGTGCAAGGTGTGGGATACAAAACTGTACCTGTGCACGAGCACTTGGTCCCCAAACAGCGGGAGTAGGCATGAGGTGTCCTCGGACATGAGCTGCGTGCAAACGTGTGAGAGTTTGTGCTGCTCGCGTTCATGGAATACCCTCATAGCCCTGTGGCTTCAAGTAACGTTTCCACCATTCTCTAGCTCCTGACATGACTGCTATTAGCACACAAAGAAAGCAGCAAGGACACGCATCCTTCATTATCAAGGAAGCTTAGAGGGTTGTGCTGCTACTTGGTCTATCAGGAATATATATTTGCTAACATTACTTGTCACGGGCCAGGCGAACAAAAGGATGGTGTCAGTGTACTGCATCATGATTGTTAAGACAGTCCTATTCTTACTTCTCCCAGAACCTGTTCTTTGAGTAAGTCGAGGTTCACACCTGAGACAATTTGTCTCTGTCCCTCCGCCATTCAGCTTTCCGATCAAGAGGGAAGTGGCAGAAAAAGGGTAATTCTGCGGCACCCTGCACTTGCTGTACTGCCGCAATGTGGTTGCCTACACAAACAAAACACGCCATGTCAGACTTTTTGTTCTGTCGAGTGTGTGTGTGTGTGTGTTTTGTGTGTGTGTGTGTGTAATTTGTGTGTGTTTGTGTAGTGTGTGTGTGCGTGTGTGTGTGTGTGCGTGTGTTGTGTGTGTGTATGTGTGTGAATGCTTGCATGTAATCAACTTTTTGAAATTGAGCATACCTGCATGAATCAAACTCCTTTTTCTCGCGAACTGGGCAATGGTGGTTCGCCGAGGGAAGACTAGCCTGTGATTAATCCCGTGATTTAATCTTCCTAAAATCATGATTGTTAAGCCTTATTTTCTTAGGATATAGCTGTGTAACCCTTACCCCTTACCCCCTTATTTTCTTATTTTTTAGTTGACTAGCCTTTTTGTTTGTCGAGCTGTCGACTTGCTGGTTCTTTTTGTTGAGCAGCCATGACATTTAAAATCCCAATGACAAAATTTGCCCTACGAGATCACGAAAAATACTGTCCTTACAGTAACAGGTCCGGGGAAAACTCAGTCAAGGCTGCTTGTTGCAGCAGCGCGCGAATAAGAAAATAGCTTAAATCAGAGAAAGGTCCTCGCTGTTTGCACGTGAGCCGGACTTGAGCTTGATGTAGGCGTCGTGTGTTTCCTGGATCACCTGTCAGAGAGAAAGACAGAAAGCCAGGTGCACAAGATGAAAACGTGTACGTCAGGATACGCCTCAAGAAAAACTTGAACCAAAGCATAGAAACCTTCCTGGGCTGGTGCCTTTTCGGTGTGCTTCATTATTATTGGTACAAATAAAGCAGCCCTTTGTTTGGTAGTAGTAAGAATATTGACCTGTGTCTCTCTCTTTTTATACACAGCTGGGGACAATGACAGACAGACAGACAGACAGACAGACAGACAGACAGACAGTCAGTCAGTCAGTCAGTCAGTCAGTCGGACGGACGGACGGACGGACGGACGGACGGACGAACGGACGAACGGACAGATGGACACAGACGGACAGATGGACAAACAAAACCACGCTACTTGTGTTTGTCTGGATTGTTTGCAACCAGCTGCACACCTTGTCTGTAAAGGCACGGTCCATGCACTTGTTTTCGTAGCCGAACTTGTTGGCGGGCTTGCCGTCAGGGATCTTGTAGTCGCGGAACCAGGTCAGCACTTTCTCGAGCTCACCAGGGAAGTGCCTGTTTACATGAGTACACAAATTGTTGAATCACTTAATAAAAACCATGCTTCTTGCTTACAAGAACAGCTTGTGCATAGTGCATTGGCAGATTTTAGCAGTCCAGACAGGATGGGTTCATTATGACGTGGGGAGATATGCTGGACACTCCGCTCAAGGTAAATGCATAATGGAATGGGCATAGTGGTGTGTCATATCAGCTCATTCCTTTGTGGCAGTTTTTCACAACATGACCATTAGTATCCTTTTCATACGAGCAGATGGTTTGTAGAGGACATATCATCCAGTGCACGGCTTGCAAGACCTTGCGGAGACCCTTCACTTGAACATGGCAGGTCTGGAAATTCAGGAGGACACGCGATGCAACATTTGGAGACCAGCAATAAAATTTTATCGCTCACTTCTCCACGTCTGCTACGTCGTTGACCATGGAGGCTTTGGGGTCGTCCAAGGAGATGGCAATGACCTTCCAGTCCAGCTCGCCATCGTCAATCATAGCGTACACGCCCAAGGGTTTGACCTGTAATTGGTGTAAATTTTAAAAGTTTTCTGTTCCTGAGAGTACACACAAACACCCCTGGACACCTAGATCAAGATTACAAGGAAAGGGCGTCGACACCAGGCACCCACCCACCAATACATCACCGCAATATTTAACCACTCCCGTCGTTCACCTTGTAGACACCTCCTTGTCGGTGTGCGCTGCTGCCGATCTCCACAACATCCACGGGGTCATTGTCACCCTGTTCATGCGCGATGGTGATAAAATGTTGAATTGCAGGAATGGTTGCAACTTTTTGCTGCTGTCATTCTTAGCTATTGTCCTTGCCGTACACAGGTCCGTGCTGCATACGTGTCTGTGCTGCACAGCATGCCCGCTGTTGTTGTCTCAAAGCAAACGAGTCAGGAAGTGCAGAACCTAGGTAACCGCTTAAAATAACAAGCTGATCAATGATGCAGCAAGCTTATCAATCAACTCACAGCTGCGTCCAGTGCAGAGTCCTTGTGGCCTGGATCCTCCCATGTCTGCATTGGCAGCAAAGGTATTGTACATGTGGTCATGAGCACGACGAGCCGCTCAACTCAATCAGTCAATTGTTTGTTGCTGCTGCAGCTGCTGCCGGCTTGCCTACCTGGGGCAGCAGACCATAGTTCCAGTTTATGTTGTAAGGGTAGAAGCGGAGGTTGCCCTTCTTCACATCCTGCTTGATGGGCGTGCACTCCTCACCCTGCGTGTGTGGCAGGCGCCGAGCAAAAGCAATGCAAATTAGATGCACATAATAATAGTGCAGATACATGTAAAAGTCACATTGAATTTAGGACCAATGTTTATACTTGAGGCTGCTGAGCAAGGCAGAGGTAGAACAGCAGGGCACTCGCTACATTTTTCATACTGCAACTAGGTCTCGTTAGGTGATGACGGATGTTCCAGCTGTAGGTAGGTTAACCCTTCATTCCCTGTCGTTACCGCTTTTTTGCTCTAGCTTCACCCCCTCCACCTACGCACCGTGGCCACCTCCATCTTGGCGGAGGTCTCCTTGGGGATCTCGCAGATGTAGTGCAGGTTTCCGTCTCCGGTATGCAGAGGGATCTCGTGCCAAGGGGAGATGGTCTTGGCTGTGTGTGTGTGTGTGCGCATGTGTGTGTGTGCGTGTGTGTGTGTATGTATGTAAAGAGAGGGGTTCAGTGAATGCCGAGGGCATGCATAGAGTGTGTCTTGAAAAAAGCAAGCATCAGCAACGCACGCACCTCCCTGCTTGAAGAATACACGGAAGTCCAGGGAGTCTTTGGGGCCCTGAGAATATGGTCACCACAATGGGGGAGAAGAGTTCAGTAAGTTGGCAAAAGACAAGGATAAGAAAGAGTGTGGGGAACACGCAGTTGCATCGTGCTTGCACAGAAAACTGCACCTACAAAAGCTCCCTCTTCCTCTCACCTTCTGCTCGTTGGTGTACGCGGCCACCTCGGCGGCCTGTGCCTTCACGGACAGGTGCTGGACGGAGTGCCTGTGGAAAGGCTGGACCCTGGGGACGCATCCAGCCTTCGCCAGACTGGGACGGATGGCCTGTATGTATTTGCGAGTTCGATGCACGATAAGGAGCGATGTATAATGCATGTACGACGAGGTGCAAGCATCGGCCTCCTGATTATCGAGCCACCCTCGCAGAACGCACCGCCTTGCTGGACAGAGCTCGGAGAGAAGCCATCGTAGCAGCCATTTTGTATCAAATTTTAAAGTGGATTTTCGCGAACACTGATCAGAGTTTTTAAAGGCCTTCCTTCCTTTTTATATTACTGACACCAGAGCAGAAAGCTGGTGCATGGGTGCCTAGCCATTGAATAGCCCCACTGGGCATCTGCTACCAGTCTGCCCAAGTTACCGGTGTGCCCTTGTTGCAAAAGAATGTGTTAGCTTGAACTATGCCGCTCATACGCGCTTATTTCCACTAGATACAACAGATGCATGCACGCACGCGTGCACACACACACACACACGCACACACACACACACACACACACACACACACACACACACACACACACACACACACACACACGCACACACACACACACACACACACACAAACACACACACACACTCACATACACATACACACACATACGCACTCACTCTCTCACACACACACACACACACACTCACACACACACACACACGCACACACGTACACACACGTTCACGCACACACAAATTGCTGCGCAGACACAGGAAGAGGGGCTGCGCAGGGCGAACTCAGGATGAGCTTCCAGCTCTACAGGCAAACGATGATGGGAGGTAAGAGGCTGTGGGAGAGCTTGTGAAAACGTGAGCACGTGCATGCTATTAATGACCACGCATACTGACAAATCTTTCCTCCTCATGCTGCTTGTTTGCAGACTGCCTCGTGGAGGGTGAGTAGGCTTCTATGGGTAATGCGCTAGTTTCACAATCAGCAAGCCCTTAAGACAGCATGCATGCAATCTACCTTCATTTAAACCCCCCTCCATTTAATCATCCATACTAATCAACATGTCTCACCCTGTACACTCTTCTCCCTCTGGTCCTTCAGCGCTGGAGGAGTTGATCGAGCAGGAGAAGATGCCTGCTGATCTGGCACAATCCATCGTCACCCAATTCGACAATGTAAGTGAACCTGCAGACCCTTTCTTAGGCATCCCCACGCAGCTTCCCGACAACCCTCTCCTCTCGACACATCTCAACATGTCCCTCTTCATGCTCTGCTCACGGACGCATGAGTGCCACACCTGTCCTCTTATTTGCATGCTTGCAGTCCATGCTGGACGCCTTGCGCAACCACGTGACAGGGAGGGCCCACATCAAAGCCAACCTCAAGCACTATCGCTACTTCGACAACGTGAGATCATCAAAATGGCGCTTGGTCTTCTCAGATACTTGGATTTCAAACTGTTTGTGTGTGCAATGTGTTTGGACAAAAAAATGGTGGTTTCCCTGCTGAACAGTCTGTATATGCATCGCATCATGCATGGCAGTGGCCGTCCCTGCCAATGATATGTGCTTGTACGCGTGAGAAGAGAAGGCGGTGGAAGCTTTGTGTCAAGCCAGGATCTGCCAATAGGATTTTCCACAACCCATAAGTTCTAGACATGCTTTGATTGACCCGTCCTCCTGGCCACGAATGCTGAACAACACTGGTAATGCTAATTTTTTGCAGCAAAGTATGGCACTATCGTAAGGCATGGTGCGCTGCTGAGAGGTTACTGCACACGGCAAGAGACTGCGCACTCCAAAATTGTTTGTTGATATCCTGCATGGAGTAAAAAGGGCAAGCCTTGAGCCACATTTTCAAGGGTGGCAGCATGTTGTACATCCAACATCCCTGAGATGCTGCTGCATACCACAATCTCTTTTGATGTCACGCTGCAGGTATGGCAATTTACCTTAGAGAATGTGGTCTTCAGGCTGACCCCTACAGGCGGGGGTGCTGGGAACGCAGGCCACGAGGTGAGCTTTGCATTCACCTTTTTTGTGTTAAGTAGAAGGACAGAGTTAATTATGGGGCATGAGCCATGAGGCATCTGGTTGTTCTTGAGGGATGTATGGACTGGCCGTGGTTGATTTGTGACGACCACAGCTACTAGTAAATAAAAAAAAAGTTGGTGACCTACAGCCTTGTTGTAGTCCTTACTAGTTAGATATTTGGGATTTTTTGAAAGAGGGGCCAGTATCAAGTTGCCGTCGCTTTCTAAAGTTGGCGTGTTAAGCTTGGTTGCAAAAGTGGAGTGAACGTATGTTCCTGTCCATAACAAAATGTAATAAGCGGCAGCCTTGCCATGCACTCTTAGTACAAGATGAAATCCGTACCGGTTTGATTTCAAAGCTTTTATAAAGTCAGGGCATCTGTAAAGCAAGAGGATAGAGGGATCTGCCCCAGGTATCATACACTTTCAATCACTTTGTCAGAACCTGAAAAAGATCAGTGAGATATTATGATTTCTGCAGTACCTTTTCAGAGGGGGTTATCTAGGCAAAAGTCCAACCATGCTCCTTTTTGCATTAAAGGGGCAACTATTCACACGTCACTTCTTCAAATTGGACCCAATCCAGCTTCAAACTGATGTTGACTTTATGAGCTACCAGAGCATGTGCTCAGATGTAGACAAGTCGCCCTGTGTATGGAATAAACGGCCAAATATAATCGCTGTGCTCCTGAGTACCCTAGATGGGTGCTTTCCAGGGGGAACGACACATTGATTAGCACATCTCGCCAAAAACTTGGGTTTTTTACTCCACTTCTGTTGCAATGATCTCTGTTTATTATAAGAACTCCAAAAAATAAAAAATCTCAGTTTGGTGCTCTGGCTGATCAGATACAGCACATGGCTGCTCAAAAAGTAGGTTCACGCTGCGGCCGATTAGCTATGGCACCCCTAACTTGCTAGTTTCAAGCTCAGACCTGATATGCAGAGCTAATTGTAAGGAGTTTAATGCAGCTGAGTTTGCAAAAACCATACCTATGTTGGGCCTCAGATAGCCCCTCTGGTACCTTACTTTTGCAAGCTTGTATTTGGCCTTATCATAATGCTCTGCCTTCTTATTTCATGTCCCAAGTGCACCAACCATCATCTGATTGCAATAACATGCACTTCATAATTTGATAAACATGAAAGCATAGACGTGCAATCTAAACGTGATGTGCTTGAGGTTAAAGGGCATGTACCTCACCATGCACATGAAACAATGAGCCAGGCAGACTAGGCTTTTATCCTGAATAGGAACAACCAAAAAAGGCCCCTCTTGCCTTAGTTACAACACAATCAGAAGGCTGGCCCTCCTGCTATTGCTGACGGCTAGTACCAGCAAAACAGGTCGGTCATCCTTCCAAATCACAGGGCAGGTGGCGCTGAAACTAGGTTTGTTCAAGAGGTAGCTGCAGTAGTGTGTGCCTGATTTAAGGGTCTATAAGGGAAACACACACATGGATTGAAATCATTCTTGACAGCAAAATAACGTACCATGGCCTGACCTGACAGACCTGACAGGTCAGGCCTGGATCCGTGTGCTGATGAGGGTCATTTGAATCACTATGGGCGCGTCTAGTGCATACTTACCAGCGCATATTTCAAAGCCTGTGTCTGTCCAAAGGAGGAGAGCAACATCTTGATCTGCTAGGTTCAAAACGAGAAGCTACTTATCTTGACCCAAAACACCGTACTTGTGCATTCTTATCCATCCTTGATACTTGTGGCAATGCATCATGTGCGGTGCTCCTTTTCCTTGCAGATCAGCTGTGACAAGGCAAAGGTCGTGTGCGTGGACTCCAAGCTCATCGACGAGGCAATAGAGTCCATCGTAGGGCATCCTGCTCAGGATGAGGGAGCAAAGCAACAAAAGCAATGATGCACCTCTTCCCATTTTGTATTTGACCTGCACTCTGGCCTGCTTTCCTATTACCTGGCTTCACCTGTGCTTGTACATTGTGCCAAATTTTTTGTCTTAGTTAGAAATGCGTTATAGCAATCTCCACATTTTGTGTAGTAATTACTGTGTGTTGCAAAGGTTAGATTCTTTTTGCTTATCATTTATCGAAAACACCATGCTCTTAGCAACAAGACACGCCATCTACTCTGCTGCTGCCAGCACAGAGGAAACAGCCACATTCATGCTCCTCCATTCCTGGAATAAAAATATGAACACAAATTCCCCCTATGCATCACTCAGCCGCAAATACCCACTACATATGTAAATTCCTGGGCACCATCCCATCAGACCAACTCCAATATGCGAAAGTGCCCTTCTGGAACAACATACAAATACCACTTTCCAAACACTCCTGGGAATTGCAGATCATTGCCATATGGAACACCAAGGGCAGGGTCTGCCTCAATGCTCACAACAAAGACTGGCTAAAAGAACTTGCCAAAAAAATCCTTGAGGCAAAGTGGGAAATTCCAAACATACATGACCATCCCTACTAAACAGCCTTAGGTTGTGGACACACTCAGGACTCAACAAATTTAATAAGCTGCCCAATGACCACCCTCAAGCCTCAGAAGGCCCGGATAAAACAAGTGCCCTGATTAGCACTGACCAAGCTCATCATTGTAATATCGACGAAGCACCCCAAAACAGCTCCAGCCAAAACCTAACCCGTAAAGTAATAGATTGACGGGATTGGACCTACACTGATAGCAGCCTCCAAAAGAATGAAGTTGGGCAAGACACCGGATCAGGTGTATACCACCCTCACTTAAACGTTTCCCACTATGTAAACTTAAAAGGCATGGGTATAACCAACACCATCTCACGTGCAGAGCTAGCAGTTATAGCAGCTGCAGTCGTACACGGCTACTCACATATAGCCACTGACAGCCTTACATCACTGCATCAAATCAAAAAGAGCTCTCACACCCGAATCTCCATCGCCTTCACATCCAAGGAGATGTCCTTCAATCTATTGCTAAAGCAATCCGCCAATCACCATCGCCCATCCACTTCTTCAAAGTAAAGTCCCATGCCGGTATTA
>Ga0307947_1001403_pt1:0-2500 | contig 19010 bp, 25 predicted proteins | sample OrgLakmetagen232_FD_201840 | JGI IMG/M metagenome (GOLD analysis project Ga0307947, IMG submission 201840) | Saline water microbial communities from Organic Lake, Antarctica - #232 | ecosystem: Environmental > Aquatic > Non-marine Saline and Alkaline > Saline | place: Antarctica: Organic...
CCCACACCCACGCCCACGCCCACGCCCACGCCCACGCCCACGCCCACGCCCACGCCCACGCCCACGCCCACGCCCACGCCCACGCCCACGCCCACGCCCACACCCACACCCACCGTCATGGGCATTGTGCGCACTGCCCTCATGCCATCCTCCAGCTGCAGGTACTTATTGCACTGGGCCTGCTTAGGGCCGAAGGGATACGACCGGCTCTGAGATAGGATGGACACCACCTGAGACGTGCAGAACGGGCGAGCATAAAAAAGAGGGCGAGGAATTAATAGATTTAATCAATGATGGTGCACACAGGCGTAAAAAGTAAGACGGACAGGCTTTCCCAGATAGTGGGATTTTATTGACAGTGAACAAGGGTTTTAACAGTGAACAAGTGAGCTTAAGAGTTGTACTACGCGAAGAGAGCAGATAAAGAAAAGTGGCCATCGTTGAGTTTTCTGGCGCTTCCTATAAAATCACTCTTACTTAGACTTGTCTTGCTTCATAGCAAGGGATTAAGCATTTTAAAAACAAAAGGTGAATCAGAGCTACTCACATAACTTGTGGGGGGGGGCACGTGGCGATCATCTGTCCAATGTCATTCCTAGAACTACCACTTCAACCTTTCAACCCAACTTCATTTTGACACACACACATACACCCTTACACACCCCTCATCCTAACACACACACACACACTCTCTCACACACACATACAAACATACGCACACACATGCACACGCCCTCATACCCACACGCGCACACACACCCATACACACACGCACACACAATCATACACACACGCACACACACTCATACACACACGCACACACACATACACGCACACACACATACACGCACACATACACACACACAAAAACACACCTGCATGAGCATGTACTGGGGCACTGGTTTGCCATCCCTGTCCACTGTCATTCCTCCATAGGCCATGCGCACTACAGTCCCTGCCAGTCCCTCTCCTGCAATGACAAAGGAAGCGCAAACAAGAAAAATGTTTTTGCTGTGTACCCTGCATGAGATGAGAATTGAAGGGGAGTCATATGTTCTTGAACCCAAGGCCGCCTACGACTGCTACCTTAACTAATTACAAATGCTGATGATGACCCTTGCAAGAACACCCTCGAAGAATCAGCATGAGGTCATAACAGGTCAGCAGCAAGGGTGGCCGATATGCTGGAGCGACAAAGCAACACCAAATAAGTTCAGGCTAGCCAGTTGCCACCTTTGATGCTCAAAGCTCCAGCTGCATCGTGCTTGATGATTTGGCTGGTAACGCAAGCATGACGCGCAAATAAACACAAAGGAACACACGAGGTATATGTATTGACTCACTACAGTGCCCCTACTCCTTCATCAAAGCTTCTTGCAGAGACTTCCTGCCAGCTGCTATGCTGGATTGCCCACAGCACGAAACACGCGTGCACCGCTCATCCTGACATTTGGGAACACACAGCACGCAAGCTACAAGCTCGATCACGTGCCTATTCACCAAAGACATACTATGTGGGCATCCTGCGCTCTGCTGACTTGAACTGCCCATAAAATGCACGCGCACACACCATGAATGACAACATTGTCAACATTGTAGTTGCCAGCAGTAACGCACATTTGATCATCCGTCCACCTCCACATGAGGGCTGTTAGTGCATGACACCTGCCTAACTTAAGGTAGTGACACCTGAAGGCTGTTAGTGCATGACACCTGCCTAAGTTAGTGCATGACATCTGCCTAAATCAGCACCCTACAGCAAGCAGGCGAGCACGTGTGCACTCTCAACTCCCGTTTGGAACCCGTACAAGAACTTGAAGCATGAAACAAACCAATTCCATTAGCCCGCCCACCTTCAAAAAAGAGCTTGTCATGCATACTCTCCAGCTGCGTTCTGCTGAGCTGGATAGCTCGTAGCTCCTCAACATCTGCTTTCTCCTCCCCCTCTTCCTGTTCTTCGTCCTCATCCTCCCGCTTGTTCTCCTCCCGCTCTTTTCTGCTGGGCCGTGGAGCTTCCTCTTCATCCTGAAACACCCGGAGTATTGTTGTTGTGTGTAAATAACTCTCTGCGTGTCAAGCTCTTCTCACTCCCTTCTGCTGGGCCGAGGAGGTTCCTTTTTGCTGCATCCTTTGCTGTGCAAAAACACATCAGTGCAAGAATACCAACGTACTCCTCTTGTAAAGCTATGTAGGGCTGGCCAGAACTGCATACAAACACCATGTACGACCGTGAATCTCATGTCAATGCGTATGTTAACGTATGAACACTGTTTTAATATGAATCGATGGTTCTGGCCAACCCCAAATACCGGTAAAGAAAGGGAGGCAGCCCTGCACAATTTTGAAGAGCGGTGCATGCAGTTGTGAGCCTGCAAAAATTAGCAGCCACGCCATAACCCTTTGACAAAAGTTTGACAAGCATAGTGGATTGATTATCAAGTATCCATTGCTGTGGGTACGACCCCTAGAATGTGGCTGCTTGATCAACACAAGCACCTCC
>Ga0307947_1001403_pt1:7500-19010 | contig 19010 bp, 25 predicted proteins | sample OrgLakmetagen232_FD_201840 | JGI IMG/M metagenome (GOLD analysis project Ga0307947, IMG submission 201840) | Saline water microbial communities from Organic Lake, Antarctica - #232 | ecosystem: Environmental > Aquatic > Non-marine Saline and Alkaline > Saline | place: Antarctica...
CCACCTTGGCTCCTTTTTGCAGGAGGGGTGGGTTATGCGCAAGAAGATTTTGTGGAGTATGATTTAGACAACGAAGATGAAAAGTGGCTGGCGGCCTATAACAAAGGATACAACCAACGACTGTCGGACCTCAAATTTGAGCGCATGCTGTGGCGGTTGGAACTAGCGTGGGCAGAGGCCATGGAGAGCACACTGACTCCCGCAGGTACTTGTGTGTGTTTGTGTGTGTGTGTGTATGTGTGTGTGCGCGCGCGGTTCATGTGCATGTGTGTGTGCGTGTTCGTGTGCGTGAATGTGTGTGTGTGTGTGTGTGAGTATGAGCGTGCGTGCGTGCAGTAAAAACGTGAGTGCACGCTTGCTGGTTCGGCCGCCATCATTGGTCTGCCCACCAATTAATCAAACACCATGTCTGAAATATGTGCCCAGCCCACTGCTCTGTACTTATGTGTGTGTATGCAGAAAAGAGCACGCCTGCTGGCCTGGCCCCCACCACCTGCCTGCCCAAATTGTCAGCAGTTGCTGTGCTGAAAAAGACCGTGGGCGCACGCAGCACAATTTTAGAGGTGTGTGTGCATGTGCAGGCTGCGCATGTATCTAGCTAAAGATATTTCGGTGAAGGGTGTGCAGGAGATTGAGTGTCGATTGTTTGTGGTGTGTTTGATGTAATGATTCAAGGTGCGCAGTTTGGTGCATTTGCAGCAGTTATGTATCAGATGTCTGAAGGAGTTTTGATTCGCAGAGTTGTTAAGGCTCACACACACGCACGCACACGCACATGCTTCATACACACACAACCACACACACACACACACACACACACACACACACACACACACACACACACAAACACACACATACACACGCAATACACACCCCACACACCAAACAAACACTGTCACAGACCGTGTTGTGCGTGCTGCAGCTAGGAAAACACTGACACGCTCACACTTTCATTAAGGTGTTTATGCACACACGCACATTCACACACACACACACACACACACACACACACACACACGTACGTCCGCAGGCAGTGTATGAGTATTGGGCGGCCAAGCGCAAGCGTTGGGGCAAGCCTCTCCTGCGTCGCCTGCAGGCACCCACATATACCAGCGATGTCAACCCCTACAACGTGTTCAGGTGTGTATGTGTGTGTGCGCTTTTGTGTATGCGTGTACCTACGTGTGTGTGTGTGTGCTTGTGCTTGTGTGTATGTGTGTGGGCGTAAGTGTTGACGTGTGTGATTCGTGCATGTGTGGGGTTGGCCAGAACCGCGTATATATGACGTATATTACCGTAAAGATGGTCATTTTCCTGCTATAATTACCGCATATACACCGTTTCTATATGGTTCTGACCAACCCTACTCCGTCCAGTTTTCGTGTTGTCAAGAGTGGAAGTCGGATTCAAACTTAATACCAGAACATCTCCTCTACTTTGTCCGGTACTCTGCTAAAATCTAATTTCGGTCAAGTAGCGTGGAATGAGATGTTAAAACCGCTTTGTAAAGTGTTGCAATGTTTTTGTGGGCGTGTGAGCGCTCAAATCTCAAGAGAATACAGAGCATGCGGATGGCGATTGCGTTATAGCAATTGTCGCCTTTGTACACTCTACGTTGCAGCCTGAAGCAGGCTCGAGTAAAGCGCCCCCCTTTTTGACTTGTTCTCACTCTCACACCCCAAATAATGTGAAAGTTTAATAGAGGGGTACTGATCATCCCACTCGCATTGCTCATTGCTGCAATCGTGTTCCACACAACACCCAGGCCGAGAGAAAAGGTGAACCGCCCCACTACACGGCGGCGACGCGAGAACAGTGTGGACTGCCTAGAAAAGCTGCGCACCATCCACGAAAATATCCTGCACGCAATGGAGATCACAGAGCTCATGGTCATTCGCGAGCGAAAGAAGCGGGACATCTGCGTGAGTGTATGGGCGTGCACATGTTGGAGGAGAGAAGTGTGTGTGTGTGTGTGTGTGTGTGTGTGTGTGTGTTGTGTGTGCATGGTGTGTGTGTGTGCGCGCGTGTGCATGTGCGTGTGCGTGCGTGTAGAGGTGTGCGTGTATGCGCAACCAGAAGGTGTTTGTTGCCTTGGAAGGAGGTTGACTTGGACTTGGGAGCACTGCAGTTGAGCAGCCACCACAAAGCAATCCTTTCACAAACTTGTATTTTGTGCTCATGCACATCACCATTTTGCACACCTCTTCACTGTGCAGCAAGTGGACGTGACTGTGCAACGGTTGCAGCTGAGCAGCCTCCACAGACAATTTTGTTGCGTTCTTAGTATTCCGTGCTCGTGCACTACGCAACCCTGTGCACGCTCCTTCACTGTGCAGCAAGTGGACATGACTGTGCAACGGCTGCAGCTGAGCAGCCACCACCAGCCACGTGAAGTACATGCGGCTCTAGAGCAGGAAGCTGTGGTGAAGCTGCAGGTGAGCCTGAGAAACAAGTGATCAGGGTTGACCAAATTTGTACGCTTACATTACTCGAAGGACTGTATATCTGAAGACCTTCCTACTATGAAGTTAGATATTCTGTTTATTATGGATTTAATTGACCATGAGAAAAATGCAAAACAGATTTGTGTACAGCATTCATGGGAACAGCTGAGGGTGAGTCTGGAAAAAGTACGGTGGACAAGCGAGAGAGTGTAGATCAGGAGAGCGCGCAAGAACAAGTGCTGGCACGTGGAAGGCTGATAAGGAAGTGTTAAGAAGGGCAAGACAAAAAATTTGTGGGCGAGTCATTTTGCTTGGAAGGCGAGGCTAGGGGGGGAAGCATAAGCAAAATGGCTTTACCTTTCTTGCTGCTGCAGTTGTGTTGGGGGAAAACAGCAATACCAGCTGCAGATCCTCAAAAACACTTTTGATAAAGATGTAAGATGCATTAGGTGCAGGTGATATTTCTCTTGTAGATACAATTCTCTCTCTGTGTGTGTGTCTCTCTCTCTCTCTCTCTCTCTCTCTCTGTCTCTCTCTCTGTCTCTCTCTCTGTCTCTGTCTCTCTCTCTCTCTCTCTCTCTCACACACACACACACATTTATACACACTTTAACACAGGAACTTCAAAGCAGCAAACGGCAGATGGACCCTCGTTTGAGCGCATACATGGATGCTGCCCAGGTTAGTAACTATGACAACCCATTTTACAGCACTCGCATTTCATTTGGTATCTAAGCTCTTTCATGCTATTATAGATGCTGCCTTCAATTGCATGTTGTTTCTAACATTGTTTTACAGAACCAAAAAAAAAGTAGCTTGTTGTCGTTGTAAGTGTGCTTGTGTGCAGCAGGAATTGCTAGTTATTTGGGCGCCCTGCAACATGGGACATTTATTCGCACACAAACACATGCACATAAACACATGCACAGAGCAACAATACATACACACACAACACGCGCACACACACACACATACACACATGCAGGGCGGCTTTGCCAATGCCGATCTAGACTCCCCGCTGCGCTTGTCGCTCATTCACAAGCGGCGACGTATTGAGCGAGATGCGCGCTCCTTCCAGGCTGTCACAGACCCTACCTCCCTTGCCCCCTTGCCTCCCCCACCCCCTGCCCCTGAAATGGAGCCCCTGTGGTGCGCACTTCTTCACATTGTGTAGAGCTGCTACGCATGTCTTTGTACTTAGCTGCTACGTATGTCTTTGTGATTTGTTATACAAAGATATAGGCAGGGCTCACGCTGATAGCTAGCTAAATCCAGACCCCTAGCCTGCACCCAAATCAGGGAGCCCCTCCCAGTACGTGGCTGTTTGTTCTTATAATCCTGGCAAGCTTTCGGAACGTTCTGATGTTTTGTAACACTGTGTGGGTCAGGGTTACAACGTTAAAACCATCCCTGCTTTATGGTGCACGTCCCCCTGTAGAGCTCAGCTGCAAAATGTTGCACCTAGGATGCATGCTGGGTGTGCCGTTTTGACTCGTGCTTGGCATGGCCTGAGTCTCTTGTTTTACGACCACGAGCGTCTTTATTACGTCTTGCCGTGCTCATATACACTTGGCATTGCCTGCGTGCTGCCTGTACTCCATGGCAGGCAGTAAGCGCACCCTTTGCCAGCTATTGATGTCACTTTAAAGGTCTTGGCAACCAAAGCTGCATCCCCCTTTGCTTGCGTCCTTCCAGGCCACCTGCTTGCCATGTTTTGCTTGCGTCCTGAGTCCTGAGCCTGTGCTGCACTTTTTGGTCATGCAGGGTGTACCAGTGTCATGTGCTGTCCTGTCTGTTGAGCGTGTTACTCACAGCGCTGCGCTTTTTGATCGTGAGCCTGCGCTTTTGTTCATGCAGGGTGTACCAGCCCAACATGCTAGCCATCATTAAAGAAGGTACGCTGGTTGATGAAAAGAGCAGTAGGAGTTGTATCGGGCTACATTCTTGCAAAGCAATAAGCAACAACCTGCTCTCAAGTCTGCTGTACATAACTCGTCTTTGGGCGTGCAGAATGCAGGCATACGTGTGTTGCTTATGCTTGAGGTAGCTGTGTGCAAATTGTAAGAACGCACACCCTCGCACATACACACATGCATACGTGTCGATGCACCCACCACGTTAATGCTCGTAACCTCACTATTTACACGCATGGATTATGAAGCAATAGCACCGACATCACAACCTCACTTCCTCTGCACACGCAAACTGTACCACAACAGCAGTGACGTATCAGCCTCACTTCCTTTGCACACGCAGGTCATACCAAAAGCAGCGACAACCAACCAATGCACCTCCCCCTTGATGCAGCAGCTGCATTGGAAGCCAAGGCTGCAGTTCCGTATGTGGCTCGTGGGGGCAGAGTTGCCATCGCACGCTGCGACCCGCTGACTCGGCAGGTGTGATGTGTGTGTGTGTGTGTGTGTGCGAAAGGATCTGCTTGACAGTAGAAAAAAACTCAGCTGTGTCGCTAGCAAAGACTGTGTTTGCTTTTGTGAAAGCAGGTGTGCTGTACATTCATAATACCTCACACAATGTAGTTGCTAAACAGCGCGTTAAACAATGCGTGATCAATCGTCATGGACCCTTATGCATGCCATTGTGCGCTTTGTAGGTTTGTCTACGTGTGTGTATGCCCACGCACATGCGTGTGTGGGTGTGGGTGGTACGCCTTGGCACAACCGTGCATCGTACTCATTTATGAAGACAATTTTTTGTACTCTTATTTGATAACAATTCCAGTGCTTGACGTTACAGGGGCAGGTCCGTGTTGCCCTCTGACTGCAGGTGCATGCTGGGTGTATTATTTTAACACCAACTACAGGCAATCCGGCTTCATTGCTGCACACTTGCGCTTCGGAATCAGACCTTATATTGATTTACCGCACTCATACAAACACATATACGCACACGCAATCGTATACACTGAGCATTATGTGTGTGTGTGTCTGCAGCCGCTGGGGCCATCAGGTGCCGCACACTTGCGCTTCGGAATCAGACCTTATATTAATTTACTGCACTCATACAAACACATATACGCACACGCAATCGTATACAACGAGCATTGTGTGTGTGTGTCTGCAGCCGCTGGGGATTTCAGGTGCCGCCCAGCAGCAGGCCACTGAGGCACCAGCAGCAGCAGCAGCAGCAGGAGCAGCTGCTACCAACGGGCCATCTCCTCCAGCCAAAGGCTCTGTACCTAGTGCAGAAGGGGTGCAGGGTTTGGGCTCGCCAGGTGCGGGCTTGGGGTCTTGATGGGCAACCGTGTTTCGTTTGAGGGATACTGAGGGGCAGTTTATCATTGTAGGGGGTGCCAAGAAACAATGGGAACACGCTCGCCAGGTGATGCCCTGCGTGTTTCATAGGGCCAGGTGAGGCCTTGTTACAGGTGTCTATTTGAGGGCAAAGGAAGTACAGAAGCTGGGCTTGCCAGGGGTGGCCTTGAGTGCCTTATTCATTTATAGACTTGAAGGGTTCTGTACAAAGCAAGGGCACGGAAAGGGATCAGGCTCAACAGTCGAGGCCTCAGGCGGTTTATTAAGAGATTGAGAGGTGTCTGAACCAAGGGCAAGGAAATTCGAGGTATAGAGCGAGCGTGTTCGAGTCAGGTGAGAGGAGGGGGGGGAGGGTGTAGGTTTGTATACGGTCACAGGTGCCTAACAGTAGTACATCTTCAACCCATTTCTTCACACCGATCTCCTCATGAGCACAGCAGCATACCCTGCACCCGTAAAAATCACTAGATGCTTTGCACTGACCTACTTATCACTACAGCAAACTCTTGCACAAACATGTCAGCACCAATCCCCACACGTGAGTACAGCAAACCTTTGCTTTCTCATACTTTCTAGAACGCTGTGTTGTGCCTTTGTCCTCACAGGTGCCTCTGGGCCGCGTGTTTTTAAGCCCCCCTTCCCTCATGGCAACCCCCACGCGATGAGCAACAACACTCTATCCCTTATTTGCCTCACAGGTGCCTCTGAGCCGCGTGTTTTGAAGCCCCTCTCCTCCGTGGCAACCCCCACGCGATGAGCAGCAACACTCTATTCCCTTATTTGCCTCACAGGTGCCTCTGAGCCGCGTGTTTTGAAGCCCCCCCTCCCTCGTGGCAACCCTCACATGATGAGCAGCAACACCCTGTTTCCTTGGCAGCAATCCAGTGCTGCGCCTTGGGCTGATACTCTGGACGTTTCACTGCTACCTGATGAGTACAAAACAGGTAGGCCGTATCACACGTGAAAAGATGGACACATGAGTCCGATTTCCGACACTGTGCCTGATGTTAAGCGCTGCTCGTTTAGCGACCCAGAGCTAGGGCCAGAACGAGGCTACCTGGTTTTGTACTCTAACTTGAACAGCTGCCTCGTAGGCATGTTACCTATTTTTTTTCAATTCCTAAAAGGCTCCAAGTACACCAAAAGGACGCGCCATAGCAGAAAGCTAAGATCAGGCTCATTGTCAACCACGTTGCTTTAAAAACACCTCCGCTGCAACTAGAAAATTTTGGTGCGTCTTTAGGCGAGCTGAAGTTTGTGCTGCCAATTCAATGCTGCCAATTCAAAACCCTCAAGCATTCGAGGCCCTCACCGCAATTAGTTATCCTCACCCACACCTCCTCCGCCCATCCCCCTCAGGCAGGCCTCTCTATTTGCTTTTCTTTGCTAACCTCTGCTCATAAACCAACCCAACCTCTGCCCTCCTTCGTGTACAGACCCTTCCCTGCATACTTGCTACACCATGAGCTGTGCTTCAGCCATCCTAGCCCCTCCTCTCGCACAAAAAGCACGCCTCCTTTGCCCATCCCTCTTCTCTTGCGCATGAAGCCTTGTATATACTAAGCATGTCATCTTTTGTATACGCAACACACCAAACGTACCTCCGTTTCACACATCCCATCACTCTCTTTTCATGCACCATCTCCTGTATCCACTACACCCATCATCTTTTTCTATGTGCCCCCACACCCGAATGGGATACCAAACCACATGCCAACCCCGCAGCCATTCTAGCCGCCCGCACAGCCCGCGCCTCGCAACCTGAATACATCGACCAGCTGGCGACCCACGCAGCCTCGCTTTCTGTACCCCCCTTTGCCAGCTTCGCCACACAAGCTCCTGCTCCAGCTGCTGCCCCTGCTGCAACAAGCGCAGCGCAGAACAAGCTCTCTAGGCTGGGGCAGTCTACACCAGCATCGCAGCAGCAGCCCTCCACGCAGAAACCTAGCTTCCCAGGTATGGCCCGGAGGAGATGAGGCAGTAGCCCACACAGCACGTGTCCCGTGATATATTTTAAGTAGGAGCCTCATGGATAGGAAAAGGAAAAAACTAAATGGTGTGCGGGCAGTGAACACCACTTTCCACACTAATCAAGAAACAGGGCCACTTTGGGACCTAGTACTATAACACTCTTCCACAAAAAAGGAGCTGGAAGTAAAGCAAGGGGACCAGGAAGGCTGTCTCACAAGAGAAGCTGTGCAAAAGCTTAGACTGATATACAGATTTTACAGATGCACATCTAATTTACAGATGCACAGAAGCTTGGACAGCATGAGTCAATTGAAAAAAAAACATAGGCATTGGCCAGACATCAAACTCGCTTAATCAACAATGCAGGACATCTGGTAGCTCTGAGATTCTGTGCGCACTTGCTAAGATTTACCAATTAAATACTATTACGACCAAGAAGGTTCAGCAAGGCTTTGTTTGGCAAAAATTGCATGCATGCTGTGGATTGAAGGTTGATTACCGTTCACCACGCTAGTTGGCATCTAATTTACTCCTTGTGCTTCCCTAGCTTTTCCAGTTTGTTCATTTAACAATGCTTCCCTTCCCCATCTTGCAGGTGGCGCAATGTGCATGCTCCGCAACCTTTTGCACCCAAAGTCCAAGTTAAATCAGCCGAGCATCTCTCAGCTTCCTAGAATATAAGATTCCACCGCTGCTTGAGCGAGCTTCATAGTAGACCATTTACAGACGCACCAGACGAGGCTGTTATTGCTATAATAGTTTGTAGAACGCTTATAACAACCTTACGACACGCTTTTTACTACCACTACAGAGCCTCAAAGGTTGATATGTTAAATAATTTATCCTGCCCTGTTTACTTGCAATTGTGTGGTCCTGTAATTGTTGTTGAACAGGAGTTAAGCAGCGTCGGATAAGACATGGTTTTATCCTTGTCACAACCAGGCCAGACATGTGGCGATCAATTAGAGTGATTGTATTCAACGGGGTTTTTGGTGGGGCTCTGGCTAGTGTGAGCACTAGTTGAGAGCCTTTCCTTAATGCACGCTGGTGACTTCCAGCGTAGACTTTTACTTTTTACTCTTTTATCAACGGGTTGTGGGTGGCCTTAGGAAGGTTGTCCGGCTGGCCATGAGCTTCAGCTCATTACTTTGTATGCCAAGAACATATTACCATATCAGATTCTTGAGTGCATTATTGATACATGTGCTCTTGGGGATGCACGGACCTACAAGCTGCTTCCAAAGCTGCCATTAAAACCATCATGATATCATGATGTTACTTATTGAATCCATTGTCCATAAAGTACTCAAAGCAAGGCATCAATTACTTAATAGAAATGAAAATAAAAACTACGCAGGCAGTGAAAACCACTCCCCACATCAATTAAGGAAGAGGAGCCACTTTGGTACCGAGTACCGTAAAGCTCCTCCACCGCGAAAAGGAAAGGGAAAATTAATGGGGATCAAGAGGGTTGCAGGCTTGGCCTGAAACCGGCTGCTGATGAGAGTTGATAACAGTACTGGAAAGGGCAAGTCTGGTATGGACAAGTTTAGCAGCAAAGTTCACAAAGTGCACATGGAGTTTGGAGGCAAGCTTCTTAACTCTTTAAGAATCAAGACCTAGTTCCTTGAAAGGCTTCAGAGTGTGAGTGTTGTAGATGGTGCCACCCACCACACCCAAAAAAATGATGTGGAGAGGAACGGAGGCTCCTTGGAGAATGTTGCAGAGATCTTTGTGCTGTTGCTTTGCAGCATTCACCTGGTTCTGAGGTCTGGTGTCTTCACAATACTTGATCTCGACGAGGTGGATGTCACGCCGAGTTTTGCTGAGGTCTTTAGGTCGGTGCTGTCTGGTGTTGGTGGCTCTACTGGCTGGTGGCTGGCGGTGCTGCTGGGGTGCTCCCAGTCTCCCTGCCAGGATACAAAGAAAAAGTATACAAAAGCATACGCGGAGGGTTGCACGCAAATTCTCAAAACAACAGACTGCTATTTTTTTGGACAAGTTGAGCAGAAGGGATCCAGCTATTTACGACATGCTGAAACAAAGAAAGACAACCTGTCCATCCCCTGTGCCTACAGATGCTTGGAGTACCTACCTCCTTTCACATTTCAATGCTAAACCACCTCCTAAACCTCCTGATGCACTGAACAGGAATTCAAGGCACAGCCATAGATGCACGGGCTTCAGCTGTCCCTTTGGGTCGTGGTCGTATTTCACAAGGTATGAACAGAACTGCCGATGCCTTTGACTGTCCGAGTCTCGCTGTTATGACGTGCCTGGTCTCCAGATTTTTGGGTAAGATGATTGCCTCTTCTTCACCTGGTTTTGAAGAAGTCTCAGCTCCTTTTTTGAAGTACGCTTGCCCACGTGATGAGAAAGATAAAAATGTGATTGTCCCTTACCTGGCCAACCTCTTTCACGTTGCTTTGAGTGAGAAACGTATTCCTGCTTGTTGGAAAAAAGCCAAGATCTCCCCCCTTTACAAAAAAGGCTCTAAGCTTGATCCCAACAACTACCGCATGTTGGCTGTGAGCAGGACTTTGTATAGACTCTACGCCAACATTTTGAGAGAACTAGTGATCAAGTAGTGTGTTGAGAACCGCAAAGTTCCTGACACGCAATTTGGCTTCTATCCAGACCGTCGCACGATCCAGCCTAAGTTTATTTTGACGCACTTAGTCCACGCTGCCAAACAGATTTAACCAAAGGTTTGTTCCCACCTTCACACGGCCTTAATTGATTTTAAACAAGCGTATGACACTTTTGACAGACCACACCTTTGGCATCATTTAAATAATATCAGGATGCCCACATGCCCACTCACCTTGTCAATATTGTCAAACAAAAGTACGATGGAGATGAGTATGTTTTGATTGATGGTGCCAAAACTACCAGTAACGGTAAATCCACTGTGCCTTTAAAAGGTGTAAAACAAGGTTGTCCTTTATCTCCTCTCCTCTTTTCCCTTTTTATCAATGATGTGGATGATGAGTTTGGAACTGGCTTTATGGGTGCTGTTACTGGCACTGAGGGGCTCAGGGTAATAACTCACATGCTCTATGCTGACGACCTGACCCTGACAGCTAGTGACCCAGTCCAATTGCAGAAAATGTTGAGACGACTGGAATCGTATGCTGCCAGGAAAGGACTTACAGTAAATGTGCAGAAATCCTACATAGTTAATTTTAATGCGTACCGAAATTCCGCAGTTCCTGTTTTTCGTCTCTACAATCAGGAGCTTGAAGAGAGAGATCCTTTTACCATTCTTTTACCTACCTGGGAATGTTATTTGATAAGCACATGAACTTACACCATGCTGCGACCCATGCTTTAAGGCCTTTTAATGCAGCTATACGCAGAGTGAAAGAGTTTGGTATTAAAAAGGTTCTTTGACAGGCCTCATGCAATGTTGTGGCTTTTCAAGACATATGCGGTGTCAGCTGACATGTATGCCAGTCAGATTTGGTCTAATTCTGAAGCATGACAATGGTTTCAGCAACCCTTTGCAGGTCGCACACATGGCGTTAAAAAAAAGAATTTTGGGAATTAAATCTACTTCTGCAAGCTGGTGTGTGCTTCAAGCCAGGAACCCTTGCAATTTTACTGGTTCAGGTCAGCTGTCAAATTTAGGAACAGGATGGTTGATTCAAACAGCAATACTTTACGCAATGTTATGAAAGCAGATATTTCCCTTGGGAATTCTGGTGCTTCTAATTGTTGGACTAGACAGATGAAGGATGCTTTTGGTGATTTGCAGAATGGCACTGTATACAGAAGTGATTTTTAACATCACAGGAAGCAGGAAGGTGAATATTTCTAATTT
>Ga0307947_1001405_pt1:0-7500 | contig 18991 bp, 17 predicted proteins | sample OrgLakmetagen232_FD_201840 | JGI IMG/M metagenome (GOLD analysis project Ga0307947, IMG submission 201840) | Saline water microbial communities from Organic Lake, Antarctica - #232 | ecosystem: Environmental > Aquatic > Non-marine Saline and Alkaline > Saline | place: Antarctica: Organic...
GTCAATGAGAGTGTACACACCGCCTCGATACATAGCCATCACGGTCTGTAGAAGGTGTTGAGGAGTCCCAATGTTTTGTAAGTGATCCCATAGCCAAGGTCTCTGAACGTTGTCGTAGGCAGCAAGGTGCTGCTGAGGAGCTCCCAATTCCCCTCAGTTGCCCCCTGCCACTTCTTAGAAGAACCCACCCTCCTTCATCACTAGTCTGTTGCTTTTTAGCTTTTGTGGAGATGAGAGCAACCAATACAGCATCCGGGGAGGTAAACCTATTTTTGTCTGAGAAGCGGGGTGGAAAGAGCCACTTCTGTATAATCCTATTTTTAACTATCAACTATCAGGTACCTAAAGATTTTGCATAGCCATCCGTTCGCTGCTGCCTATATCCATGCAGACAAAGCTGGATCCTAGGGAGCCTGTTTTGCTGATGACTTGAAGGTTATGCTGCATGCTAATAAGTTGTGTCTCTCAGTGATCATATTTTTTATTTGCGTGCGTTGGTATCCGGAAAGGATATGCAAGGCACTATCTAGTTGAGGGCAGGGGGCCCAAGTTAGGCTTATTGAGTGCTCAAACCATACCGTATGCTTTTGGTTGTACAGGGTTCCTGTTCTGTACTTCATAACGATGCACTTGGTTTTAACAGGGACACGCATAGGATGCTGTTAGGTAAGCGTTGCTAGCGGCTCCATTGGCAGTGCGATTTTTGATAAGGGTCTGGTAGTATTCATGGTAGTTTGCTACGGTATTGGCATTTCCTAGATTGTGGAGGGGGTGCATATGTGCTTGCAAGGAGGCGTCATGGTAATAATTGGATAGGTACCAAAGCCTCGAGGTAGGTGACTGGGCTGTGTTTGGTTGAATTTGTATGATTCGGTGATTCTTATATTATTTTGCCAGTAGATGTTATAGAAGGGATATCCCTCAGGGCCTGCTGTTTTGATGAAGGTATCCTCAATGTCAGAGTAGGTTGTGATCAATTTTCTAGCAAGAGCGTCAGCGTATTCATTGCCTAAAATATCTGCCCTTGTTCTTAAATTTTAAAGGCTGTGGCTTATCACAATTGGTTTCTTCAACATAACTCAGAGGTTTTCAAGTGCAGCTGTCGATCTTTTTGATTGATTTTTGTTGGGACCTATAGGTTGAGCAATTATGCCAGGCTGGAGGCCTTGCAGAGGGGTAGGGGTCGTTATTATGGATGTAAATGATTTCCCACTTTGCCTTGGAATTTCTTTGCCAAGCTCTATTAGCCAGTTTTTGTTGCAAGCATCGAGGCAGTTTCTGCCTTTAGTATTCCATATGGCAACGATGTGCATCTCTCAAATGTTTTTTGAAAAGGGCGTCTGTATATTGTTCCAGAAGGGTATTTTTGCATATTGGACTCCAACTTGGAGTTGGTCTGATGGTATGGAGCCCAAGAATTTGCATGTGTGCAGGATTCTGCGCTAGAGCGATGTGTAGGGATTGGTGGTCATCCTTCTTATTCCAGGAGGGAAGAAACATGAAGGTAGCTGTTGCCTCTGTGCTGAGGGCAGCAAAGTAAATTGCATGCCTTGTTGCTAAATACATGGTGTCTTCATGGTGAACGGGATGGCAAATAGAGAAACCAGTGAACTTGGAGGAGAAGGCGTTGCAGTATGCCACGAAGGCCTTGTCTCTTGGGTGTTCACTTCAGTATTGAGGGAGTTTGGGTTCATGGTGAAGGGGGGATGCCACTTTTTCTTTAGTGACTAGGTTGTAGGTGAAAATGTGGGGGAAAGCATCTATCAAAATGAGTTTTTATATCTTGTGGCTTGTATGTTCAGAGGTAGCAATATCTTTGCGTGTGATGAGGCCCACGAGCTCCAATGTAAGACTATTGGGGGCGGGTGAATGTTGTCATGTAAGCCGCTGTATTTTGCCTTTTCGAAACCCCTTCGTAGAATGTTAAGGTGCTCAGGGGTGAGCATGCGTTTGCATTTTCTGTCTACGTTGTATATGCAAGCTACTGTGGCAGTGTACACTTCTGGGAGTAAAGGGTTGTCTGAGGGAGATTCGATGTCGTTTCCTTGGTGCTTCACAAGATCAACGTCAGTGATCCAGTACTTGCAGCGCCAGTGGCTGCAATGTCGCTCTGCTTGAGGGTTGGTGGGCTGGATGTCAAAGATGACTTTGTTTTGAAGCTTGCTTGATATCATAGGGCTGGTAGGAGTTTCTTTCTTGGTTAACTGAAAACTGCTGAGTACTCTGCAGCATGCAGAAGTACTCTAGTTCTCGGAGGCGAGTGCAACCGAACGTCAGTTAGTACTCTCTTGGCACAGCTTGCGCTGTGCTAACCATCCTTTTTATGCTTGTGCCTTAGATAGCTGGCAGCTTAGTTTTAAGCCCTTGCTCTCTTTGACTTCAGCAACTTGCTGCCCTTGGCCTGTTCCATCCTGTTTTGTGTAGTTCCAGTGTATCTGTTTCTCCTGCCCCTTTTTATGTGGCAAGCTTAGTTTTTGTTGGCAGGTATGGGTGTCAACGGCCCAGATGCTTTTCTTGTTCCTCTTCTAGGAGGGCTATTTTAACCAGTTCAGTGTCTCTCCTTGGTGTTGGCACAAGTGTAAAAATCCCCCTCCAGCAGTTCGGTGGATACGAGCCGGAATAGAACCCTTGTTTTGAAGATCATATAGGTGTGTGTCTGGGCGGTGCAGGTTGCGGTAGGTTTGATTGGTGCCGTGATATGCTCTTTGTACATTTGAAGATTGTGTCATACTTCTTGAGCAGTCATACTTCTTGACTGAAGGCCTATTTCTTGTAAACCTTGAATGTTGTGTCTAAAAATTTCACAAGTATTTTGCAGTTCTCCTGGCTCCCATGTTGGGTTATGCGAGAATTTCACCAACTCTTTTTTGAGAGATTTTTAAAATCCGTTCTAGTATCTTTTCTTTTTCATTTAGGTTAACAGGCTGGCCCATGTGTCATTGGTGTCAATGGCCTCTCGCTCATTGGCTAAACACAGAAATTGTTTTCGTCCAAGAAGCAGCAAAAACATAAGCAGACAGGGGAGGAGGGGTATAACACTACCTGTATATATATATATATATGGAAACGCATGACTCTCCACTGCCTAGTGCCATGAGAGAATGCTTTTCAAACATCTATCTTGTTGAGCATGTTAGGCACAGCTTACAGGCAGTGCACCCACACTCCAAAAGAAGTTCAGATACCTTCCTGGCCTTCCACTCCAAACATACTAGCCCAAGGAGGATTAAGATTGACATGCATTTAATGTATTAGACAGTCACTGTTTGTACATCAAGTATCTAATAGATACTTGCACACACGTATGTAGCAGCGAACAGGATGACGCTTATTCTGTTTGGGTCATCTGCAGCAATTCATCTTTCAAGAACGGCTTGTTGGCTACTTGCGGATCTTGGTCGACAACCCTATACAGTAAGTAGGAATATGCAGCTGTAAGTGTGTTGCTTGCAGACTTTAAACCTGCAAACATACACAAGTACACACGTATGCTTTGTGGGAATTTAAGCAGTGAGAGCACTAACCTTTCCAATGCATGTTGACCCGGATTACTTTACTTTCACACTCACCTGAAGTTTAGCACAGCAGCAGGCACTAATTCTGGCATCTCCCCCACTAAACCTTTGGAGGGAAGAGCTTTCCGTGCTGATGGGGTTATGAGCTCATAGCAGCTGCCAGGGAAACGAAGGGAGGAGCACAACCATTCATGTACAACGGTACATGCCTCGTTCACGTGGAAGACGCCCTGGAGATGCACAGGTGCTCAGTGTCAATTCATGTACGGTTTGGGCTGATGCTGGGACCTAGCAAACGTGAAATTGGTGCTGTTCTTCATTAACAAAAAGTGGATCCACATGCACTGCACTGTAAGAATGTTTTGAGGCAATAAGGCCTCATTGAAGTACAATTGCTTCTCAATGTGTAACGTGGTATGTGTTCAATAATCGTACAACTTTATATTCAGATGGGTGTCTGCCTGGGCTTAACCAATACAGCTTATTTCTTTGCACAAAATCTGCAAACATGCCCTTGAAGAGCCTCTGAGTGAGCCCTTGACAACCTCAAAACACGGAAATGTAACCATAATATCAAACATATCAAGTAAAAACTATCGTGGAAAAGCATCCATTCTTGAAGGGAAAAACGGATATGATGGGCCCTTGTCCATAAGTGGATTTGGCTGCAATACATAGGTGGATTTTTACGTTTAACTTTACGGTTACAGTGATCTGACGTCTGCCCATGCACTACAATAACAACTATGTGAAGACATTTGAAGCAGTGGTGATTTGGAAAAGGCTGTATCATATTGATGTGGTTGCATGCCACAGCAACTTGAGCACACTTGCCCCATTAATTGTTCTATCTCAGCTGGGATGCGGACCTTGGTCCCCTCGTAAAATAATCAAGGTACGAGCCGGCGAAAAAAGAGAAGAATGACCAGTGACACAATAACACAAACACTTAAAACAGAGTCCCACAATAACACAAACACTTAAAACAGAGTCCCTCAAAGGACTGAACAGATCTTGCATATGTGCATGTGCGATGAGTATGGTTCCTGCCTGGCCACTTGACGATGGGCAAAGCAATGTACCTGGCCATAGGAAGCCTGTGCCATCAGAAGAACGCTCCCACCCACCTTTGCCTGCAGCATCTGTTAAAACCCTCGCACAAAACTATGTTCCCGCTCACCTGCAAAACAACCCCCTCTGGAAATCGTACACGCAGCGTTGTTTGGCGATGCATATGCTCTTTGGATGTGTTTGGTACTGCTGCTGCCTGCTCTCGCATGTGTTTGGTGGTCAGCACCTCGCTCTGCTTCCTTGCTTGTGTCTGAAGTTAAGATTATTGAACATAAAGTTTGCACTAAGTTTACAGCTGCTGACAGGCTACCCATCCGAATGTTTTCTACAAATGACAAAGGGGCAAGGCAAACAGCACAGACAACCCCCCACAGCCACTCACCAGTCGTAAGTACTCGTTCTTTATCTCTGCCGCTGTCCGCTCAAAAAACCACTCAGGCACTTCGGCATCAGGTGTGACAGGCAAAATCACCTATGGACAAAGTTCAATGGTGTGCATGCGTACAAACAACTTGTTTAAAATAGGCAATAATATAGCCTGGTGGCGGATGTGGCAACAGTGTGCATGCGCACAAGTAAGCTATGTAATGGCGCACTAGCAGAAGTGCGCACGCGTATGTAATAAGCAGGACGGCCTGGTCGCGCACCAGCAGCGTTGTGCATGCTTATAGAAAGATAAATATACGCAGGTAGTGAAAATCATTCCCCAGTCAGCTGCCCCAGTTTAAAAAAGATCCACTTTGGTACCGGGTAATTAAACACACCCTCTTGCAGCTGGAAATGCCTGCTGTCATTTAAAGCAAAAATGGTTCCAATTAGAAAAAATCACATCTCCAGCCACTTTCTCATGACCCCCTCTGGAAAGCTTCCTAGTCCTCAGTCCTAGTTCTCAAAGTCCAAGTCCCTTCTAGTCCTTCCTTGTCCTTGTCCTTCCTAGTCCTTCCTCCTATTCCTCAGACGTTCACAACACATACCTCGCAAACAAAAACCACTACAAATAGGCATTTTAAGCTTTCTGCTTGACTTACACACACGTATCTTTTACACAGACATCCACTTATGCATACCTCAATTGCTTACACAAGCAAACACTCACAAATACACACCACAACAATGCTGCACCTTTGTAGCTCGATCCACTTGCTGCTGCTGCTGCTGCTGCTGTCTGCTCTCATCAAACCTGTCTGTCTGAGGCAACGGCCTTGATACTGCTGCTGCACTACGATTAGAAGCAGTGTTTTGCTGGGCCTCCATTGTCACCGCCTGCCGGACAGCACCACTGACGCCGGGCCCTTGATGTTGCCTACGAACAACAAACACACACAGGATAACCAACGAACACACACACAGGAAGAACAGGAGCACAGCCTCAGCCAGCCCCCTGATGTTTGTTTATAGGAACACACAGAAATCCGCAGTTGCACCCACGTCAGCCTGGCATTATGTAAAGGTGTTACACCCTGCATGCAGTCCCCACACAAAAGGAGACATGCAAGTCACACGTACAAGGAACAGGAGTAGACAGAAGTCAGCCCACAGATGCCCCGACATCCCACCCCAACATCCACAGATGCTCTGACACAAAGCCTGAACTCAATGATTTGGCAAAGAGTACATCCAAAATGATCGAACACGGGCCATATGTATAGCCTTTTGAAGCGACTCCATCCACACACAACACACACAGCACACACATACATACATACACACACATTTTGATAGCCACTATGGCTGCATGTAAGCTCATTTCTTGAAATGAGTCTTTTTTATATTGATTGGGAGTAACTCTACTGCCAGTGCAGTATCTTTTACCAATTTAGGATCCTCTGCCACCTGTATTGCTGTGTCAAGGCAGCAGCCTGTTGGCTGTTAGGTGTCTCCTCATGTATGCCCATGCCTTGCATGGCACGCTTCACCTCCGCGCCCCCTACGGACAGGGCTCTGAGGGAAGCATCCTCAGGCAGCACCGCATAGTGCCTGTGTGTGTTCACGTTTAGTGTGTTGCGTGTGTGTGTTTATGTGGTGTGTATTTGTGTGGTGTTTGTTGTGTGCATTGTGAGTGTATGTTTGTGTGTGTGCATAGGTGTGGGAGTGTGCGTGTTTTGTCTGCAGATACACAATTACACACAACCATAAGTGCACAAAAAGGAGGAGATGCTTTAAAATAGAACAGGCAGCCTCCCAACTCCCAATGCAAGCCAGCCAGCCAGGAGGTACCTTGCCCCTAAAGCTACTGTATACTAAACAGCATGCTCCTCGCACCTTTATATGAAGCAACCCCAATTTAAAGACACACCATGCACACATGCGCGTGCACATATACACAAAGCATACACACTCACATGCACACATACTAGCACGCACGCGCATGCGCATGCGCATACACTCACACTCACAAAAACACACACGAACACAAACACACAACCACACCTGTCTGGGTCCACAGGATCCAAGTCACCTGCCTCCCCTTCAAGATTTTTATAACACAGCACAAATCCTGCAATTGTAGCCAGACAAGTGAAGCGAGGAAACCATCACATCAAAAGCCAAGATACCCGGATTCGTCTTGTCAGCAGACTGAAGAAAATTACAGACCTGCAGCCACCAGGAATTCAGAGAACCCTGGGACCTCCATAGCTTGTTGGACTTTGGGGCTGGAGAGCTTGACGTGCCTGCGATGGTAAGAGGAAGAATGCACGCATCTATGTGTCTGTGTGTCTGTGTTCAAGTGGATTCAAGTGCGCTCTCATTTTAATCAGCGCAGATGACTTGAACGGTCTGTTTGGAAGACTGAGCTATGCTGAACTTCATTCTATCGCCGCAGATGACTTGAACCAACGTGGGCACAAGCGCATAGCGTATTCCTACTGATCAAGCCTGTTGCTGTTGTGAGGCACAAATGTGCCACCTAATG
>Ga0307947_1001405_pt1:12500-18991 | contig 18991 bp, 17 predicted proteins | sample OrgLakmetagen232_FD_201840 | JGI IMG/M metagenome (GOLD analysis project Ga0307947, IMG submission 201840) | Saline water microbial communities from Organic Lake, Antarctica - #232 | ecosystem: Environmental > Aquatic > Non-marine Saline and Alkaline > Saline | place: Antarctica...
CATGTTTTTGGCCATGCACCAGGACGTCCATTTCAGTGGAGTATGCTCCATTGTGATGGCCGTCCCACAAGCGCTCCTTTTCAAACACGTGCATAGCCACAAGGTAAATGGCACGTGTCTATCAGATCAATCTTATGTGCTGTGGCAGCTTGAGCCAACAGCAAATTGGAATGACACATCGCAGGGAGGATTATCAACTATTAGCGAGCTTTTGTGTGAATTATGGGTGGTTCTGTGACATGCTAACAAGTCTCTCCACCACCGGCAAGGTAGTTTGTGTTATAACTTATAAAACGTGCATAGCTATGTAACACGTGCATGACTTATAACACGTACTTAACTTATCAACACGTGCATAGCTGTGCAAGCGCACCTAACAATTCTCTGTGATAGCTGCCGCATAGTTTGCACGTGCCTGCTTTGCACTTTTTATCTTATTCCCATTCTTGCCTGATGCTCATTAACCCAGGCCGATGGGGTCAAGCCAGCCTTCCCTCCGACTATCTTTGTACACATGGAAAAAGATGTCAGGACAGTAAATAGAGTGCGGATGAACAAGGAGCTGCTGAGCAGTCAGGTGTGATTGTTTCGCTTAAGTTACCCAAGAGGATCATTGCATCCTTTGTCATATTAGGCCAAAACCATCTAAGTTCTTATGTGCAACACACCTATGTTTATCGTGAGTCTGCCAGACATGAACCAACTCCGTGTACACATTTTTGACGTAAAGGGAATCCCAGTCAAAGAAGTCGCCCTTCCTCCTCGGCCCCTCACTCCTGATCACCTCTACAAAACATGTGCCCCAGAGGTCTCTCTTCCCCAGTCACACGCCATAAATGAAAGCCTCAGGTGTGCATTGTGATCAAATCAGTTGAAAAATGCCACCCCTGCTTCTTTTTATTAAATTAACAAATCTCAAGCGTTCCATTAATGACAGGTTTATCCGCGGTCACGATTAGAAGCTGAGAGTTCACCCAAATTGAGATTTCTTCCCTGATAGGAAAGCCTCTCTTCCTAACTCTCTAAATGTTGATGTTATCCTGCAACTTTGATAAGTGCTGATTTGTATGTCTGCATATCATGTCAAGGAAATAGTTTGCCTGAACAATTCAATCAGCTGCAATTGTTTTGCGCTTTTGCCACTGTGTTTCTTTGCTGCTAATCCGCCTCCTTGAAGGTGGGAGCTGGGTAGTGTCCCTGAAAGCTTGGTGGTCTACGGCCAGGCTCTCCGGGTTTACGGGTCCAAATCTGGCTGTCCAGCAGCAACGGCAACCCCCTTTTGTTTTTATGTCTAGCTCTTCCCCGCAACACTCAAGAAACAAACCTGAATCCATCATGTCTTGACTTTGATGCAGTAAATCTGGTGTCATAGGCCCTGATGGCTACCTCAAGTTGGATCCTCGACAGTCTATGTGGCGCAAGGCTTTGGAAAAAGTGCCAGGGATTGACAGCATTCGCCTACAAGCTGATGCTTCACCTATATCTGAGGAGCTTAATATGCTGTAAGTACTCGTGGCTGGGTATGCCACATTGTCTGGCATACCTAGCTAGTGTGTCGCAACATTGTTTATAGGCTGCATGGCACTCGCTACAAATATCAATGGTGTCAGCCAGGCATGCAGGCTTCCTAGAGAGTGAACAGGGCTGCTTATCCTGCACCTTACAAAAATGTGTGCCCCTTTTTGCTTACCCTTGCTACCAGGTGGGCACGCCATGAGATTGTGTCATCCCCTGAAATGTTTGAGTTCTTTGAACAACAGAAGGCAGCTTCCTTTCACATATAATGGCAATGGCTTCTTACCAAATTTCTTGAGGGAAGAGTAGGGTTGCAGAGAAAGAAGGTGTTCTCAATCCAAACAGGTAATTTGGAGCTTTTAGCTTACTCACCATACAGGTCCTTCAGGAGTCTTGGCAACTTGCTTGCGCCATTATTTTGTCCATGTCAGGCCACCAGCCAAACATATAAGAGGTATTAGTTCCTCTCTTGTTCTGAAGGGCCGGCCAAAGGTTGTCGTTTGCATTGACTCTTTTTAGGAATTTGCCTTGTGCCTGTTGGAAAGTGCAGCTGTACAATTCTGCTTTCAGCCTTCCCCTCAGATAGTAATAATTGTCTTTAGGGTTCCTTTTTGTAAAAGCGCTGTTGCAATGGGAGGAGCTTGTTTTGGCGCATCAGCAGGTCACCGTTGTGGCTTAGCTGTTTTTATCTGGTATTGCTCCAATCTTGATCTCTTGCTCTTTTTCTGACGCCTCGAGTAGTGTAATGACCTTACAAGCTTCAGTTTTTGGCACCCCTTTGGCTGGCCCTATCCCTGAAGTCTTTTTTCCAGACCATCTTAATTGATACGCATCTTGAGAAGCTAGCTCAGCACTTCTTCAAGCAAACAAATGTTATTCTTTCTCTATATATCCTCTTATTTTGTTAAGCTGGATGTAGTTTCAGGTTTTTTCAAGCTTCCGCCCAGATGCCCCATGAGGCATATTAATCAAGGAAATGGAGCCACTTTGGTACCGGATACCGTAAAACTCCTCCACCAATAGGAAGGGAAAAAGATCAATGGGGATCAGGAGGGTTGCAGGCTTGACCTGAAGCCATCTCGCTCCTGATGAGAGTTGATGATAGTGCTGGAAAGGGAACGTCTGGTATGGACAAGTTTGGCAGCGTAATTGACAGAATGAACATGAAGCTTGGAAGCAAGTTTCTTAACTCTTTGAGAACCAAGACCCAGCTCCTTAAATAGCTCCAGCGCAGAGCTGTAACCTTAATCGATGTGCAGATCCCTGTGTTGACTTTTTTCTGGCGATCGCTCTTAAGACTCGCCTTTGTTTTTTCTTTCTTATAATATGCCCCTTACAAAAAGAAAAACTACGCAGGCAGTGAATACCACTCCCCACATTGATTAAGGAAAAGTAAGCCACTTCGGTACCGAGTACCATACAACTTCTCCACCAAAAGAGTAAGAACAAGATCAATGGAAATCAGGAGCATCGCAGGCTTGACCTGAAACCGGATCCTAATGAGAGTTGATAATAATACTTGAAAGTGCGTGTCTGGTACAGACAAGTTCGGCAGCGTAGTTGACAGAGATTACATGAAGCGTGGAAGTAATTTCTCAGCTTTTAGGAAGTCAAGACCCAGCTCCTCCTCCTAAATTGACTCTGCCGGCTCCAGTGCGTGATTGTTGAAGATGGTGCTAGCAGTACAATAATATCACAATATTATAAAGTGGCACCATACATGTGTGGATTTTATTTTGTTTCCTGGGCCTTTTCAATTGAGTACTCACAGACATGCATGCTTGTGAGAAATTGTGCTGAAGCTGCCACTGAATGAGTGAGCACATCCTCTTCCTTTTCAATTCTTGCCTGCCATAGTTTTTACGGAGCCTCCCTGACCCAGGCCAACCCCTCCCACCCCTCAGCACCGCTCTCCTCAAGCATCAGCTCGACAGGCTTCGCATGCCCCCGCCCTCTAAACCAGCAGCACCAGCCAAGCCAGCAGAATCAGTCGAGCCAGCAGCACCAACATCAGCGAAACCATCCCAAGCAGCCCCAGCAACAGAATCAGCGACAACAACCGGCGCAAGCGAGCCTTGAGCTAGTTACGGCAAAGATGCGATTTCCTGAGACTTTCATAAATGGTTTTTTGGCTCGTGTAGATAACAAGTTTGACTCTCCACGTAGCGCTGAAACAGAGTCTGCTTGCACCTGCCTAATTGTCTCATGCTGCCTGTTTAAAATGCATGTTAATAATGAAAAGAAAAAAAAAATACTACGCAGGAAGTGAAAACTACTCCCCACATTAAATAAGGAAAAGGAGCCACTTAGGTACCAAGTACCGTAAAGCTCCTCCACCGCGAAAAGGAAAGGAAAAAGCAATGGGGATCAAGAGGGTTGCAGGCTTGGCCTGCAACCGGCTCCTGATGAGAGTTGATAACAGTACTGGAAAGGGCACGTCTGGTATGGACAAGTTTAGCAGCAAAGTTCACAGAGTGCACAAGGAGCTTGGAAGCAATTTTCTTAACTCTTTGAGAATCTAGACCCAGTTTCTTGAAAGGCATCAGAGTGTGAGTGTTGTAGATGGTGCCACCCACACCCAAAAAGGATGATGTGGAGAGTAACGGAGGCTCCTTGAAGAATGTTGCAGAGATGTTTGTGTTGTGCTTTAGCGGCGTTCAGCTTATTCTGAGGTCTGGTGTCCTCACAGTACTTGATCTCAACTAGGTGGATGTCACGCCGAGGTTTGCTGAGGTCTTTAGGTCGGTGCTGTCTGGGGTTGGTGGTTCTGCTGGTGGCTGGCTGTACTGCTGAGGTACTCCCAGTCTCCCTCAATTGCCCCCTGCCACTTCGAAGAACCCACCCTTCTACATTAGTTTGTCACTTTTGTGTTTTTGCGGAGATGGGAGTAACCACAACATCTGGGCGGCTGGAGGAGGTAAATCTGTTTTTATCTGAGAATCTGAGAAGCGGGGTGGGAAGAGCCATTTGGGAACAATTCTACTTTCAACTGTTTCAGGAATCTGGAGATTTTGCATGGTCATCCGTTCGTTGCTGCATATATCTTTGGAGACAATGCATGATCCTAAGGAGCCTGTTTTGCTGATAGCCTTAAAGATCATGCGGCATGCTATGTTTTGCCTTTCGGTGATCGTGTTCCTTATTTGCGTGTGTTGGCACCCAGAGAGGATGTGCAGGGCACTGTCTACTTGTGGGCAGAGGGGGCAGGTTTGACTCGTTGAGAGTTTGAACAATACCGCATGTTTTTGATTATATAGGGTGCCTGTTCTGTATTTCATAATGATACATTTGGTATTAAAGGGGACATCGGATGATGTTAGGTAAGCATTGCTAGTGGCTCCATTGGCAGTGCCGTCCATTATGAGGGTCTGGTAGTACGCATGGTAGTTCGCTTTAGTTTTGGCATTTCCCAGTTTATGGAGAGAGTGCATGTGTTCTTGAAGGGCGTCACGGTGGTTTGGTAGGTACCAAAGCTTTGGGGGAGGAGGATGGGCCATGTTTTAGGTAACCCTGGAAGTATGGTTATGATAATGGGTTTGTGTTTCGTTTTCTGTGCGTGTCTTCTTTTGCAAGCCAGTGGATGCTGTGGAAGGGATTTCCCTGTGGGCTTGCTGTTCTGATTGAAGTGTCAGCGGTGTCAGAAAATGTCGTGACTTTATAGCAAGGGCGTCAGCATGTTCATTTCCATTGATTTCGGGACATTGAATAAGTGGATGGGCGATGGTGATTGGCGGATTGCTTTAGCAATGGATCGCAGGACATCTCCTCCTTGGATGTGGTGGCGATGGAGATTCGGGTGCGACAGCTGCTTTTTGATTTGGTGCAGTGATGTAAGGCTGTCTGTAGCTATATGTGAGTAGCCGTGTATGACTGCAGCTGCTATAGCTGCTAGCTCTGCACGTGAGATGGTGTTGGTTATACCCATGCCTTTTGGGTTTACATAGTGGGAAACATTTAAGTGAGGGTGGTATACGCCTGATCCGGTGTCTTGCCCTACTTCATTCTTTTGGAGCCTGCCATCAGTGTAGCTCCAATCCCGCCAATCTTTTATTTTACGGGTTAGGTGTTGGCTGGAGCTTTTTTGGGGTGCTTCGTCGGTATTACAATTATGAGGTTGGTTAGTGCTAATCAGGGCACTTGTTTCATCTGGGCCTTTTAAGGCTTGAGGATGGTCGTTGGGTAGCTTGTTTTCTTTGTTAAATCCTGAGTGCTGTCCGGGACCTAAGGCTGTTTGGTAGGGGTTGTTATTTATGTTATGAATTTCCCACTTTGCCTCGGGGATCTCTTTGGCAAGTTATTTTAGCCAATCTTTATTGTGAGCATTAAGGCAGACCCTGCTTTTGGTGTTACAAATGGCATTGATCTGTAATTTTCAGGAGTGTTTGGAAAGTGGTATTTCCATGTTGTTCTGGTAGGGCACCTTTGCGTGTTGGAGTTGGTCTAATGGGCGGGATGGTGCCCAGGAATTCACACATGCGTGGGTATTAGCGGCAGAGTGATGCATAGGGATTTGTGGTAATGTTTTTATTCCAGAAAGGGAGGAATTTGAATTTGGCTGTTTCCTCTGTGCTGACAGCAGCAGAGTAGATGGCGTGTCTTGTTGCCAAGAGCATGGTGTTTTCATGGTAACTGGGTTGGCAGATGGAGAACCCAGAGAATCGGGAGGACAAGGCATTGGTGTTTGCCCCAAACACTTTGTCCCTTGGGTGCTCACTCCAGTAATGGGGGGATTTGGGGTCATGGTCAAGGGGGGATGCCATTTTTTCTTTAGTGACCAGGGCCCACTTTTGAAAGGCGGCGGTGATATGGGAGGGGAGTATCCGTGCGAAGGAGTCTTTGATTTTCTTGCTCGTATGTTTAGAGGCAGAGGTGTCTTTACGTGTGCAATAAGGCCTACAAGTTCTGATGCAAAGCTAATGGGAGGCGGTTGGACGTGATCGTGTAGACCGCTGCATTTTGCCCTGTCAAAGGCCTTT
>Ga0307947_1001406_pt1 | contig 18989 bp, 21 predicted proteins | sample OrgLakmetagen232_FD_201840 | JGI IMG/M metagenome (GOLD analysis project Ga0307947, IMG submission 201840) | Saline water microbial communities from Organic Lake, Antarctica - #232 | ecosystem: Environmental > Aquatic > Non-marine Saline and Alkaline > Saline | place: Antarctica: Organic Lake...
TCTCTCTCTCTCTCTCTCTCTCTCTCTCTTTCACACACACATAAGCGCACACATACACACACCCCTCATGCTCACAAGAGCTCCGTCCCGCCTTTCACACACAACCTACCCCTTTCCTCTGCGCACCCTACCTATGGCTACCTTGCCCACCCCTGTACACCCTTTCCGCCCACCTGTACTCTTTCTCTCGCTCAGCATCTTCTGCAGCCTCCTTTTCTCTAGCGGCTGCTTTTGCGGCCGCCTTCTCCCGCAGCCGCCCCAAATAATCGTCAAACATGGCCTGTGCCTCCTCTGCGCCCACCTACGTTAAAGTGGAGGTGATAAGGCATTAAAGCACCATTATAAGCGAACTTGCTGTTTTCTTGCACACTCCTAGGCACTCTAACAAGTTCAGCAAGGCTCCTCTGCACCATCTTCTTTCACATGTGAGCGTACAGGCTTGTCAAGTACAAGCATAGATTACGAGTCCAGACTATACAAATTCACTGCACTTGAAATGCTTTCAACGTGCATTACTCTGCAGGTTGTGAGGGAAGGTACAGAGAACTCATAACTACCAATTTTACCCAGCCTAGAAGCCTGGTAGCTGCTGTACTTAAGTGCCACTCTAATCAAACATAGATCCACCCTCTCAGTCTTTACCACAATCAGACAAACTCACACACACATACCTCCCGGAAGTCTTTGTCCTTCTCGTACATGCTGGCAAACGATTCCCAAGTGGAGTCCGGTCCCATCCCCCTTGCGTGGCGCAGCAAGGAGCCAAAACGGTCACGTGACCTTTTTTTGCGGGCCTCCTCCTCTTCCTCTCGCGCCCTGGCTTTGCCCTGCTGCTCCTCAAACCATACTTTCCTGCACACACACGTAGTGTTTGACGCAAGTGTGAGTTTGCGTACGTATGTGTGTGCGGGGAGGGGGAGAGGGGGGGGTTGCGCTTGCGTGTATATGTGTGTGTTTGTGAATGTGCAAGCGTGTGTGTGTGTGTGTGTGTGTGTGTGTGTGTGTGTGTGTGTGTGTGTGTGTGTGTGTGCCCGCATGGGTACTTCCACCATAGCAGCAAAAAGCAGGACCAGCGCGTTGTTTGCCTGAGGGGCCCCAAACAGACAAACACACAATGCAAATACAACTTTAAACACAGGTCACACTCACAGGAAGCTCTCCTCAATCTTGGACAACCGCTCTCCAGCCTTCTCTTCCAAGGCAGGCTTCCAATCCTCGTACAGCAGTGTGGAGGTCACTGGCATGCTGAACTCCTTCACCAGGTCACGCAGCGTACCCTGCAGATGATTTACCATGAGCACCACTATGAGCACCACTAATGGTGTCAATGGTCTTTGCTTTTTACGCCTCCCAGTGATTCGCAACAGAGTGTCGTCTGGGTAAGCTTGTGTGCATTTACACACATGCACACACATGCGTACACGCGCACACACACACACATGCGTACACGCACACACACACACATGCGTACACGCGCACACACACACAAGTCAAAAATCACAGGCCAAACCCCTTTTTGCAGCCAGCAGTGGTGAGCAGCACAACACATGGTTTCTCTGCACACCCTCAACGAGGCAAATCCCATTAGCACATGCTCACCTCCATCACATTTGTTGCCTCAGCAACACTAAATACCCATCAGCGCACCTTAGCCTTTCTGCACTCTGCGCTCTCTTCAGTGCCATCGATGAGGGCAACGAGACACATGCACAAATGCAGCAAATGGTTGCCCCTGCTACATCATGCACAGCAGCGCACCTTGGCCTTCTCGTACTCCCCCTCCATGTCTTCGATGAGGTCGTCAAACAGCTCCTTAGGCCTGCTGCCCTCTCGGTTGCGTTCCACCTGAGCAGACGCACACGCAACACTAAGTGTGACTTTCGATTGATTGTACTCTGAACACCTGCAACAGCCATGGCATGTCTGCTGCCCTCTTGGTTGTGTTCCAATCAGAGATACACGCAACCCAAATAGTGTGGCAAAAAGATCAACATAGCTGGATCACCTTCATAGAAAATGGCAAGCATGCTGTCCCTCAGGTTCACCTCCCAAGACACCCAGAAAAGCATGAACATAGAGTGATAGTGGCAAAAGCGAATTGCGTTCGACATAGTTGGACCAGCCTCAAAAGATGTATCGCACGAGCGCCTTTCAGATTTCAATTCTAACACAGGCAAAGGCTTTTTTGTGCGTGTAGAAGCAAGCAACCTTTGCGCCGCACCACACCGTGCATGCATTGCAAAACATGCAAACAAATGGACTCGCCGCAGGGAGCCATCTCACAGGTATAACCAACATGCTAAGCATATTCCAACACACATGAGGACTTTCCAAACACGCAAGCAATTAGCACTCACCGCTAGGTATGCCTCTTCTGTCTTCACAACTGGTGCATACTCTTTCCAGCGCGTCTTGATCGTGATCAGTCCGAGCTCCCTGCAGTGCACAAACAAAAGAACAAGCAAGTCAGTTTCGAGCATTAAAATATACAAAAATGGACATACAGGCTGGCAGCAAAGTGAACCACACAGACACACCTGTTCGCCACACCAATCATTCAATTTATTTTGTGCCATGGTATCAGGTAATCAACACACTTGCGACGCGCGAACTTACACACACATACGCACACACAATTCATTTTGTGCCATGGTAACAGGTAATCGACACAGTTGCAACACGCAAACTTACATACACTCATACGCACACACACATATACACTCATACGCGCGCATACACACACCTGTGCAGTGCCAGCAGGGACTTGAACATCTCCCGGTTTTTGCGCTCCGCCCGCCGCCCCTCCTCCTTGATGCGTTCCTTCTCCTCCTTCTCTTTGCGCTCCAGCTCCTTTATGTACTCCTGGAAGCAATGACCAAAGAGGCAGCAGTGACACAGCTGGATACGCTGGCCCTGAAATTGAAAAAATTCTGAAACGTAAAGTGCAACTGCCGCTAACCCTAGAAGCTGGACCTCTTTGGCTTCTTGTTCAGCATATGGTACATGCCCAGCATGCACGGCGTGCTTTGATTACCACACGCAAGATAGATTGTGCTTGACGGGCTGGACAGGTTGCATGTCTGTGAGGATGAGGCTTGACAGGCACCACTGCACAGCGCATTGTACGGACACAGATGTGTCCGTGTGTGTTTGTGTGTGCGTGTCTCCTGCAGCTTGACCTACCTGAGACTCAGGTACTCACAGCACACCCAAGTGCACAATAGGAGGGGAGAAAACCACGCTGCATGCAGGCATGCAGAGTTTAGAGTACCTAAAAGCCTAGTAGTCCGTGGTCAGGCCAGACGGCCTGTACCTAACCTTAAAGGGTCGTCGCCATTTAAAATCCGCCTGGTGACGTGGATACTTTGCCGTTTGACATCAACGTCTCTGTTTCCATCACCGTCATCATTTTGTTTGCGTGTGATGTCAACATGGTTTTTACCTGGAAGGTCTCCAGTCTCTCCAGCTTGTCCAGCGCGTCAAACTCAGGCTCGCCCTCCAGCTTGTTGGAGACCTTGCGCCACTCACTGGATACCTGTGTGTGCATGAGTGTATGTGTGTGCGTTGGTGCGTGCATGTGAATGTTTTTTTGCACGCGATGAATTTTGGGCCTTTGGAGATGCTGGCACCTTGGCACCTTAAAGAAAAGATTATTTTAAACTCGTACAGGAAAAATAGAGCGGAAGAGGGGCGCGGTTACAAAGGGTTGTAAACAAAGCGGCAGCTCGTACCTGCACAGAATGCGTGCCATTTTGTCAAAAACCCTCCTGCAGCAACTGCCCTGAAGTGGGCGGCAGTCCCTGATTCCGTTCCTCTTTTTCCTCGGCCTTTACTGCTTGTCACGCCATAATGCTATTTCTTGCAGCACCGACATAGACACCTACCAACCTGGTGCACCCCCCCCCCTGAAAACATGCAATAACACACATACACACATGCACACACATCCACACGTACAGGCACACATACGCTCACGTTCACAGTGTGTACGTGTGCTTCCCAAACACTGATCCAAACACATACACGTACACACGCACCCACAAACGCATACTCACACCCTCACATACATATGCACACACACATACAGCACACATTCACCTTGATCCCAGGCGTGCGCTCCAGCAATTCCCGGAATGCAGATGTGCGTCGCTTCTTCTCCTGGCGCCGCTCCTCTTTCTCACGCCCAGCCTTTTCTTTCTGTGCCTCATGGAACAGCTCCTCACGCTCCCGCTCCGGCACAGCCTGTGTGTACATAAAGGTGTGTGCATACGCATCTGTGTTTGAAAATGTACGTGTTTGTGTCGGTAGAACTCTTACCGTGCCTTGAGGAACAGCACTTCATGCCTATCGTGCTCAGGCACAGCATCAGCGTACTTATTTTTCCACGTGTGCATGCCCACGTACATGCATACACGTGTGCGCGTGTGTGTTTCATGTATTTGCCATTATGCATGCTCAAAGTAAGCACGAGTGTTACAAGCCAGAGAGGAGACGCAACAGAGGCTCAACAGAGGCTCAGCCAATATGAAAGCGGCAACAAGAGAACCATAGGGCGAGCTTTCACTGTGGCCTTGCTCACTGTGTGGGCACACACTTATTTTGCACCGTGGATCCAACGATTTGCTCTTGTAAGGTGACAAATATTGACATTATGGATTGCAAGTGACCCCAAGATAGTGTCTATTATGACCCAAGGAGGTCAATTGCTTGTCAATTCTATGCGCAAGGCATTCCTCTGCTGCCCTTCCAAAAGGGTCCCTCCGCAGGCATCGACATAACTCCAGATGCCCTCTGCACTCATTTTGAGGCAGCATCCTGTTTCATGAAGGATGCGACATGTTCTGCCTGTGCCTTCTCCATCAAACTAAGTGTCACGTTTTCCTGTTTTCAATACTAAAGTCAGCTCCTGGTGCAGGTGATCCTCAGCTCATCTAACTCTTTTTCATAGAATAACCTCCTTAATTCTCTCCTTTAAAACTCGTAAATCACCGATTTTCACTCAGTTCCATCCAGTTGAGCTGACGTGGGTCAAAACGCTGCTTGCCGCTTCATACATCAGCTTAAAGACCACAGAAGCGCATTATTTACCTTCCAGCGTGGGTTCTCCTCAAACAGCTCCTTAGCTCGTCGGAAGCCGTGTGTGGTCTTCAAGGCTGGCGACTCTAGGATGAGGTGGAAGAAGTCGTCGCGTGCCTGTGTGTGTGTTGTCGAGCAAGTTTGTGTGTATGTGTATGCGTGTGTGTAGTGTCAAGCAGGTTTGTGTGTATGTGTATGCTTGTTTGCGTTTAGGTGTGGCGTGTGTACCGCATGTTTGTGTGAGGTTTATGTTTCTATCTTGTAATCAGTGCGTATGTGTGCATATCTGAGTGTAAGTACCAAACGAGGCCTGTTTACATCACACTGTGACCCAGAAATTGGCAGCACAAAACTTGGAAACAAGTCCCTGTGCCTGTCAACCTAGGCCTCTAAAACACACGCACACACACTCGCATAGGTTGAGTGCAGGGATGCACCCACCAGCTTGAACTTCCGACGCTCCTCCTCCTTCTCCTCGTTGCGTTTCTGCTGGATGTACTCGTTGAAGCACTGCTTCTTCTCTCCCAAGGACTTCAAGGCGCTGTACCTGCGCAGCACAGACGTGTGTGGATGTATGCATGAGTGCATGTGCATACTCACGTGCAATGTACATAAATGCGTATATGCGCCTGTGTGCATGCATACTTGTGTGTCTCTGATGTGGTGCCTTACATTGTGCTCAATGACAAGTTACATGCAACCTCTCGCCCATGTCAAGGTGTTCTGGGTTACACATCACCACACACTTGCTCATGACAAACAAGTAACGCACTTGCGCACTATGCACACAACACCACGCGCTTGCTCACAATGCAGACCACCACGCACTAGCTCACAATGCACAGATCACCACGCACTGCTCATAATAAACAGACCGCCACACACATGGTCACGCTCCTACCTGTAGTCGTTGACTGTGAGTCGCATGGTCTGCTCCCAGGTCCAATCAGAGGCCGTTCCCACAGATGCCAGCAGCTCCTTGAATGCCTCCTTGGCATCGGCCTATGCGAGTAAGCATGCGTGTGTGCGTGTGAGTGTAATTGCGTTTGTGTGTATGTGTGTTTGTGTTAGTGTACTTGTGTGTGTGTGCGTGTGTTTGTGAGAGTGTATTTGTTTTTGTTTGTGTCTATGTGTGTGTGTGCACGTGCGCATGCATGCAGGGAGCATGCATAGAGGAGGCACATAATACTACATCAAACACTAGCAGAGAGCGTCAGCTAAAGCAAAAACACATATCCTAGCTCATTTTGTTTGACATAGAATGAGAAACGCCATTGCAAAATTGACTCAGCAGAACCTACAAGAAGAGCCTTTGCACGTAACACCCACATCACCACGCTCCCCTACCTAAGTTCCTCTTGTCCGCACACTCCTTACACCTAAGCCAAGCTCGTCCATAGAAACGCCCCACCTCAATGGCAAACGTAATCATTGGGCCAGTGTCAGCAGCAATTCACAAGCCCAACCACACTCGTCCAATAAACCCCCCACCTTGTTGGCAAACTCGATTTTTGGGCCAGAGTCCTGGGCCCCTGAGGTGCTGAGCTCAACAGACTCCTCACGTTTAGGCGTGCTGCTGGGCTGCGTCTTCACTGCAGCAGCTGCAGCTGCGGCTGCGGCGGCCGCACGCTGCTGCATCTCAGGAGTCACCTGATGCACACGGGAATCATGCACAGTGTGTGTGTATGCATAAAGTGTGCATAAGCTAGGCGGCATGGGGCCGTGACGCACGAGCTACCACAGCTGTTCTGTCTTTTAGGGTTGATCTGCACAAATAAACACTTACGATACGTGTGAAATGGTCGGGGACAGATGCGAGACCTGCTACAGCTGCTGAATCTCAGGGTTTGTGAGACAGGGTAAGTATGCACATGGTACGATGGAACGGGTGGCATAGGGCTGTGAGTCGCATGCTTGCCACAGCTTCAATGTGTTTTAAAATGACCTGCACACAAGGAACTCATGCACGCACTGTGCATTGGAATGAGATTGAATGTCTTTATCAGTCACCCACACACATAAATGTGCTACATTCACACAGATGAGAACGAGGTGGCTGAGGGTGCTTGGTTTTTGGCACACCCAAGCAGTCATTTTGCACATGGCGCAAGTATGTTAAACCAATCTGGAGGGAATCGTGGCTCTATTGCGCAAAGAGAACGTTCATGTGCAAATTTCTGGTAGTAGACATACAACATTAGGTCTACATTAGCCAAAAAGGCAGTCGCCTCAATTTGTGTAGAAACGAGCTGTAAGCTGTCTACTGGTATCAATAAAGTAGAGTGTACAAATTTGACATGCAGATGGCACACCTCTGGGATGGGGGAGGCAACAGGCTTGACTTCAGCTCCAGTCAAGGACAGCACTTGCACGCCCTTGGCCTTGGCTGCAGTCAGTTGCAGCACGTTGGGGGTAAACAGTAAGTTAGGGTTTGAGGGCAAACAATAAGTAAGGGTTTGAGGGCTGGCATCTGTCTTATGTGTCTGGCCATTCTGAGGGAAGGGCTTAGAAGATTAGAAGGCGTGTTAAAACTAGGGCTGTGCAAGGACACAGTCAGAGCCTTTTTGCACCGTAATTACGGTACGGTTGACAGTCTGTACCGTAAGACTGTCATTGCACAGCCCTAGTTATAACCAGGCGGTACTTGGGTAACCATCTTGGGTAACCATCTTGGGTACGGATGAGAGATTGGGGGAGGAAATGCATGCACCAAATAGCAAATAGCAATACCCAAGCTTTAGCTGCAGTATATATATCCAAGCTTCAGCTTCAATATCCGAACCTTTAGCCGCAGTCCATCTAAACACAATATAGGGGGTTGCAATCACTTGCGAATTAAAGTGGGGGGCAGCTAACGTGCACGTGCTTCAGAAATAGGGCCCTGCAGAGGAGGGGTGGCCTAGAACATATAAGGAGTGTCTCTGATGTACAGACAGACAATGGATGGAATACCCTGCAGCCACACCTGCATCCTCTGTCGCCTTTTTCAGCTCGTCAGGCATTGTCCATTTGCTCTCCTGCACGCACGCACGCAAGGCATCACGGCATCACAACTCATGTTTGTACAACGAGACTTACCCTCCAAGCAGCAGCGCATCGCCACTTCCTCAGCAAAGCCACTTTTCATTTTAAGCATTTTACAACACGTAATGATGTGCAGCGCAGCGATGTGCATCGCGATTTAAAATGAGCACGACAAAACGTGCGCGCCGTGCAGCATGCAGCATGGCTCGATATCACAGTGACATCACATGGAAGCTGACGAACTACCTACCTTGGTGGCCTTATTGTAGTAATACTTGCGTCCGTCAGGAGCTGTGAACTCTTTCCATGCAGTGGTCGTCCTGTAAACGTCGTCCGTTGAATAACAAAGCGGGTTAGCATTTGGGATTAGAAAAGTGGCAAGTGATGATTAGTGTTAGTGCCAAATGTGAGTGGCAATACTTGCAACTTTTCCATTTTCATGCGTGAAAACAAAATTTTTTATAGCATTCACTCAAGACAGGGGTATGGCAATGACAGGGGTATGGTGAAAACGTGAAAAATGCATGTTCAGGCGTGTAACCTGCCCATGTCTGAGGACGCTTATCATACCCCACTCCAACCCATTTTCATTCTACGTGTCTATTCAATTCTAAAATGTATTCCCTGTTTATGACTTGTTTATGAGGCAGCGAGATTCCCCAACACATTATACTAATAACCCTTATAGACAAAAGGACATTTCAAGCTAGACACACTATGCTAGCGATCGAATAGCAAGTAGAACATTGCTCACAACTTGCACTGTCGTGGAAACTGAGCAAGCAGACAAAAGTGATCCTCTGTGGAACCTTAAGCTATCATGTACACTAGAACACATACACACACACGCACGCACGCACGAACACGCATACAAATAAGCGCACACATGCATATACATACACAAACAGTGCGCACCCTTCTGCTGGCTTCTGGTCAATCAGCTCATCCGGCTTCTCCCAGCTGCTCTTGCTCAGCTTGGCGTTGTAGTAGTACTTGCGGCCGTCAGGCGCTGTGTGCTCTGTCCAGTCTGAGCGCGGCTTGCCTGTTGTGCGCAGCAGTGTGTGATAGTTCACGCCTTGTGTCGATATTTTCTTCCATTACCATCAGGAGCTAAATGGTTCTGACCAATTGAAATTAATGGCAGGTCGCACATTGGAGTTACTGACCACAACGCCACAAAGCATCATGCAGCTGCTTCTATCATATTGACAGGGAACACACGTGATCCTACCATGAAATGGCAACGTCATACGTACCACTGTCTTACTGTTAATCAAAGTGGCACTACAACGCTCTTACTTGGGTCAGGAGCGCCAGCTGCAGCTGCAGCTGCTGGTGCTGGGGCTGGCGCAGTTCCGGGGGCCATCAGAGGAGGGGCAACCCCGGGGGGGCCTGCAATCACGGGAGTTGTGTGTGTGAGGATTTGTGTGTGCATGGATTAATGAGTGTGTGCATGTAACAGCCAGAGTGATGCGTTTTTGTGCGTGTGTGTAACTGAGCGTGCACATACATGTGTGCAACCAGAGGGGGGGCAGCCCCAGGAGGGCTGCAATCACAAAGCTATTCATTTCGTGTGTCAATAAAATGAGGGTGCTGGCATCCAAGATAATGCAGCTCGCCATTCAAGCCTAGGTCGGACGCAGTTGCCAAGGCATAGCTTGAAAGCAGCGTTAAGTACCAAACACCCTTTCTTACAAGTATCATAAGTATCACGATTTTGTAATATATATGCACATAGAAAAGGCAAGTTAGGGTTAAGCATGCTAAACACATACACATGCACATAAAAACACAAAATGACACATACAAACTTAGACACAATTACGCACACACACACAAACATTGAACGCAAACACAACACACATGTTCACACACACACCTAGGGGTGGCCGAGCAGGAGGCATGCCTGGCGCGAGTGGGGGCTGCATGGGCATGGGCATGCCAGGGGGCGGGGGACCAGAGACGGGCACAGGCCCTAAAGGAGGGGGCACTCCGGGGGAAGGCAGCATCCCCATGGGGGGCATGCCGGGCATGAAGGGGGGAGGGGGCATGCTGCCTACGTGTACATGTTTGGGGGATGATGGATGTTTAAGTCAGACCTAGTGTGTTTGGATGGAGTCCCTGGTGTGATGAAAGCATTTCTAGAAGGCAGGGCGGGCATGGAGGGGGGGAGGAGGCATGATGTCCCTGCGAGCATTTCTGCAGGTCGTAGGTCTGAAATTCAGACATCATAATACACACACACACACACACATCTTTTAGTATCTGCACATGCTAACCACTTGTACTTACACACATGCACAACATACAGGTGTTGCAAAAACACACACATGCATACACAATACACAGTACAAACCTGGAGGCATGCCTGGCATTGGGAAAGGTGGGAAGCCTGGGGGAAAGCTCATAGGGGGGCCTCCAGGGAAAGACGTGGGAGGTCCCTGTACGGTGTTGTGCAGAGAACATGTGCGTGCACGTTTGTGTGTGTGCGTGATTTGTGTGCGTGTATTTGTGCACGTTTGTGTATGCATGTGCATGTGCATGTGTGTACGCGCATGCACATGTATGTGTGTGTGTATTTGTGTGTTAATGCGAAGGGCGTCTGAGAAAGGCAGCAACACTGCTGTGTTTTGCAACGGTTGTGCATAATTACACAAACCTCGCACACTTGCACTCATACACAAATCACATGTGCAGCCAGACGCGTTTCATACACAGAAGAGAACCCACCTGCGGCATACCAGGTGGACCCCCAGGGAAGGGAAGCATGCCTCCGGGGGGAGGAGGCATAGGAAGGCCGCCCATAGGCATGCGAGGGGGCCCGCCCGCCTGTGTGCACATTTGTACACAGAGTTAGCATTGCACCGGAACGTACAAGTGTGCAAACGTACAAGGCTGTGCTTGCTGCAGCTTGGTGACGTTTTGTTGCGTGTGGCACACTTGGGCGTCTCTGGCATGCACATTGATATGGACTATAGTAAGGGAGGTGCCTGAATTGCATGAGGAGACGATTTAAGCGTGCACACTGAGCGTGCACACTGGTATGGGTAAACGCAAGGGTACGACTGGCATGCAACACCGTTATGGACCCCTGCAAGGAGACAGATGGGCATGCATGGAGGATTTTGTGCCTCCCTGCCTTTTGTGCGCATGCAAGGGAGGACGTGGACAGCGCACACACACACACATACACACAGGCTAACACAGCCACACATACACACACAGGCTAACACAGCACACAGCATACCCCAAAACAACTCAGCACAGCATGGGCGTCATTCCTTAGTATAAGATGTGCGCTGTTACACACCACAAAAATGACTTTCGCTGGAATCACGCACACTGACACACATTTGCATATACACACACACCATGGGTGGCCCACTGCCTGGGGGTGGCGGCTGCTGCATGGGTGGCCTAATACCGTTCTGCATTGGGTTGGGGTTGCCGCCCATGGGCCCTGTGCGTGTAATGGAGGTTTGTACCGTTTTCTGATTGTGCAGCAAAGCCAAGATAGCAACAGGAGGCGATTGTGCGTCTATGTGCACGTTTCATGTCATTACGCTGATCACGTGCCACGTATTGAGCTTCAGTGGCCTGCTATAAACATATATCTTTCATTTTTAACACACACACACAAGTACACGTAAATACAGATTAACACACACAACACGTCCACACCCACACCCACGCAGGCACACACACACACACACACACACACACACACTCACACACGCACACACACCTGAGGAGGGTGGGCCAGGCAGCTGACCAGGGGAGGGGCTGGGGAAAGAAGGAGGACCCTGTGGCTGTTGCTGCTGCTGCTGCATGTGGGGGGGGCCTGCGTTAGGACCGCCTCCCTGATGCTGGTTGGGCATGCCTGTGTGTTAGGGATTTTGTGTGCACGTGTGTGAGTGTGCGTGCACGTGTATGCACATGTGAAAGGGTGATGGGATTGCATCTTATGCACATGTGTACGCGGGTGTACATGGGTGTACATGTGCGTTAACACGTCTGCATATGAGTGTCATGTGGGTATGTGGTTGTGCATCAGATGTCCAATGGTGGGTGGGTGGCCAAGCGTGCATTCGTTGGTGGGTAAGTGGTTGGGTGCATGCCGGAGTATCTAAGCAAACCTATTCAGTCAAAGAGCAATCTTAAAAGAGCACTGATAGATAAACGTAAGCAACTAGGGTGTCCCTGCAGCCAAGCTTGCTGCACTGGAAAGGGTACGTATGCGAGCGTCCTTGAGCATTTCTTGATATGCATTCATAGAGATGACCTTGCATCCTCTCTTAGTCTCTTTTGACCTGCACGCACCTGGAGGCCCAGGCATGCCCATCATTGGGGGCCCTGGTGGTGGCCCCATTCCCTGCACAAGCAGCACAAAAAGGGGCGTGTCACGTGTGATGATGGTCTCATGTCTAGGCACATAGGCCTTGTGTGTTCTGTTTAGGATAGCGGTGGACGCTCACGCATGCATCTTGCATACTAATCAACATCCTGAGGCATCCACAGCTTCCTGAACATCAGTTCAGCCCGCCCATTAAGCAGGCAGGCGCTTTCATGCTGGGCCACTTATTTGTCTTACTAGCTTATCAGAAAAACGTGAAACACACAGACATTGTCGCCCTCATATGCGTTAACGGGCCCAGCAAGGGCCGTGGCAAGACATCACTGTAAACGCTGCGTTCCAAGTCTGTATGGAAAAGGTTCCTAAGGCACTTCAAAACCTCCAGAGCTGCATGTAGCTGCATGTACGCACCGGCATGAACTACGAAAGAGAGAGAAGGGAGGTGCAACAGTGAGTTAATTGCACATGCACGACGATGGATGTACTGGTGGCCGCTCACATCATGTGCACGAGCAAGCATGCTCTAGTTCCAGCCTCACCTGCTGTCCAGGTCCAGGAGGTTGTTGCCCAGGAGGCCCAGGCCTGCCACCTGCTCAAGGCGTGGGTGGGGCAGGAAAGTGTGCAAACAATTCTCTAAACAATTGCGCATGAGAGAGAACCTGCGCACCTTGCATCCAGTGCGGTAGATTATCCATCCCTCTGCCCTGCATCTATGGACCGAGCTCGAACAGGTCCGCGACCAGCGGAATACAGAGCCTGGGCACACTCAGGAGTTCAGGCAAATAAGGGCATTATACACCCGTATTCATATAAATGTAAAGCAATCATGAAGGTAAATTTAACAGCACACACAATACACATACACAGACATACACACACACATACACACACACTCACGCACGCACACACACACACACACACACACAGACACAGAACACACACACACACAGACATACACACACGCGCGCACACACACACACACATACACACACACTCTCACGCACGCACACGTGCACGTGCACACACATACACACACACGCACACACATGCACACGCGTACACACAATCAAGCACGCACACACACACGCACAAGTATACGCACACATACACAGCACACACACAAGCACGCACACACAGCACACACACACACACGCACACACAAAAAGCTCACACACGCTCACAAAAAGCACACACACGCACACGAACAGCACACACACAAACACACGCACACACGCACAGACAGACGCACACGCGCACACACACATGCACAAGCACAGACACACTTATGTACACACACGCACACACGCACACACAGACACACACAAGCACAAACACGCACACATACACACATGTGCACACGCACGCACACACGCACACGTACGCATACACACTTTAATAACATGCTTACATCAGGCACATGTGCACTGTATCGATGGACCTGTTCCCTTTCTGCTCATTCCTTGTACCCAATGCCTGTAGCGTAATGCAAGAGAGGAAGAGGGCGATGGGAGTATGGCTGGCACAGAGGAGCACAACACAGAGCAAGAGCTAGCTGACATACTACTTGTTATATTGCGGTCAAGAGCGACGACGTCAACGTGCTGACCTTCAGAGGTGATCTTTCCCATAGCTGGAGCGTTTGTTTTTTACTTGTGTGTTAGGCTGATCTAGCAAATTTGGCGTCACACTCATTTCACACACATGCAGCACGCACGCATGCACTCACGCAACACACACACACACATACATACATACATACATACATACATACATACATACATACATACATACATACATACATACATACATACATACATACATACATACATACATACATGCACACACACAAACATGAATACATGCACACACAGGAACAGCAGCAGCATTGTCCCACTCCAGCTTTGCTTTGCACTCGCCTGGTTAAGGATAAGAGATATGTTGTTGCTGCATCAACTCTTTTTTTACTGCACGTCACGTTGCAGGCTCCCAGGCGTTTAGTAGCTACTCAGGGCAGCAGCAAGCGATCTGGGAGTGTGCAAGATCAGCCACAGCGAGGTAGAGGACAAAATACCGCCAATCCACCAAAAAAGGCAAAGACAGGTGGTGAGATCTGGAGGGCGCTGATGGAGCCTACCAGAAAAGCAGCAAGCAGGCTTATTTCGGAGGGCTTGCTGCAGGCGACACAAAAGGGGCAGGTAAGACCATGCAGGGATGATGGCAACCTTTTACGCGGGCACACGTTACGTTATATCAAAATAAACTCAGGGTTGTTTATTTATCAAAGAAAGAAAAATGTGACACAGGCAGTCAATATCCACTGCCCCAACTGAATAAGAAAAAGGAGCCATTTGGGTACCGGGTTCCGTGGGAAAATCAATGAGGACCAGGAGGGATGCAGGCTTGGCCTGATACCAGCTCCTGGTGAAAGTTGGTAAAGGTTTTGGAGAGGGTATGTCTGATGATTACGACCGTACTAAGCTTATATGCCACCAGATCTGCAACCAAAATCATTCAAACAAGACGCGACATCAAACACAACCTTCAAAAAGAGATGGGCATAATTCCCGGTGGTATGCAGACCTCTGCCTCCCAACCACCTGATCCCAATTGAAAGCCTCTCCTCGTTTACCTTCCAGGTGGGATGTTGTGTGGCTCTGCATCCATTGAGTGATGCAGGACACAAAGCAACATCCAATCCTTATCCATGTTGGTGGTGTTTACACTACCTGCGTTATTCTTAATTTTACTTTTCTCAATTGTATGCAATGAGGATCATCAAAATTTAGGTGTGGGGCTGTGTGGCTCTCAGCACCCATTGGTTAGTGCAGGACACAAAACAACATCTCTCCTTACCTAAGCCCTGCTGATAACATATTGACTCACACTATCTGAGTTCTTTTTGATTCCTCTCTAGATCCCACAAGAAATAGAAGAGCCTTGTGACTCCTAAACCCATGACAAATTGCCAACCTAGCATTTATACAGAGAGGAAGAAGCAATTGAGCATTTTCCCCCCAAAACAATTGCCTTCCTGCAGGTTGTTGATATCCACACTTTGAAAGGCCCGTTCCGCCTTCGGCTTGCTCAACGCTAGAAGAGAGCAACGCTAGATTAGAGAGATTTGGAAATTGCAATGCTGGAGAGGATAGTCAAGCTGTGGCTTTGTTTGTAGCACAAGCCTGACCTTTCGGCTGATCTGACGGCAGCAATTTGGGCAATTTAAGTCGCCTAATGGCAGCACACGCAGAGATTGACAGAGCTGGGTATGTTTCCTCTGCGTCCCCGTCCCCATATATGACGTACAGCTGATGCTGCTGGCAACCCCGTGCTGCCCGAACTGAAAGCCTGAGCATCCTTGTGTATATTTAGCAAAGCAGGTCACTTGGTGTATAATTATAAATGAATGTTGGACTCTCTGGCAAGTGTTGATGCAACAAATTTTATTTCAGCACATTGTTCTCACGCATGCAAGTCCTTTTAGGAGGTTTTTAGGTTTTGCGTTTTTGTAAGAAGCTGGAAGAGCAAATTGCATGGGTGATGCGATCAACCGCTCTTGTTTCAATTTTGACTGCTCAGTAAGGGCTTTTTTTATAGCAAGATTACTTAGTAAGGTCTGTCAGCAGAGTTTACGTTGATGTTTTCAATTTCTATGAATGGCAGTTGCTATGATCTTCACGTCCTCGTTACGAGTATATTGTGTCCCAGTTGTTAGCAAATTCGTTCCGGGGTGCAGGGTGCACCCAGGTGTTGGAGGTGAAATATAGAGTCTGCAAACTTCCGGACAGTTCAAGCTCGAGAAGCTGGAGGCCCAGTTTGTTGTTATCGACCGTCTGTGATTATAATGTATTTACACGGGGGGACCGTCTAGAACATTAAGGAGATAGTGAAGTTGTCCACTGGCTCTTGGAAAAAGATATTAATTTGAGGGGACCTTCAGCCAGACTGTTCGGCTGAACGGCTTGTGATTGGTCCTCGTCAGTCAACAGTAACTCCATTGGCGCTGGGGAAGACAAGGTGAGAAGAGAAGGCGTGGCAGCCACCTCGTCCGTGTATATGGCTGTGTGACTTGTCATGCTAAATCAGTGGCATGGACGAATCGTGTGATTTTCCCTGGGATAAATAAGAATGTGAGCAACGGTTTTACGTTATTTTGTTGTTTGGCCAGTTAAGATGGTCCTCTTGTAAAAAACTCGCTCTTTTCTCAGACTTGTCTGATAACCATCTCCTCGGTGCGTTGCTTGAGCCGTCGCTTCCTTCTTGCGTGGAGAGGAAGGAGACATTAAGAACACAGTTATGGGGTGTTGGTTTATGCTGTTACATGCCAGCAGAGTCCCTCGAGTGGACAGTGCCACCCAAAGTGTACAAGGTTTACAAGGAAAGACTCTCAGTCAGAGTTACAGAGTTACAGATAAAGCCATCATTTAAATCGTGTGACTGGCTCATTAAAAATAGAATTTGTTGTTGCTCTGGTGCAAAAAAGTAGAAACGTCCTATGCTCTTGCCTCTGAGAATAAGGACTCATATCTCCTGCGAAGAGACACTGTATGGGGGTGTGTGCAGTGGAAAATAGCATGCTGTTCACCCTGGACATCATCATCAGCCTCACACAAATCACAGATAGGGGAGGACCCGGGGTTCCATGTTGCGGTCTCAAAACGAAGGGTGTGGACACGCAATCTGAAATGGGCAACACTGCGAATGCCATCTCGTGGGAGGTCTAGGATCTCAAAGAGTACAAGCTCTAACCAGGCTGGCTTTGCAAAAAGCTATTATGGAGCTGGCTGATCCAAAGCAAACCTAGAGAAAATCAGAGTTGGTGCAGGAGGCGCTGGTGGCAAAAAGACGACCCTAGAAGTGACAAACTCAGCTCATTCGTGTCTGCTCACATTCCTTTTAGTTGCCTTTTTTCTAACCATGATTGCAAATCCAATAATAGCTTCTCCTTCAGAGCTGCGCTCCCATCTTCAGCCTGCATTAAGCAGTAGGTAGGCAAGGCCACTAAACAAAAGCAATGCCGACCTTGTACTTGATGACATTCAACTTGTGGGATAATTTGGTGCAGATCAATTTTAAGCTTTTCCTTACACAGCTTGGGACGAGGATATGTGTTAAAACGCGGCTAAATACGGGCAGTTGGACTGTTTGAAATGCGCGTGAGAAAACGGACACAAACTTGCATCTCTCAATGGGAAGCCCTTCCAAACTTTGGAAAAAGTAAGGCATCACACAAAGAAAAGCAGAATGACAGTGAGTATGAACGATCCTTCGTTTTTCCTCTGACAAACAACCTTACATCCTACAACAGTATATTGTAACCAGTTAAGGAAACAGTCTTGCCTGACCTCAGTTAAGGGGCGTACCTGTGCAAGTATTTGTCGCACTCCATTAACATCTCCTTCCTTTCTGTACCTTCTGCTCAGCTCGTGGGCAGCCATGTGGCTGTTCAATCCTGGAGGCAAGTGAGAGAGGGCAGTGGACATTAGTTTCGCTATTTGGCAAGGAGAAAGGAGAAGGCAGCAGCGACAGCGGTAGACATGCACCCCAAAATGGTAGGTATGGAATGGGGCACCAGGCCCTCTGCGCAGGACCCTTCCAGACGCCGGAACGTGTCTGACGGGAAAAAAAAGTGGTGAAAAAAGCGAACGAGCCAGCAGCATGCGATTGAAGGACCGACCGACAGCAAGTGATTTGCTACCTATCCCTTCTAAGGTAGCCAAGATGTGTTTGACGGTGACATTTAGTATCCTCCAAAAATGTAAAGCAAATAAAGAATGTCTGCATTATCAGCAGTTCTTGCAGCATTTTGTAAAGCCTTATAGGTTCTCGGCGATGCAAAAGTGCCTTTGATGTGCTTGTTTTAATATACACGTGTGATATCTTTGCCGCCAAGGCGAAAACTTATCAAGACTCTTGCAATGTTGCAAAAGAAGCAGAAGGCTACTCTATAGCAATTGCAAGTAGGAAAAACCCTCAGGCATTGCTCAGACAAGCCAGAGAGAGGATCATGCCAAGGGACATGCAAAAACCAGCAGTACGGCAATAACAGGAAGCAGTGTAGATTGCGTCGTGTTTTGCACAAATGACTATTGCAATCTTGGCAGGACCAGTGGCTTTGCATCTGCAACTCATGCCGCACTATTAGAAATATTTATGCTACATGTGTGGATGTACCTATTCCAAACATATGGAAGAGCATGTGCCATATTTATGGAAGTACATACTACATACTACCTACTACATACCTCTTGCGCTTGGTTGTTTTATAATTAAACAATTATTGAGGCCCCTCGCAATAAGTCAAGTCGAAAGTAAATAAAGTTTTTTAAGACCTCGCAATACTTGGACTTTTTTATGCGGTAGTTTCTGGGTCTCCCCAATGGAACAGGGCAAGCATCACTATATGACCTAGGTTGCACCAAACGGAAGAACACGGAGGACGATGGTCCCGCTCGGGAGCTCATCATCCGCCTCAGGCCTGATGTGCAACAGGGGGGGCAGTAGCACAGGCAGTAGCACAGGGGCAGGGGCAGGGGCA
>Ga0307947_1001409_pt1 | contig 18982 bp, 29 predicted proteins | sample OrgLakmetagen232_FD_201840 | JGI IMG/M metagenome (GOLD analysis project Ga0307947, IMG submission 201840) | Saline water microbial communities from Organic Lake, Antarctica - #232 | ecosystem: Environmental > Aquatic > Non-marine Saline and Alkaline > Saline | place: Antarctica: Organic Lake...
TGTGTTTGTGTGTGTGTTTGTTTGTGTGTGTGTGTGTGTGTGTATGTGTGTGTGTGTATGTGTGTGTGTGTGCGTGTGTGTGTGTGTGTCTCAGTGTGTACGAGATAACAAGTGTGTTTGTGTATGGTTGAGTATATACGTTCTTATGCGTATTTATATGTTCATGGAAATGTTTGTGTGTGTGTATGTGTCATAAGTGTGCGTGTGCGTGAGTGTGTGTGTTATAGTGTTTGTGCGTGAGTGTGTGTGTTAGTGTTTGTGTGTGGTTGTGTGTGTGTGATTGTGTGTGTGTTTGTGTGTGTGTATGTGTGTGTGTGTGTGTGTGCGCGCGTGTGTGTACATAGGTGTATGTGCGATGTGTGTGTATATGTGTGTGTATTTGTGTGTGTGTGTGTGTTGGTGTAAGTGTGCATGTGTGTATGTGTGAGAGAGAGTGTGTGTATGTGAGTGTGTAAAACTGAGTGTGAGGGAGATTGTGTGTGTTTACATGTGTATGTGTATATGTGTGTGTGTACGTGCGTATGTATGGGTGAAGAGAAGGAACATTTCACAAGATAAATTTTAAGCGTGCATGAAGTTGGCGCATTTTTTTCTGCTGTGAACGGTTACAGAGTGGAGGGTAAACAATGCAGGTACTTGTGCAGATGCCATGATGGAGAACTATAATATGTTTGTGTTTGGTATATACGCTTTCCAATACGAAAGCCACCCACAAAGACACATACACGCACACTCACACATACACAAACACACACACTCAAACTCAGACACACAAACATATACATACATAAAGAAATGCATACGACGGAACAACAACCCGTCCGGGGCCTGGAATAAATAACGAAATTTTGGGCTTCCCAGGAGGGGTAGCCCAAAGCTGGTCCGGGTACCCCGGAAATATTATATGGAAATTTGCAGAGTACCTGATAAGCTTAAAAATTTAGTTCTGGGAGAATTGCAGCGACAGTCCTCGGCTAGTTAAATTTTATAACACCCTGAAAATTTTTGAAAGCAGTTCCGGTTAACCCTAGGCAATTTTACCTGCTGTTCCAGGTCCCCTTGAATAATTTGGGCACCCAGTGCACTACTCTGTTGCATACGCAAACACACACTCACATGCACACACACCCACACACAGAGACACACACATAGTAACACACACACGCACCTGTGCCTTGATGCACACACGGACATTTACTCACATCCACATACATGGATATACTCCAAACTAACCTCCTTGTTATATCTACACAAACACACACACATACATAACCGCATACACGTTCTTTCATCTAGACAACACACACGCATTCACGTGAATACGCTATGATTTGAAAACCGTCATTTTGCATTTAAAACGTGCACTGCCATTTCATATGCAACACCCATAATATCATACTATTTGATTTCGAAAATAACTCCGTACTCACGCGCACGCGAGGATGCCACAAGTCTCCAGGTACGGTTTGCGTTGTACTTGGTACAACGCAAAACCGTACCTGGATGCCTTGTTCACGAAAGCCGTGAGCTGCCTGGATGCCTTGTTCACGAAACCGTGTTCTGCCTGGGTGCCTTGTTCACGAAAGCCGTGTGCTGCCTGGATGCCTTGGCTAGGTAATTGTAGCGCTGCAAAAGGTGGTGGTTATAATGGTTCTAATCTGCTTGCATCGTGAGATGCATAGGGCTCTGTCATTGTTACTAAGGAGAACACAACAACTAGAGAGGAACCAAAGAATAGGGAATAATAGACTAAGTTACAGAAAAGAGGCGAGGGATGGGTGGGGGGAGTACGCTAATGAGAGAGAGAGTTGTGTCTACAATGAATAAGAATAATGGAGAAGGGAAGCAGAAACCAAAGAACACCATAAAGTGAGAACATCTTACTTTATGCTTCACTTCAATGACCTGAGTTCAAGTGTATCATAATTACCTCATAAGATTTGTTAATTTCCCACTTTGCGTAACGAACCCTTTTTCCTTTTTGAGATATGCATTTATAGCCTACGCGAGTTAAAATCACGTTGTGTAAGGGAAGATGAAGCACATTGACATCAATTGTCGTGTGGTGATAGAACAAGCCAGGCTAGCAGTGTAAATGTTTGAGAGGGTGCGGATTACTATGGTATAGGCTTGAATGAATATTTATGGGTTTTTACCGGGTAATGAGTGGGTACAAGTTCACCAAGGAGCCTATATCAAGCGTGTCTAGACATGGATGGCCAGTATTGTAAGACAACTGCGAGCCCGTTGGTGCCTGTCTAGCCTCATGGTGAATTTTTGAGGTCACTTTGCCTCCGTGAAATGATGTGGCAATCACGTACATACATATTGAGAGAGGCGCGGAATTGTGCAGACAGGGTGGAAATGACTCTTTTGTAAAGATGCGGAGAAATTGTGTGCTATTAAGGTATTCTTACCAATGATGACCTGGCGGACATATAGTCTATGGCCTAAAGCGATATTAATATCTTGGGTTCATGTAAGGGCCTTGGGTTTATCTACCTTAGACATACTGATTGATAGCTTTGAGATATTGAGGTAACTCCCTACGGTTAATCAGTTGCTTTGATGTCAACGGACAGCTACCCTGAGGTGACAGATGAGTGGTTAGCCCTAATGCTGCATAAACCCCTCCGACAGCGAGTTTTAATTTGTTAGCATTGGAGTTCGTTTTGTGTCCTTTGGTTCGGCAGCCAATATGACAATTGTTTATCTATCTATTACAGATTTGTCAGTCGCAACATCCTCACTTACTTGTGCTTTGGTGTAGGGGATGCATGCCTTGAGAAGGTGCGTCAACAGAGACTCTGTTGCCGTACCTTCTTAAGGCAGGCATCCCGTACAACAAAGTACGAGACGCATAATCGCCGAAACCTGTAACAAAATTATCAAATTCAGTCTTCATGTGGTTCTTGAAACCTGTTTGTGTGTAGTAAACTTTAGTGCTGGTGGTATGAAAGGGCACTGTTTCAACATCACATGTATACTAGTTTGATGAGAACTCAGACCTAAGAAAGTAGGGTGATACCAAGATTGGTTTCATTACTATGTCATACGGCAACTATTTGTGATAAGGACCAACAATAGTCCCCACCGGGGTATCTATATGTAACAAGGAAATGTTGACCTCGACATAACTCCACTCAAGCACTGGAGTATGTTTCATGTAAATTGACATACAGGATTGAACAAGGGGGTTGTTAAAACATGCTCATCTTCATGCCCGATGTGCAGATCTTCACAATCATACTGTAACGCACCTACGGGATAGGCTTGGAAGGCGAATTCACCGGCTGGGATTATGCCACCCGGTCCCACAACTAGCACTACCTGCTCAATTAAGGCTTTGGCAAGCCCAGCTGCTCCATACCGTTGCTGCAGGTCATGAAGAGCAATGACTTCCATTTCTGGGAACACCGCAAACACGCACTCCAACGTGTACTGCAGGCGGTCCATCAAGGTTTCAGGAGTTGCCACCTCGCCACTGTAAATCCCCCGTCCTCCAAACCAAACTCAAGGTGGGCCTGCAAAAAGTGCGTATCTGTTCTTCATGAACTATGTGACATTGTATCCAAAATTCAGATAACTCTGTCTTCAAGTTGATTCAAATTTCAAGTACACATTGTGCTCTATTCAATTCCCCTCCCCCTCCCATGATGGATCTAGACATCGCCTACGAATATCAACGTGGCAAAGCCTACGAAGAGGTTATTGTACACCTAGGTCCTGTGTGACGAGAACTTGATGTATCCCATTATGTCATAATTGTTTCCTGATAGCATTAGGGAATCCCCACAAAAAGTTAAAGGGTTGTGAAATATGTTTGAAATAGGAATCAAGTATCCCCCGTCGCGTGGGCGGCTGAAGCTGAGGGAAGTTATTTTGTAGCAACTTCGACTGAATGTATCATTTCACTTACAAGGTAATGATTGTTGTAAATTAATGACAAACGGTTGCGACGAGCTATGATCATGAAGGTTGCAATGTTCAAAGGTAATACACTACTCAAAGCATATATGAGTGAGCCATTGCATAACCATGGTGTAACTAATTTGGGTTGGTAAAGACAATTGACATGATTCCATTTCGCCCATCCACTCAACACTGTCATCCGCCTCCGCCTCCGACCAGTTACTTCATGTCCACACAAACACATCTGCATACACGTACACACACGCACACTCTCACACACACATACACACTTTTAAACACACACTCACTCACACACCCATCCACCACCCCACCTACCCACCCACCCAAACACACACTCACCTAAGCATATACACACACACAAACACACACACACATCCACACATGAACGCACGCATCACATCCCACAAACATATATTCACACGTATATACGTACGCAAACACTCAACTCAAACTAAGAGGGTCACACACACACACACGCACACACACACGCACACACACACACACACACATAATCCATGTCATGATACATCATTTACATTGCATTGTATTTGGTTCATTTAAAATAAGCATAGTGAATTAGTTCCTTGAAAACTTTGTGTGCGAGGTAGTTACATACCCGGTACACAGTGGCAATCCAAATTCGTAGACTACATTATAATTAAAATTTACAATGCCACAAACTAGGGATGTGTCATACGTGTGAATTCGGGACGTTCAATACAGTAAAGTACGCGTTAAATACGGGTTACGCGTACTATACGAATTTATTTTTAAGCAATTTCGGAAGTACCAAATTTTAATTCAAAGTGGACCCGATTCACCCCAAAATAACCCATGGTCACGTCCCTCATTCTATTCCAATATAATATATGTAGTTTATATACTATGTAACAGCATGGGAAGCTCAATGAAAGGCCGTTGATGGGGCGGAAATTGCCTGAAAAGGCCAAAAATGGCAAATAAGGCAAATTTTGCAATCGTATTTCACGGCCCCATTTTTTCATACGTTAAAATACGCGTTTAATACGATACGCCGTACTATACGACTATGACAAATCCCTGTCACAAGCGCTTCGCGTCAACATCAGATGCATTCAGAGGGTATTATACTCCGACTGTCATCGTGTAAAGCCATAATAACTGAAAGCACACTCGTACAATTCATTTCCCATCAAATATTACACACGCATGAACAAGCACTTGTACAACTGCTAGCACCTTTCATTCGTGCCATGCCACGGGGGGTGTTTGTGTCCCATTGCTTGATCCCGGCATCATGGAGCTTCTGTGGACCAACAGGTGTGGACAGATTGTTGATGTTACATAAAAAACTCTCTTCTCCAAGTCCGTCGCTATTTTATGGTTATGTAATGCAATGTAATGATAAATGGATTTGTCAAACTCCAAAACGCACAATTCCCGGGGCATGTGAATTTCTAGTGCACATTTGATAATGAGGTACCTTATGGTCACCTTGTGTACATGGAGAACGTACTTAGTTGATACATGCCAACGTGCCTCACTTCATCGCAAAGGCCCAATTTATAATTGGATAAATTGCATAGCAGAGCTGAGCTTGGAATGTGCAAGTTAGGAACACCTGCCCTAGGAGCATGCAAGAATATACCCATTATCGGCCACAGAGATCCCTATCTGGTACAACAATAGCTCACAACAGTGGTAATAAATGCATCGAAAAGTGGATGGACATAAATTCTTCTTTAACAGTCTCCAATCAGCCACAAAAAAAGTCCAGCTCATGATAAATGTACAATTTTTGAATGTAATAAAGCAAGAATTGAAACCATAAATTTTGTCTCACAGCGTGCTACTTTCCAGCACTTACCGTTGACATAAGTAATGACCACAACAACTCGCCACCAAACCACACAGGCCTGTGGTGGGCAGACGGACCCGATTTCCTATCCGAGGACAGAACACTCCCCCCTGGTTGAGGAGTTATTCAAGACCAAAGTTCGTACATCGTGTTTGGTTGAAACCCCCAACCCTTCCTGAAATTCATAAGGAAATCTAAGTATTCAAATGTGTATCAATGCCGAAACTACCAAATACCCTTATATCACACACATACCTGCCGTATGGTCTTCCTGTCCGGGCACACCGTGTCCGTGCCCTCACGCAAGCGCTATAAACGATTGAATGTGTGTGTAAGAACAAGATTGCAATTTGATGTCATGCTCGTTTTAGGGGTCAGGAACGTGGCTGTGTTAGACAAACGGTGGGCTCACACCCGAAAACAAGACAGCAAACTCTCATTGCACCAAGCACAAAGGTGGAAGAACCCATTGGTTTTTTTTAAAAACTGTGAGTGAAGGATGGTTTTTTTGCCACGGAGGGTGTTCCAAAGGAAAACAAACACAGCACACTCAAATTCAACCTAGTTGATTGTACATATACATGCAATAACTTGCACTCGTGCACGTCAAAACTGACAAGCTGGTGGGACGAGGAGGGAGGGATACCACAAGATCTTCTAGACTTCCATGCAAAAATGTACCTCCCGAGGGTTTTTCCCGTCTTCGCCCACCGTGTTCATAGCCGCACTCCGACGCTGACTTTGACACTGTAGGTGTGTGTGGTTGTGTGTGTGTGTGTGTGTGTGTGTGTGTGTTAGTGTGTGTTTGTGTGCGTGTGTGTGTGCGTGTGTGTGTGTGTGTGTGTGTGTCCATGACGAATGCGATTATGTATATGTCGGCACGAATAGCCGTCCGTATTTGGTTCTCTCTCTGGTGAACAGTTGTCAAGGTGTCAATGGGTTCTTCCACCTTTGAGCTTGGTGCAATGAGAGTTTGCTGTCTTGCTTTCGGGTGTGAGCCCATAGGTTGTCTAACACAGCCACGTTCCTGACCCCAAAAACGAGCATGCCATCGAATCACAATCTGATTATTACACGCACCAATCTTTACAGCGTCAGAGTCAGCGTCAGAGAGCGGCCATGAACACGGTGGGCGAAGACGGGAATACCCCTCGGGAGGTACGTCTTTGCAGGAAGTCTAGAAGATGGGGCCCATCCGGTGTCCCCCCGCTGCAGCGGCCTAGCCAGTCTGTGAGACAAGACACAAAGTATGCGAGTCAGCAGTGACTAACTACAATGTAATTCCATTGTCCAACACGACACAGAGGGGTAGTTCGATGATGATGATGAGCACAGGAATCAGGTGTACACCCGTACATGTTTGCCAGTAAATGCACCGACCACACGTGCACCTTTCCCTTACCTGCGGCTGCACCAGTCCTTCCTCGCTTGTCCCTTCTCGTCCCACCCATGCTGCCCCGCCATTGGATTGAACGTCACTCGCACCCAGTGCATGGGCGATGATATCGCGGTGTATAATGTGGAGTGCGAGGTGGCTATTCTACCATTCAATGCGACACGTACTAGGAGAGTTGCCAACTCAGTAGACCGAGTCTCTTTTGCCCTTGGCTTACGCAATTTCTTGCCATTGATAGAGGAGGGTTTTAACCGCGTAGCTTTTTCTTTTGAAAGTCTCTGCATTTTATTATAATTATTTATTTTGGGGGCTGAAAGGGGTCATGGCCTCTGTTATGCGTAAGGGCAATTGCATCTGCACATTTATTACCGGCAATGCCAGTAGCCGCCCGGGCAGCTATTCCTGATGGCCAAAAAAGAGTGGTGTGCTGGTTACTAAAGAATGTTGTGTCACTTGTCACTGACAATGAAAAGAATAAAAAGCATACATGACCACCAACAGCAGCCTGAGAATAACGCAACGAGTTTCTGGCTGTCGTTTACGGCGTGTTTTCGTGTGAAGGTGCTCTTCCTGTCATAATCGACCAACTAGGTGTCTTTGGAATCTGTAGGTCAACAAAATTAAAATCAGACAGACACTGCCTGAAACCTGGCCAACCTTCCTGGCCTCTGCTTCTCTGCCTTGCCCCCACCATGTTTCTAATGACATGTTGTTCTATCAGACACTGCATGCTTGCATCGTGTGAAGGTGAATACAACACAGACTGTGTAACCACGTTCTTGCTTGAATTGCGTGAAAGAGATAACTACACAGATTGTGTAACCACTTTCTTCAAAGCTTTGGTACCAAGCCAAGGTATTTCAAATATGATAAATTTTGCGAGATGAAGAAAGCCAGAAAGTAAAGATGAGTAAGCATGTTGTTTATTTTTACAGACCGCGTTTAGCTGGACATTCAAAAGGTTGTAGTTTAATGTAAGTATTTTAAATTACCTACCAGGCAGCCATCGTTGGCATAGCTTGTTGTGTAATTGTTTCTTTAATAATTTGTATTGCAATTCAGGCAAAGGTCACATACAGCTTAGTGTAGCAAAGCTTTTGAGAGGGGAGGCAGTTAGGTCCAGCACCTCAGTTTGGGCAGAAAGGGGCTTCGAGTTGGAAATTGCCTGTACTTCTCAATTAAGGAATTGAGAAGTACAGGCAATTTCCTGTCAATCACGCTGGATGTGTTAGCACTACCAATGCAACATTTCCTTATATTCAAATTACAGGCCAGCCCAATGTGCCCGAGCTTCTAATCCGAGAATATTTCGAGGAATACATTGGAGATGTGGGCACCAGCAGCGGAAAGTAAAGCCATGCAGAAGAAGCCAAGTAGAAGAAGAGTTCCAGGTGCTAGCACCAAAGGAAGGCCAAAGGTACAATTTACTAGCTGGAGGATTAACAAGGGCAAGGTGGATGTTCGTCTGCGCTCCAAAAATTTGGCACCAAGTAATTACTTATAACACACACGCTAGATTATAATACACTTTTTTGCCAACCACTTCTTCCTGCTCAACACAACAATTGCAACAACCCTGGTTGGGGGTCGCACTAATTTTGCTGCTCCAGGTTCCCAAGCAAGCCCCATGGGAGCATGTTCGGTCAAAGATGATTCACCGATACAAGGTATGCCCATGCATCTGTTCAACATCTGAAAACATGACTGATGATTCGCTCCCACAAACACAAAGTGATTTTTCATCTTTGCCGGAACTCTTATATTATGGTACTTTTCATTTTCTTGGTAAGTCCCCATCTCAGTTATTTAGGCATCCTTTGCTGACCATGATTGCCAGAAGTCACATTTACTCCAATGCGTGGTCCTGCAACCTTATCTGTGCGAGAGAATGACACAACGCACGTTTCATTTTCAGACGTTACTGCAAATTTGCTTTGCTTCCAGCTTCGTTCCCAGCTAGCGGAGCATGTGGAGGGAAGGGTATTGTTACACCCTTCTATTCAGTCTGTAAGCGATGTCACAACGCACAACGCACACAACCATTACAGGCTCCAGGCCCGGGCTCTGAACGCTGTAATATCTTATCAATCAAATGGTCGCACGCCCCTTTTGTCACGCTGTATGCGCTGCCTGGGTCGCTGATACCGCCCCAGTGGGCATCACCCTCGCACGAATGGTGTGGTAACATTGTTTTGGGGCTGAATAAATAATAATATTACTGAGACCCCAAAACGGAGTATTCCTTTCGAATGGTCGATTTTGCAACCAACAAAGCCGTGTAATTCAAGAACTTTCTTTGCAGACAGTGCCAGCAGTTCAGTGTGGGGCGTGGAGGAGAAATCCGCGGAGGCATGATGAGAGGCCACAGCCAACGCGAAGAAGCGTGAACGAGCATTGAATTATTGATTGTAAAAAATGTGTACAGCGTCTGCCATGAGTTTCAAAATAGTCGTAATAGGATTTTCTGCGCCTGCATCATACACAAACTGCAAGTTGGAAATATATCAACCTGTTTTTGCAGTGCCTTTTGACCACAATGTGCGTGATCCTATTCGTGCGAGTCAACAAACCGTGATTTTATGGCGAGTTGCAATTTCAATGTCGCGCCAAAACTTTTTTTTTTGCCCAAAACCAGAAAAACCGGAAAAAACCGGCAAAACCGAGCCAAAACCGGATAAAACATTTTGAAAACCAAAAAAAACTAAGGCTCCTTGTCGGGATGCGGACTAGGGGCGTGCAGCTGAATGCAGCCGTGATGGCAGGAGCGCGGTGCCTCCTCCTCCTCCTCCCGCAAGTGCGCCAGGTCACCCCCGCCATACCATCATCCAGCACCAGCACAGACCCTGACGAAGAATGGAGGAGGAGGAGGAGGAGGTGAGTGATGAGCTGCTGCCCGAGGAGCAAGAGGAGGAGCGAGGTGTTTGGCAACAGCAGCCAAGGCCACAGCAGTCAAGGCCGCTGGCGCTGCCCTTAGCCTGGCTGTGGGGTACTGCTGGGTGCCTACGCTGTGCAAGCAAATGGGGTCCACACCCATGCTGCCAGGCACAGGCGCACAGCAGACGGAAGCAGCCATCCCAGTAATCTTTGTGTATGAGCTTGCTACGTGGATGACCCTAACTCTGTGGCAATAATGTTGCTGCAGCTCCAGCCTTTCACTACATACAATACAATGCGCTCCCTAAGATGCTTGGAGTCGTAGGGACGGTGCACAGGCACCAGGAGGTCATCCATGCTCCTTCTCCTCCCCCACTCGTTGTTTGACTTATTTGACTAAATTATAGGTTTTCCCGGTTTTCCGGTTTTTGAAGAAAAATTTTCCGGTTTGGGGGTCGCGACATTGAAATTGCAACTCGCCATATTCGTGCGAGTCAACAAACACCTCCATGCAGGTAGCACAAGTTTTAAACTAATATTTAGTCCGCACGCCTGGCGTGTTCTGGAATGGCCTTGCTTCGTAGCTTGAGCCTTGATGAGAAACAGTGCTGCAATTTGGAAGTGGATGAGGCCCCGGCAGGAGACAGGAAACAGGGCCTGGAGGAGGAGAAGGCAGCAGTGAAGGGATTCCTGGAGGAGGAGGCGCCTGCAGAGTCTTGCGCTGAGGAGAAGGCAGTCCCGCCCGAGGAGGAGGAGGAGGAGGTGGACGAGGGTGTATTCTTCCCTGACCAGATAGGTGTGTGGAACCAGAACACAGGGGAACAGGCCTGGTGCTTGTTGGCAGTGGGAAACTGGGAGGAGAAGAGAGGAGGAAATTTCAAGTCAAGTCCTTGTTCACGTACACACACAAAACACACAACATACATACACAGTTATGCTCATCCAGCAGCACATCATGAGCGGGGAGTCCCCGGGTGGGGCCCTGCTGCACCTGCTGAGCATGTCCGGAGTGTGCAAGCAGTGGCGAGAGCTGGCCTCGGGACTGCCCAAAGGTTCGGCCGTGGCCTTCGACTGCTTCGACAACCTCTTCTCCGGCCAGCCTGCAATTCAGAAGTTTAGGCGCTACGGCAAGAAGGAGCAGGTGTTTTGGGGCGCGGCCAAGCTGCTCACGGGTAAGGTCCAGCGTAAATACGCTCGCTGAACCTGAACGCGTAAGAATGCTCGACTCCAGTTAAGGTCAGCTGTGCGGAGGAAGGAACGAAGGCTAAATTTAGCGTTCGTTGGAAAGAAACAGTCAGCAACTTTGCACACCCACTCACACACACACACACACACACACACACACACACACACACACACACGCACACGCACACACACACACACAACACGCACACACACAGGCACGCGCACACACGCACACACGCACATGCAGACACGCACGCACGCACATGCATGCTTGCTACACACACGCACATACACACACTCACACACACATACACACACGCATGCACGCACGCACACGCATGCTTGCTACACACACACACACACACACACACACACACACATACACGCACGTACATACCACATCACAGGATACTCAGACGTAGCGTTCACGGGTGAGGCGGTGTCTGACCGGGTGCTGCAGGAGGCAGCGCTGAAAACAGGCCCCCACCTCACCCGCTGCCGGGTGGCCGGCTCCAGCTGTGTGACTGACGCAGGCCTGTCTGCGCTGGTAGCACAGTTTGAGTCCCTGGAAAGGCTTGAGTTGGAGGACTTGGGAAAGCACATCTCAGGTGGGTGTGCACAAACGAGTGTGCACATACACGTTTGGGCAGTGTATGTTGTACAGACTTATTGAGTGCACAAAAAGCACACATTTATTTATATACACACCAGGGTTGTTCAGTTCGTATTTTTGGGAGCAAGTTTGATAATAGTCGTGAAAGTTATAGAACCGTGCAATGTGCAATTTCGAAAATGGAGGATTTTGCCGGGTATGGTGGTCGCACTCGTCCAAAACATGCTTTTATTGTCTTGAATACATATAATCTATTGCAAGTGATAAGTGCACAAAAACTTGAACGTTTGACGGCCATCTAAGGCTCTTTCCTGCAATTTGGGCTGCAATTTTGGACCCGAATTTCATATAAAGAGGGCTTACCAGGGATGGGTCATACGGTGTAGGCGTATTATACGTCGTATCGTATTCATCACGTATTTAACTGTATTTTTTAAATTGCTCCGTATAATACGATTTTGGGCACTTAACGACACAAGCCCCCCAGAGCCCCCCAGAAGCACTCCCAGGCCCTCTAGAGCCCCCCAGAGGAACTCCCAGCCCCTCAGAACGTGTAGCATGATCACTTGCTTATTGCTACCACAACCCAGAGGGTGGTGCCTGTAGCGTAGATGAAGTGTGCATGCATGCAGCTGCATCCACGCAAGCCTTGGTCACTGCCCTCTTGCTGCAGGTGTCCAATGACTGTGTAGATGCTGCTGCTGATGTGCTTGCTGTAGTCCTGTGCAGGTGCCTCTCTTTTCCTGCATGCTCCTCCCTCTGAGCGCTAGCGTCGGCAATTTCTCCCATGCGAGCGCTGCGACTACGCCCTGAGGATTCCGGCCGGGTCAGCTTTGCATGCTGCTACACCTACGCCGGGATTCTGCCTCATGAAGTGCTCGCGGATGCGGGGGGCACCGCTGCTGAAATCTCGGAATTCTGGCATCCGGCATCTGGCATCGGCATCTCGTAAATCTGCCCCTTCGGTCCCATAACAACAACACGATGCCACTCAGGGTCTTTACCAGGAGGCATTATAATGTTCTGGAGGCTGGGAGGACAATTCGTGGTGGTTGGAGGGTGGTGGTGCAAGCCCAGGGTACCCCCCAAAATAGCAAAAATACGTTTGCGTATTATACGCGTATGTCGTATTAATAGCGTATTAATCCGTATGGGACGTCTCAAAAGTCCGTATGACCCATCCCTGACCAACACCAACACATACACATACACACATGCGCTGGCACGCTCAGACTACATTGCATATGGGTAGGGTTGACCAAAACCATGCATGCTTACACACATGCGCTCGCACGCTCAGACTACATTGCATATGGGTAGGGTTGACCAAAACCCTGCATGCTTACACACATGCGCTCGCACGCTCATACTACATTGCATATGGGTAGGGTTGACCAAGACCATGCATGCTTGTACACCGTATTAAACTGCTTATATGTAAATGGCCCTGCTAATCATGCTTTGTACTGCATGCCCCGTGAATGTGTATTTTGTATGTGTGTATGGTTCTGGCCAACCCTATACATGGGCGTGTACATTTATTTGTAGGGTTGGCCAGAATTGTATATATGCACCGTGTATGACCGTATATTAAGTGATTTCCCTGCGAAAAATACCGTATATACACCGTATTTATATGGCTCTGGCCAACCTTATTTATTTGTGTACACAGATTTTTTCCAGCATGTGTATCCTTGATGAGCACAGGCTTTTGTTTGTTCATGTATAGTCCAGTTTAGTTTGGATTACAAAGGCATTCAACCTGGAATGGCTGCTCAATTTATGAGAACGAGGTAAACCTCAAAACAAACCAAGTAAAAAAAGGGCTGTGACGCAACTGGAAATTGCCATTTTTAAAGACGAGAAGAAGCAGGCAAAAACATATCAAAGTGTAGACGTTTGTTCTTGGCTTGCTGGCACTGCCTGCACCCTTAAGACATGTGCCCTCCCTTTCAAGACCTGAACCAACATATTGTGTGCACACCACCTGCCCTCACATTGCTGTGCCCCATCTTCGACTCGTAGGCACACACTCATACCCCAAACAACTCTCCTAGTATACCTGATTGGGATAATAAAGTGCACACCACCTGCCCTTACAATTCATAATGCTGTCCCCCATCTTCGACTCGTAGGCACACCCTCATACCCCAAACAACCCTCTTAGTATACCTAGCATACCCCAAACAACCCTCCTTAGTATACCTAGCATACCCCAAACAACTCTCCTAGCATACCTAGCATACCCCACACAACTCTCCTAGTATACCTAGCATACCCCAAACAACCCTCCTAGTATACCTAGCATACCCCAAACAACCCTCCTAGCATACCTAGCATACCCCACACAACTCTCCTAGTATACCCGATCGGGATAATAATGTGCACACCACCTGCCCTCACAATTCATAATGCTGTGCCCCATCTTCGACTCGTAGGCACACCCCCAAGACCCAAACAACTCTCCTAGTATACCTAGCATACCCCAAACAACTCTCCTAGCATACCTAGCATACCCCACACAACTCTCCTAGTATATCCGATTGGGATAATAATGTGCACACCACCTGCCCTCACAACTCATGATGCTGTGCCCCGTCCTCAACTCGTAGGCACACCCTCATACCCCAAACAACTCTCCTAGTATACCCGATTGGGATATTAATGTGCACACCACCTGCCCTCACAACTCATAATGCTGTGCCCCGTCCTCGACTCGTAGGCACACCCCCAAGACCCAGACAACTTCCCTTTCATGACCCTAGGCAACAAGATTGACGTGGACGGCGGCAACTCCAGAGTGGTGCGTGCAATCCGTTGTTTCTCAGAGTGGTGCGTGCAATCCGTTGTTTCTCAGAGTGGTGCGTGCAATCCGTTGTTTCTCAGAGTGGTGCGTGCAATCCGTTATTTCTCAGAGTGGTGCGTGCAATCCGTTGTTTCTCTTGCTCTGAGGCACTCCTCAAACGTTTGGCGTCTTTAACCCCTACTTTTCTTAATCAAAAGCTAGGTTTTCTTAAACAGATGCTGGGTTTTTTCTCGAACAAGTGTGGCAAACCCTCTCTCGCCCTCTCACATGTGCGTGTGTGGGAGCCTCGTCCGCTAGTGCACAACAAGTAGTTGCCGCACACGCACGCACCAGCATGCAATAACAAGGCAGATCTCAGCATGCAACAATGTGACAGATGGAATGCGTGCTTGTTTGCCTTTGGCAATTGAATGCTCATCATGCAAACCTCATTTTGCTGTGTATGCCTATGTGCCTGTGCCTGTGCCTGTGCCTGTGCCTGTGCCTGTGCCTGTGCCTGTGCCTGTGCCTGTGCCTGTGCCTGTGCCTGTGCCTGTATTGTGTGTGTGCCCGTCCCGGTGCCGGTGCCGGTGCCTGTGTTGTGTTTTGCCTGTTGTGTGTGTGTGTGTGTAAACGTGGACACAGCAAATTCCTTTAATGAGCCTTGTCATGCAGCTCCCCTTCATTTCCTTGTAAAACCTTTCGTCACATCTCTCAATACACATGTCTGCCTTTTCCATTATCTCTGTGCGTGCATGCGTGTGTGTGTGTGTGTGTAGGTGTCCAAGAAAAAGGCTGAAGGATGGGCACAGGCAAAGGGGGGTATGCCTTACTTTGAGACCTCTGCCAAAGACGACATCAATGTGGAGGCGGCATTCACGCAGATGGCACGCAACGCGCTGCGCCATGAAAAGGAGGAGGAACTGTGAGTGTGCAGAACGTGCAGATGGCACGTAACAAGTGACACCTTGAAATGAGGAGGAACTGTGAGTGTGCAGAACGTGCAGATGCAATAAATCACACCATAAAAAGGAGGAGGAAGTATGAGTTTGCAGAACGTGCAGGTGGCACGCAACGCGTTGCGCTGTGACAAGGAGGAGGAAGTATGAGTGTGCAGAACGTGCAGGTGTCACGCAACGCGTTGCGCTGTGACAAGGAGGAGGAACTGAATCTGATGAACATGTAGACGGCTGAAGTAGGCAAAGAGGGCTGAGGTTTGAGGCGCACGAGCTTGCGCTTGATGGTTGGAGTGGCTCTAATCACTGCCTGTGCACAATTCATGTGTTCGTTTCTCCGGGTGGGAAAGACTGGATGTTGGGTTGCCTTACCACAAACTTACATCTCAGGTCACAAGAGTATTAGACGCAGATGGGTGCAGGTTAGTAGGGTTGGCCAGAATTGTGAATACAAGGTGTATAAACCAAGGTTGTATTAAATACATCATATGTAGGGTTGGCCAGAACCGTTTATATATATAGTGTATATACGGCATTTTTGGCAGGGAAATCGCCAAATATACTATACGGTCATGTGCGGTGTATATATTCGGCTCTGGCCAACTCTGTGATTCTGGCTCCTTAGTTTTCTGGCTATTGACAATTGTGCAAGCCTTGTGATTTCTCCTGCTTTCTTTGCAGCAGCCTGTAAATAATGCCTTCTGGTTTCTTTACAAACGCAGGTTTGTCCCTGATACAGTCGACATGAGCAACTCAGCTGGCGGAGCACGGAAACGAACAGGGTGCTGCTAAACAGCTGCTGATGATATGCGGGTGTCCTGTAGCTTGTAATTGCTCCAAAAAACTGTACCAGTATTTGTGTTTTGTATTAACTATCACCATTTTGAGCCCAATTGTGTATACCAGAACAGAAATTTCAACTCCCATTACGAGTTTACAGAGATTACAGAGGAAGCCACCAGTCAAAACGTGCGACTGCTAGGCTGCGTATCATGTAAAACTTGCGATGGTTGTTGTTGTAGCACCAGACTTGTAGCACCTACAAAAATACTCTTGGAAAGGGAAAAAAGGCCCAACGTTGTTTGTGGCATTGCAGCACTGAATGAGACCAGTAACAACAACCAAGCAGCTGCCAGAACCAACCGACCACGATGAATTAATGAGGGGGAAACATCTGTGAGATTGGGGCACATAAAAAACATAAACTGCCACACTGTGGATATCAAGAATGAGGGAGGCAATATTATTATAAGAAAAAAAACTCCGCTGGTACTGATGACACAGCCAGCATGATTAAGGGAGGGGGTTACTTAGGTGCCCGCACCAGGCAACCCCCCACTGTGCAAACAATTAAAAGAAATTAATGTGGGTCAGGGGTCAGGGGGGTTGTGTGCCGTAGCACCCGGACCCAATCCTTGACTGTTGTTGCTTGTGTTATATTGCAGTGCATACCTTGTTTTTGTGAGTCCAGATGTATGCCTGATGGAGTGTTCATTCAGTTTGTGTGTCAATTTTTTAGTCTTATGGTAATCCAGATTAAGGTATGCCAGATGTTTGTCTGTATAGTCTTTGTAGATAGTCCCCATAGCTCCAACGAGGATCACGTGAAGCTTGACTTCCCTATATCCTAGTCTGTTTAGGTTGGCCATAAGCATGCTGTGCTGTGCTTTTGCTTTTTCGAGTTGGGGATCAGGCCTAGTGTATTCACAGAATTTAAACTCAATCATGTGAACCTCCCACTGGTTTGGAATTATTTTTTCGTCTTTAGCAAGCTGTTGAAAGTTTTGGCTGCGGGTGGTTACACGAGAGGAGCACACAGTGCTAGGTAAAATTAGGATGGCGTCAGGACGAGAAGAGGCCTTCAGAGCATGTGCTGTTAGCTTTGGTAGCAACCAAGAGGGCAGTGTTTTGTTGGTAGTGTTTCTCAGATCTAGGCCTAGGCCTTGCTCTGATAGTTTATCTGCGCTGCCTATATCAGTGTAGGCAACTTAGTTGGCACCGTATGGTACCTTTTGTAGGGCTTGGACAATCAGCATACTTGCCGTATTATGGCGTTTATAATCATGTTCCTCAATTTAGTGTGTTGGCAGCCTGAGAGTATGTGGAGCGCACTATCAGTGCAAGGGCAGATGGGGCAGTTTGCATTGGGAGAGAAGTCGTAAAAAATGTTCCAGTGCGGTACCTCATAACATTACGCTTTTCGTAGACTTTGAGATTGTTATTGTTCCAGAAAGCATTTGTGGTTTGTTTATTGACCAAAGGTCTAAGGTCCTTCCAGTAGCTGTAATACCCTGTGTTTGTTTTGGCACTCCCCAGTCTGTGTGATTTGCACAATTTCTATTTTCAGCTTGGCCTTTAAATCAGAGAGTGCACGAAGCCTAGGTGTAGTTGTCCCTCTTCCGTTGGGATTCTCATCGGTGTCTTTAGCCGCAAGCCAGTTAAGGTGTGTGTATGCATTACCGTCTGGAGCCGGAGGCTGAAAGTGCATGTCATGACCCCCGTCATGTAAGGCAGAGTGTTTGGCAATTGCATCTGCACATTCATTTCCAGCAATGCCACTATGGGCTTTCACTTTATAGAAGCATATAGATTCTGGTGAAGCAGAAATCATAGATACAATTTGAACTAGCAGATTTGAGTGTATATGGTCTCGTTGCATTTCAGGGAAGAGTAGCTGTTTCTAAATTGGCTTAGGGAGCATGCACTGTCCGATGCAATCTGGGCATACTTATCGGTAAGCGCTGCTGCATTCCCTGTGAGCTTCGCTCTATTGATGGTGTTTGTCATTCCCACGCCTCCCGAGTCCACATAACATTCAGCTTTGGTTTGAGGGCAGTATACCCCTGCGCCTATAAAGTTTTCGACCTTGCCTATGCAGCTTCCGTCAGTGTATGCCCATAATTTCCAGTCGGGGCATGTCAATTCAAACTGTTATCGTTCCATGGTTGGAGGTGGACGTCTCGGCCTCTTTCCTGGCCAGTGACGTCCTCTCTTTTTGATTTGAAGTACTGGGGGCAAACATGGTTGGTGATGTGGTCTGTGTCCTCTCTTGCGAGGTACTGTTTTTTTCCCCAAACTGCCTCTGGGATACTCCTTTGCAGTGTTTGCAACCAATTTTGTGAGGCATCAGTTAAATGCTGTATTGCTTCTTTGTTCCAGACAGCAATAATATTTATGCTCCAGGTATGGTTGGAGAAGTTACGTTGTACACCCTTCCACGAGGTTGGCATTGCATATGTTAGTTTTGTCTTGGGGATGAAGCCAAGCGTGGTGCAGTATTTTGGGTTATCTCGCACCAATGCTCTGTAGGCATTGATGCTCTTGTTTTCCCAGTTGGGTAGAAATAAGAAGGTGGCGGTTGGTAGCTCGCTACACATCGCAGATCGTAGGGAGTGTTGCACGC
>Ga0307947_1001414_pt1 | contig 18968 bp, 21 predicted proteins | sample OrgLakmetagen232_FD_201840 | JGI IMG/M metagenome (GOLD analysis project Ga0307947, IMG submission 201840) | Saline water microbial communities from Organic Lake, Antarctica - #232 | ecosystem: Environmental > Aquatic > Non-marine Saline and Alkaline > Saline | place: Antarctica: Organic Lake...
TGAAAGTAGCCGATGGTAGGTCTGTACAAAGAGTTGTAGCACAACCCCCCTTGCTAGGCAAGAGCCTAAGCAAAGTAAATGACAGCCGACAACGATACCAGGCATATGACAAGCTTCTATAATGAATGAAACTTTGCTTTCGCATTCAAGCCAGATGACTTGACGAAATGAGTTGAATAAGCATTGGTTATAGAAGTGCCAAAATGCTGAAAGTAGCCGATGGTAGGTCTGTACAAAGAGTTGTAGCACAACCCCCCTTGCTAGGCAAGAGCCTAAGCAAAGTAAATGACAGCCGACAACGATACCAGGCATATGACAAGCTTCTATAATGAATGAAACTTTGCTTTCGCATTCAAGCCAGCAAAGATTTCAGCGGGCAATAAGGTGCTGCTCCGGCACCCTTTATTGCCCACCGCATTTGGACGTGGCCTCCATCCACCTCCCATGTTCTTCCCTACCAAGGGCTCCCTTGGCAAGGGAAGGGCTGCTCCCCCAGCAGCTACCTGCAAGGCTTATGCAAATGTAACACGGTGAAGCAAGTTGAGTGCATTTGTGTTGAACGCCCCTGTTCGTGTGTGTTTCATCATCTGTTTGTGTGTGTCTCCTAATCTGTTTGTGTGTGTCTTCTCATCTGTTGTGTGTGTCTCCTCATCTGTTTGTGTGCCTCTCCTCATCTGTTTGTGTGCCTCTCCTCATCTGTTTGTGTGTGTCTCCTCATCTGCCTCACCTTTACAGGTGTAACCCCTACCCCGTGCGTGAGGTGGTGTTCAACCAGGAGACCACACGCCTGACCACTGTGTGCTCAGCTCAGGCCATTTCTTGGGATGTGGCCACCGGGCAGCAGGTGTGAACGTCATGTGTGTCAAAGGAATATTGCGATTATGCATAATTACGTGTGTGTGTGTGTGCTGTAGGCAGAAGGTGTGAACGATGTGGATGACACTGTGTGTGCTGATGTGTGGGTGTAAGCATGTGTTTGTGTGTTACATATGTAAGAGCGTACCGGTGCGTATGTGCAGCGTGTGTGTATGTGGTTGTGCATTTCCTCTGCTACAAGTGCGCGTGTGAGCGTGTACATGCATACACTCGCACACACATGTGCAAGTTGTGCCGCTTCTTAAGCGCACTTTACGGTTTGTTGTTTAAGAGCAAGAGCCCCCTCTGTCATTCACACCACGAGTGCTTTGCCATGCCCGCTACATGCCAGTCCCTGGTCTTTATAGTGTGTTAGCCTGCTGCTGCACCTACCGGTCTCTGTGTGTGTGTGTGTGTGTGTGTGTGTGTCAGTTGCAGGTCTATGTATCGTGACGCTGTGGTGGCAGTGTGCTGCCGTTCTGCTGTTGCTTTGCCTGCTGCTGCACCTGCAGCTCTGTGTGTTTCGCTCTGTGGTGGCTGTGCAGTCACTCAGACCTGCCGTGCCTGCTGCTGCCACGTTTGCAGGTCCGTGTGTTTGACTTTGTGGTGGACAAGTTCAAACTCTTCAAGCCCATCCCCCACCCCGAGCGAGCCACTTACAGCCACTCCGGCACCATTTTGTTCGACCACGAGAGCGAGACCGCGGTGTTTGACATGGTGGGTGTGCGTTTTGTGTGTCCTCTCTGACGTTGTTGCTGGCACATCCCTGAGTTAAGGGGGTAAAAGTCCAAAACCATGATTTCTTTGGGTTTTGATGACAAACTCTTGAGCAAATGGCAGGGGATGTCCCGTTGGAGTACAAAACCATGGTTTCTGTACATTGTAACACCGTCGCTCTTGCCTTGACATTTCTGCTTGGAATGTTTCAATCGTCTTGCAAGACACGCGCACGCACGCTAACACACATGTACACACACACACACTACAGGAATAGTCTTAGAATCACAGTAATCAAACGGTGAACAAAGGGTCATATTCTAGAAGGTTTAGAAATATCTTTGCGCACAATGTTTCACATACACACACATGCACACACATACACACACATGCACACACATACACACACACGTACACACACATACACACACGCACATCGTCGTCACATGCTGTGAGCAGGTGCCCCAGGACGACCCCCTGCTTCGCTCCCACTACTTGTCTGATACGCGGGCCATCGTGTCTGGCAACACCGGCATCAAGTGAGTGTGTAGGCGTATCAGAGGCCCGAGTGCTTGTATCAAGCAAGGATTCTCACCTTGTTTGTGAACGCGCGTAGATTGTGTGTGCAGTAAGACAGCCAAGGGTGTGCCGAACAGATGGCTACGGCCGTGTTCCTGGGTCCGTTGAGAAGCACAGGGGCAGCCACCCAGCTCAACCATAGTGCGTTGGCTACACACTACACACTACACACACCCTGCGCACTGTCCCAAGTGAGGCAGGATGTCCAGTCAGCACCAGCTCTTTTGAACCTTGCCCTTTCGCACCTTGCACGTTTCAAGCATGCCTAGCAAGCCTCCAAAAATGGGGGAGGTCAGCGTGGCGGCTCTCACACAGATGTAGGCAGTGACAGCCGCAGCGCAAGTGTTGCGACGTGCAGCATGTGTGGGGTTGGCCAGACCCACATAGTATATATACATATATCAATGTATCTTGCCAGGGATTTCTTCAAATGTACATTCATATACGGTTCTGGCCAACCCTGAGGTATAGTGGTAACCACAGGTGCTGCTGCTGCTGCTGCTGTGATGCTGTCTATTTGTTGCTGTCACAAATGGTTCTGTTGCTGTTTCAGCTGCTTCAATTGGGGCAATTGGGGCGGCATTTGCTGGCCACTCAACTTTTCGTTGGCTTGCTTGGTGGCTGTAGTGGGCATGGCGTGGGGTTTGCTTGCAGATGCTCTTTGACCTTGATTTTGTGGCTGGTGGCTCCATGTGATGTCTGCTATGTGTGCTTTGCCAGTCGAGTGATGTACTTTAGGCTTAGTTATGAAGAAGTAACGATGACGAGGTGCGATCTTAAAATGAGATGGGAGGAGGGTTGGGCGACCTCCTCGCAAGCTTGCCACGAAACTGCACCCTGTAATGCCCACATCATACCCACGTCCAAAACCACTGTGTGGTCCATGGCCTAAATCCCAATGCTTCACACACAGAAACACAGACACAAGTACACTCACACGCATGCAAGCATGCACGCACCTGCATGAACGGACTCGCACACGTACTCACATACATGCGAGCACACTCAAACACACATACACGCACGCACGCATACACGCACACATAAACACTCTACCACCTGTGCCCATTGCGCCCTCAACAGGCGCATCATCGTGTGGTCCGCTGCCGACAACCCAACGCCGGACAAGCTGCACACCACCCACGACGCCATCACCAGCTGCCACTTCTCGGCTGACGACCGCCTGCTGGCCGTGGGCACGCAGGCAAGGGGGCATCTTTTTGCACTTGTTGATTGCACCTGTGAGGTTTGGCAGCAGTTGAAATGTTGTGTGCACCTCCCATGCCGTTGCTGTTTGATCCTAGAATTACTTAGGCCAAGGCAGACCTCGTGTTTGTGCGAATGCATCATAAATTTATTATTTGACCTATGTCAGCAGCATGGTCAGCTGTTTGTTAGGGGGGGTCTCCGCTGGAGGGTCTGGACATACAACTTGTATCCATTATTAGCCGTTCTAGCTGACCCCCTACACATGAGACACACACACACATTTTCTCTTTGGGACTGCTGTTACAGAGAAAAGATAAGTTGGCCAAACTGTGGCTAGGTGTGTGTGTGTGTCTGCACGCGTGAGCATGCACCTACGCAACTCTCTACCTCTAAGATTCGTTCGCTCAGCAATTCAACCTTGCTCAAAGCCTTTGTTCCCGTGCCTGCTGCTTGCTCAACACAGGATGGTAGCATTGTGGTGTTTGCTCATTGTGGTGTATGCTCAATACACAGGATGGTAGCATTGTTGTGTATGCTCATTGTGGTGTACGCTCACTACAGAATGGTAGCACTGTGGTGTATGCTCAATACACAGGATGGTAGCATTGTGGTGTATGCTCATTGTGGTGTACGCTCACTACAGAATGGTAGCACTGTGGTGTATGCTCACTACACAGGATGGTAGCATTGTGGTGTATGCTCATTGTGGTGTACGCTCACTACAGAATGGTAGCACTGTGGTGTATGCTCAATTCACAGGATGGTAGCATTGTGGTGTTTGCTCATTTTGGTGTATGCTCACTACACAGGATGGTAGCATTGTGGTGTATGACGTCGTCCACGGTGAAACCCTGGAGGTGATCCTGGCCCACCAAAACGGACCTTGCAGGTGTGTGTTTGTGCGTGTGCGTGTGTGTGTGCATGTTTGCTGTTCACGCTCAACACTTGTGTTTCTGGTATAATGAGTTATTCAAACCAAAACCTTTAACGTGTCAAACAGCAAAACCTTTACGGCTGACAGTCTTAAGGCTAATGCTTTGCCAACTCATTTGCTGATGCAGCGTCATTTTTGGTGATCACACACACACACATACATACACGCATAAATAAGTGCACATGCACACACACTTGCACACACAAATTACAGTCACCTACGCATATGAACAGACAATTACATATGTATGTACATGCACGCACAGGTGTGTGCGCTTGAGCCACGATGGTCAGCATATCCTGTCCTGCGGAGCCGACGCAAAAGTAATCTTATGGGAGTGGCGCGACCACAAGCCCCTTCGCATCTACTCTGGCCACTTCATCAGTGTCTCCTGCTGTGACATGGCGCTGCACGGCACGCGTATTGTGTCGGGTGACAACCACGGCATGATGTGGTGGGTGTAGGGCTGTGTGGGGGGAGAGGGGGGAGGAGCTGGTGTGTGACGTGTGATGTGATGTGATGTGTGACGTGTGATGTGATGTGAGTCCCGATGTCTGAAGTTTGACGTGAGGTGATGTGAGTCCCGACGTCTGATGTGAGCCCTACGAGTACTTGCTGCAGTGAAAGCTGTCAAGATGGCAGGTGGTGGAATGGTATGAGGGTGAAGTATGAGGCCTGGTGTGCACATTCACGCCACGGCTCTGATCTTTTGCATGATGTGACGTCAGGTGGTGTCTGAGTCCTGCAATGTGCACTTGTCTGTGTCGCCTGCGCAACCCACTTGTAGCTGTTTGTGCGCGCATGTGTGTGTATGTGCATGTGGGTATGTGCTCGTGTGTGTGTGTGCATGTGTGTGTGTGCATGTGTGTGTGCATGTGTGCCAAGCCTCCTCTGTACACATCCCCCTTGCCTGCAGCGTGTTTGACAAGGAAACCGGCAAGACTGTGCAGACACTGCCCCTGGCTCACCACAAGGGCATCCTCTCAGTATCCATGAGTGCTGACGGCTCCACTGTGGCATCCGTGGGCCAGGACAGAAAGGTGTGTGTGTGCATATGTGAGTGTTAGGGTAGGGCACTCAGGGCGTTGTTAGCATGTGTCCATGAGTGCTGGCAGCTCCACTGCGGCGCCTGCAGGTCAGGGCAGACAGGTGCGTGCGTGCTTGTGTATGTGTGTGTGAGTTGCTGAAACGGTAGGAGGCTGAGGGAAGGATATGTGTCCATTCATGCTGACAGCTCCATAAGGGCACCTATGCGCTAGGATAAGGGTGCATGTAATGGACAAATTTCTAGTGTGCCTAATCAGTTGGTGTAGGGCCACAGCAAGGAAATACGCAGGCTCCAATGTTGAGCATAAAAGTCCCATTATTAGCATCAAAGGTCCAATTATTCAGCAGCAAATCGGTCCTGGAAAACATGCAAACACGTGCACTCACACACACACACACGCACACACACACACACGCACACAAACACACACACACACAAACACACACACACACGCACAAAGGTGTCCATCTGGCACGTGGACATGGGGTCGGAGCTCCTGTCGCTGGCTGCTGCCATAGAATCCGCCCCATTGTGCTGCGCCTTCTCTCCCGACGACAGCAAGCTGGCCATCACAGAGAGCAACGGCAACGTCACTGTGTGGAACGTTATTGCCGGGTGCCAATGGTGAGTCATTGAGCTACTGACTGCATTGGGTGGGTGGGTGGGCACATGTGCATCCAAGGTGGGATGTCGTTGCCGGGCGATGCCAGAGAGACGCTTGTGTTGTGCAGAGGGTCAAATGCGTGGTGCTGCATGGGTGTGACAGACAAACAACGCTAACTCCTACACCCTACTACCTACATAGGGTGACTGGCTCGTTATATGGGTAGGCCTGTGCCATATGCACATAGATACATGTACGACGTGTGTAAATGTGTGTGTGTAAATACGCGTGTGTAAATGTGTGTGTTTGTACAACATTGTAAGCAAGAAAGCGCCCCAAACGTAAGGTTGTACGGCATTTATATATATATATATATATATATATACAGCCCAGGTGGTCCCACAGGCACTACAGAATTGGCTGTTGCTGCTCGTGCTTCCCGCTGGTCACAGTTCTAATTCCAAACCCTTAAGCTTTCCATTGCGACTTTGTCTGTCAAAAATGGCCAAGGGATGGGAGAGGTATGGTTGTGCAAAGGTTTCGGCACATAGCTATGGTTGTGCAACTATGGTACAATGGTATGGTACCGTAACTATGGCATATGGTATGGTACTATGGCACATAACTATGGTTATGCAAAGGTTTCGGCACATAACTTTGGTTGTGCAACTATGGTACTATGGTATGGTACCATAACTATGGTATATGGTATGGTACTATGGCACAGAACTATGGTTGTGCAAAGGTTTTGGCACATAACTACATATGTTTGGGTGGGCCAGCCATGGGGACGACCCTCAGGCCAACCCCACTGGTAATGAGTGGCTGTCAAGGCCGATGACAGGAATAGGCAAATGCAGGACAGTGTGTATGAGAGTGTGTGTGTGTGCCATGGTGTAGAAGGTCAATGCAGGGTGCCTTGCTGCCGATGGTTAAAAAGGTGTACGGGACTAAACACTATGTGTCACGCAGCTGAGCTGAGCAGCGCAAGATTGCTTCTACTGTACGAACATCAGAGCTATTCCATGATGGCACAGGCTGCTGTTTGCTGACGGTGCCTTCTTTGTTTTGGCAAGCATTCATGCATGAAAATGAGCTCGCACACAGATTACAAATATGCATGCACACTCACTCTCTCACACACACACACACACACACACACACACACACACACACACACACACACACACACACACACACACACACACACACACACACACACACACACACAAAATCGCACACGTAGGTACATGATCCAGCATGCCCACAAGGGCTCCTGCTCATTTGCTTCATGGTCGCTGAACAGCCGCAACCTCATCACCAGCGGGGTGGACAGCATCATAGGGCTGTGGGATGCAGGTGTGCCTATACACGTGACTGTGCGTGTGCCTATGCACGTGACTGTGTGTGTGCCTATGCAAGCGGCTTTGTGTGTGCCTATGCACGTGACTGAGCACGCCAGCTGTCTGATGATGCACCATTTACTAGCTATGGTCCAGTGCCAAAGACAATCGGTGCATGGGGTGTGTTTTGCAGGACATTTGATCATGCACAGCGTCATGCATACCGTGCATACATGTCCAGCTCTGGCCAGTTACCTTACGCATCACCAGTGCTAGTCTAGGCCTAGGAACACAGCAGGCACAAAGCACTGCGCTATCAGAATTTGGGGCGCTAAGTTTAAATTAAGGCCCTGAATGTTTTATACAAAGACCGTATCCAGAACACGTAACAACAAGCAAATCCGCTCATTCGTGTTTTCAGCGTCGTTCCCAGTTTATTTGTGGAGTGAACCTTGGTGTACTCTGCCTGCTTGCGCATATTATGCACTCAGTCCGCCCTGGTCCACTCTGATCACAGGCTTGTCCTGATACACCTGAACATGTGCGTGGTGTAAGTTGTATGGAAGCATCTGCTGCCTCAAAAATGAACCCCCGTACTTTTACACTGAATTGTGGTACACAGAAAGCGGAGCCCCCCTGCTGAAGCTGTCGGTCAAGGCGGGCCCCCTCACCAACTGCACCATCTCGCCCTCCAGCATCTACATTGCCAGTGGATCCACTACAGGTGTGGTGTGTGTGTGTGTGTGTGTGTTGTGTGCATTGGGTGTATATATCGGAACCTCAAGTTTCCATTCACAATCACGCACGCTTACACACATATACACGCTCACACACATACACACACACACTTACAACTGACACGCGCACACACACAATCACACACACACAAGGTCACACATCCACACACACGTGTGCACAGGCACCTTGTCTGTCAGCTCTATCCCTGCGACACAACGCATTATGCCGGAGCCCTCCTTCCTGTACCATTGGATGAGCAACAGCGAGCGAAAGCAGAACATCCCCCTGTTCACCAGGCTGCTCAGCTACTGGCCCTACCTGTATAACATCCAGGTGTGCAGCAAATGTGTACAACATCAAGGTGCGCAGCAGCTGGTGCACTTCTGTCATCACAGAGGGCACAGGCAGGCCTAAATTGTTACCTACATGCACGGCACACTCAGGACTTTCTATGCGATGATGACGGTGCATGTGGCATAGATGTATAACAAGGGTCCTATCAGGCCCTCGGCATACCCTCAAGAGCATGGAGAAGTTTGTGAGTCGTCGTTGCTGTGTGGCACATGCAGGATGCACAAGGCTGGTCCCTTATCAGCCACGCAGTGGCGAAGGGCAACTCAGATGTGGCAGACATCATTTTAGAGGCCACACCTGAAAAGTGCGGGAGCGTGGGCCTCATTAGCGCCATCCCCAACACACAGCAGGTGGGCAGCGCACGCTCTTGACCACTGTTGCGGTCGACTCAAGCGCTAGTTAGATCATGCGTACACAAAGCAGGGAGGATATGTCCATTGTTTGTCCCAAACTAGTGGTGTTCTTTGCATCAGCTCAAAGCCGACCCATCTCAAAGCCCACCCCCCTCAACCCAACATCGAATCTGACTCTCCTCGAACTCCACTGCAAGAGCTGATTCACTGTCAAACTTGACCCTGTAGTGTGCGCCATCAATCTCGTCGCTCACTCCTTTGAACACGTGTGTGCACGCAGGTCAACATCGTGCTGGACAGAATGGAAGATGACCCGTACGAGGACTCCTACAATGATTTCAAGGGTGCGCGGGGGTGCTTGTCGCACGCACATGCACGCACGCTGGGGGTGCTTGTCGCACGCACACGCTCACACACTGGGACTGCTTTTCGTACGCACATGCTCGCACGCTGGGAATGCTTGTCGCACGCACATGCACGCACACTGGGACTGCTTGTCGCACGCACATGCACGCACGCTGGGGGTGCTTGTTGCACGCACACGCTTGCACACTGGGACTGCTTGTCGCACGCACACGCTCGCACGCTGGGGGTGCTTGTCGCACGCACACGCTCGTACACTGGGACTGCTTGTCGCACGTAGATGCTCGCACGCTGGGGGTGCTTGTCGCGCGCACGCACACACACATACACGCACAAGTGCATGTGCTGAGTGTGTGTTGCAATGCAATCACAACCCCCTGTCCTACCGCCCATTCCAGTTGCTGTGGAACTCTTGATCCCCCATGATATTGCCGCGATACTGCATACCCACAATACTGCAGTGATACCGCACACCCGTGGTTCTGCCGCAATACTGCATACCCGTGATTCTGCCGCGATGCTGCATACCCGTAATTCTGCCGTGACACTGCATACCTGCTATAATGCATACCTGTGATACTGCATACTCGTGGTACTGCATACCTGTGATACTGCATACTCGTGGTACTGCATACCTGCTATACTGCATACCTGTGATACTGCATACTCGTGGTACTGCATACCTGCGATACTGCATACTCGTGGTACTGCATACCTGCTATAATGCATACCTGTGATACTTCATACCCGTGATACTGCATACCCGTGATACTGCATACCTGTGATACTGCATGCCCGTGAATTTGCCGCGCTACTGCATACCCACGATACTGCATACCCGTGATACTGCATGCCCGTGATACTGTGGTACTGCTGTGAAAGTGCACTTGCTGTATGGTCCACACTCTCAGGATTATAATGGCCATGTGCTGCACACATCATCTAGCCGCGCCTGTGCCCCACTCCAGGCAGCACTCCTGATGTTGCGTTCCCTACGGCTCACGAGTTATGAGCGAACCCTGTGCGTTGTACTGAAGCAAAAGCACGCAGGCAGCATTCCCCACATCACCCAGCGCATCCTGTGCGTCATGTCAGCTGTTCTGCTGCGCATGAGTCGGCCGTAGCCTGCGCCCACTCAATACCACAAACCACGGCAGCCACGCCCAGGGAGGCGCCTGTGCACACTCCATCCAACCGCGCCATGTGTTCACACGCACGTGCAAACACACAAACACGTGCACGCACAGGTGGCATTCCTGACATTGCCCAGCGCATCATGTCTGTCAGCCCTAACGCGGGGGGGGGCATGAGCCTCACCAACGGCCACACGTCACTGCGCGGCCAGCACCCAGGCATGAAGGGCTTTGGGACGTCCTTCTCCAAGCCACGACAGAGCAGCCAATCCTTCATAAAACCCCAGAAAAGCGCAGGTATGTGTATGTGTGTGTGCGTGTGCATGTGTTTGTACATAGGTGAGTGTGCTCACTTTTAAAGGATTGAGACTTGTCCCCGCAAATTTATATACAACTCCAGCTTTGCTGTATGCCCCCTGAAATGTTCAGCGAAATGCAGCACGCACAAAGTCCAGGTAAGGGCATGGTTTATTAACGTCACAGTGCCCTAGACACCCTCCTCGCTCTCAATGTTTACCAGGCTTGGGTCGAGAAGTGTGGAACAGCACTTGAGGAAACAGGAAGGCGACCAACACACACACGCACACACACACGCGCATACACACGCATACACACACAATTCCCCCTTGTTTGTTCACACAGGGTCGAGGATGACCAAGCGCATGCATTCAAACGTGAGCTCGGAGGATGAGGACAAGCCACAGAGGGCCAAATCGTTCAGCGCACAGGTACGCTTGGACAGCCTTGGTCGTTTTACGTCCAGAATGATCGATGAAATAAAAGAAAAATGCCAGCCATCTGCTGATGCGCAGGGCTGCCAGGACAGTATGCCTGCATCGTACGTGCTCTTAGCTTTTTGGAGCTTGTTTTAAAGTCACCGTGTGTTTACAGCCACCTGCGCAAATTTGTCCGGCTGACCGCACGTATGTTTTGCTATAAACTCTTGTTATGGCTGACGACTACTTGGGATCATATCAAAAACACTGCCGAGCTGCCCTTAAAAAGCTTTTAAGCTCTGTTTCCTGCTCTGTGTGAAGCAGAGCAATCGCAAATTTACACACCACAAACATTTGCTCTCACACAAACACAACACACACACACACACACACACACACACACACACACACACACACACACACACACTCACACACACACTCTCCCACTCTTGCACACGTCATAGGTGAAGAAGATGGCAGTCAAAGTGCTGACTGAGAAACGCTCCTTGGACAACATGGAGATGATGATGAACAATGCACTGGCCCTAGCCCTCAACTCCAAGAGCTCCAAGTGTGTGCAGATGATCCTGGACTTGACCACCATGCACAAGGTGGGAGAAATCCGTGCGTGTGCGTGCATGTGTGTATGTGTGACGGTGCGTGCGTGTTTGCTTGTGCTTTGTGTGTCTGTGTGTTTGCTTGTGTGTGCGTGTGTGTGTGTTCGCTTGTGCGTGTATGTGTGTTTGCTTGAGCGTGTGTGTGTTTGCTTGAGCGTGTGTGTGTGTGTGTGTGTTTGCTTGTGCGTGTATGTGTGTTTGCTTGTGTGTGCGTGTGTGTTTGCTTGAGCGTGTGTGTGTGTTTGCTTGAGTGTGTGTGTGTTTGCTTGTGCGTGTGTGTTTGCTTGAGCGTGTGTGTGTGTGTTTGCTTGTGCGTGTGTGTTTGCTTGAGCGTGTGTGTGTGTGTTTGCTTGTGCGTGTATGTGTGTTTGCTTGAGCGTGTGTGTGTGTTTGCTTGAGCGTGTGTGTGTGTGTTTGCTTGAGCGTGTGTGTGTGTGTGTGTGTGTGTGTGTGTGTTTGCTTGAGCGTGTGTGTGTGTGCGTGTATGTGTGTGTTTGTGTGTGTGCACTCACTTGCCAATGACACCAGTGCGAGTGTGAGCGAGTAGGTGTGCGTGTATGCGCACGACACCTGCTGCAACCCAATTGGCTCAACACCTTTTGTTGAGCCAAATTGCAAGAACATGGGAGGGACACACAGACATGCACATACACACACATACACACACAAGCAAACACACGCACGCTCAAGCAAACACACACACATGCTTTATACTGATGTCATGCGTCAGTTCGCATGCTCCACCCAGGTTATGCACATACACACATGCGCCCATGTGTCACCCTCTTGTTTTTCTGTGTGCTCGACCACCACAAGCTTGCACCTGCCCCCCCCTCCTCCCTCCCCACTCACAATTGGTGCAACACACTTAGGGGGGGTGCTTGTGTTTATAGACACTGTCCTATACCTACCAGGCACCTATTCAGTAGGAGTTTTTCACAGTAGGTGTCACAGGGGTCCCTTCCATGCGCTTTCCCTCTCCTGCCCACTCAGTTTGCAGAGTGTGTTAGTTTTGTGGGCACTGTGCCTGTCCTCTTTAGATCCCCCCCCTCACACACACACACACACATACACACACGCACGCGCACACACACACACGCACACACGCATACACAGGTGTCATGGGGCTCCTTCCACGCTATCACAGACATGATGCCCTCCCTGGCGGTGCGCTACCCTTTCATGTGCTACCGATTCCTGGCTGACCTGGACCTCATGGCTCTAGGTGGGTGCACATTTGCGCCATGCGTGCAGCTGTGAGCGTTTGCTGTTGGGTCAGTGCACTTTTCCGCCGAGCGTGCCGTTGTGTGTGGGTGAGTCTCCTCGTCTGTCGTGCGTGCCGTTGTGTATGGGTGAGTCTCCACGTCTGTCGTGCGTGCCGTTTTGTGTGGGTGAGTCTCCTCGTCTGTTGTGCGTGCCGTTTTGAGTGTCTGTACTAGAGTGAGCGCGCGCTTGCCACCTTGTGTGCCAATGTGTGTGGGTGGGTGCACCCTCCTATCGTGCGTGCAGCTGTGAGGTGCATGCCATTGTGAGTGTGTGCACTTTGAAGTGCGCTCCCCTCACCTTGTGTGTCATAGTGTGTGGGAATGACCGCACTAGCAACGTATACGACCATATGTGTGTGTGGTTCCTCTGCTAAAGAAGCGTCACAGGAATCCAGACAGGTTGTACATGTGTGATCTCTTTCTTTCGGGCGACTTTGAATTGCCTGTGGCAGTGATTATGGCGCAGGACGATCAACACCTCCACCTCTGTGTCTGACAACTTACTGGAAATTCCCCATGCGTGCTCATTCTTTCAGGCGACCTTGAGGTGCCTGTGGCAGTGATTATGGCGCAGGACGCCAGCGTCATTCGCACAGCTCCCATCTTCACCAACATCAAAAACCTGTGGAAGAGCCACTTGCAGCTGCACCAGGTGCGTGCGTTCGTGTTGTGACGTGTGCCGTATCCGGCGACAGGATGCATGCTTGTTGTGTGTGTGCGCGTGTGTGTGTATGTGCGTGTGTGTATGTACGTGTGTGTATGTGTGTGTGTGTGTGCCCATATTCACTCGCAAACCAGGCACAGACTTCAACAGTTTGTCATGTCAAGGCCAACGTGAAACTCACGCTTTGTGTATGCATGCTTACACGTGCAGGTCAGGCACGGACCCCAACCGTACGCTCACGTCAAGGCCAACATGGTCCGTCTACCATACGCATGTGCCCTGGGCCCTGAGTCCTTGCTACACAGCCTAGTGGAGAGTGACGTGCCTGTGCAGGTGTGTGTGCGTGTGTGTGTTGTAGGGCTTGGGTGTGCGTGCTGACTAGTGGCATTGTACACCATAGTTGTGCGCAACACGCCCTGTGAGCATACCACAGTTGTCTCTTGGACAAGTTCCTTGCGTTTGCGAGTGCATGTGCGCACGTGCACGTATGTTCACCCACCATTTTTCACGGGCATTTCTCACGCCCTCTTCCACGCAGTCACCCACACAACCATGCATGAAAACACAAGCGTACATGCAAGCACAATCGCTCACGTCTCATGCATGAAACGCACAACTATGCAAGCAGACACACTATAACGCACGCAGTCATGCACGAACATACATACACACGCACACGCACACACACACACGCACACACACAGGCGTTCGGCTCCCCCACCATCCAAGCTGTGGTCCGCCACAAGTGGAGGCTGTATGCACGCACCCGCTTGGTCATTCGAGCATTCATCTACCTCTTCTACACGCTCGCCAACACCGTGTTTGCCATCCTGTATTCAAAGGTAGGCACCGCAGCTGTTCAATGCATGAAGCATGATTGGGTATATGGACGACGAGCAAGCTTGCAAACTAACTAGGCCACCCACCTCTCTCCACTCGCACTTGTCACCGTGTTGATTTCCTCTCATTTGGAAGCAGTGAGGACATGTCATTTGAAAGGTGGATTGCAGTCCATGTCTGTTTTTAGTTCCTGCAACCGGGAGAGGCATCAAGCTGCTGACCTCTCACAAATGCAAACACGCGTATATACAGCTCCAAGCAAACACACACATACACACACATACACACATATCACACACACATACTTGACACCTGCAGGAGAACCACAGTCTGACCCTGCCAGAGTACTGGGAATCAGGACCCCAAGGCCAGTTCCACATCATCTGCACTGGCTACCTCATTCTGCAGGTAAGTGTGGGGATGTGTATTTGATGTGTAAGTGTGTGTGTGTTCGTGATAGTTTGTGTGTGTGTGTTTGTGTTCGATGTGTGTATACCTATGGCGTGTGTTCTTTAATGTGTACGTGCATGTGTGTGTGTTTACGTGCATGTGTGTGTACACACAGCATACACTGGAAACTTGTGTTGAACGTATCTGTTCCCTTGAATCATTAGCCATGTGACAAAAGTGTGTTCACACACACACACACACACACACACACACACACACACACATACACACACATGCTCCCCACGGTGTCCACTATGGCCACGCACAACCAAGTGAACATGATCTCTTTTCTATAGTTTCTGCCCTTTTCTTTTCTGATCATGGCCTCACGTATCCTACAACGCCGTTTGCGTGATCTCTCCATTACATGTTTCTGCCCGTTTGTTTCCTGATCATGGCCTTGCGCGCATCCTATATAACACTCTTACGTCCCTATCCTATCACGTATCACTCTTACATATCACTCTTACGTCCCTATCCTATCACGTCGTTTGTGCGACCTTATCTTACGTTTTTCTGCCCGTTGCCTTCGGACTGATTTGCTTGCACAGGCGCTGTGGTACCTGTTCGTAGAGATCCGCCAAATGTGGGCCATCCGTTTCATCCAGTATTTCAAGTCTGGCTGGTGCGTGTGTGCAAGTGTGCGGCTAGTTGGTCCTGTGATTTGTTGGGGCTGATTTATTGGTCATGGGGGGGCGACATTTTCACAAAGGCAACCCATCAGATGCACACGTTGGTTTCTTACCAGTGTGCACCTCATGGGTTGCCTGAGCCTGTCACACCATAGCGATGCATGACGTGCCCATGTTTCTTATTTATAAGGTGGGCCAGAACCATATATATAGCCGTATATATATGTATATACGGCATTTTTAGGGTTGGCCAGAACCGTATATATACGTATAAATACACCGTATATTTGGTGATTTCCAAGCCAAAAATACCGTATGTACACCGTATATGTATGGTTCTGGCCAACCCTAGGCATTTTTGGCAGGGAAATCATCAGATATACAGTCATGTACAATGTATATACACGGTTCTGGCCAACTCTACTTGTGTAGTATGTAGCCCATAATGAGACCCTTGTACGCTACCTAGAGCCTGCACACTTGCACACACTGCCGCGCTCCCTGGACCCAGGTTTTGTGTGCATCATGCCTGCCATTAGTCCTGCGCTTTGTATAAACTCGCACATACACACACATATACACACATATACACACATACACACACATATACACACATATACACACATATACACACATGTCACAAGCACATACACACACATATACACACATGTCACAAGCACATGTAACACACAATCCGCTTGCATGCACACCCACGTCACATATGCATACACGCTCACACACGCACACGCCCTCACCACACAGGAACACGCTGGATCTGATCTCTATCTGCATGATGATCGTCATTGGCATCCTGCACTTCACACGTGTGGCCTCTGATGCCACGAAGGACGACCGAGCCTTGGCGCCCATGATCGCCTTTGAGCTCCTCCTCAACTACTTCAAGGTGGGCCACTCCCAGTCCATGAGCTCCTCACGCCTGTCCATCTGCTTTTCAAATGAGTTTGCTCAAACTGCATTAAAATCAACATGGCTACTGCAAGTTATTATGGCCACTGCCTCCTGCTTTGGTGTGCATCCTTAATCACGCCATAAAAGGACCTCCTTTTGATTAAAAGGCCAGGGCGTAAAAGAACACCTTTGTGTGCGCATGTGGGTGTTATGGTGTGCGTCCTTGACCACGCCATAATACCCACATGCACATCACACAGACCTGCTCACCTCCTCCCCCCTCTACACGTCAGAAACACACATACGTACGCACACATGCGCACACACAGGTGTTCTTCTACGCCCTGGCCTTTGAGCCCACTGGCCCTGTGGTGCATGCCCTGTTCCAGCTCATGTATGCCGTGCGAAACTGGTATGTGTGGGAAGGAAAGCGGGGAATGTGTCCGCTCTCTGCTTGCTACCTTGCGTGTGTGTTTATGCGACTCTCTACTTTCATACTGAAGAAACGCACACACACGCATACGCACACTTAACACACACACACGCATACACACACAAACACAAACACACTTGACACACACACTTGACACACACGCACACACTCACTCACATGCTTGCAGGGCCATCCTGCTGTTCATGAACATTGTGTCTTTCGGTGTGGCCATCCAAGTGCTGTCCCAGCGCACCTTTACCGATGACCAGCACGAGTGAGTGCTCCTCACATCACCCTCTCTGATGTATAATGCAAATACCGCTGCTCTTGGCCTTGCTTAAGGATTTCAGGCGCAATCGTCCTTAGCTCCTTGAGCCTCCCGGTCAGTTGCTTTGTTAGGACGCCCTTGACCTGAGCTCCTTGGCAAGCTCCCTGCCTTGCTTTTGGCTAATAGCCATGCAGCCAGTGGAAAAACAAGATTGCAGAGTGATGAGTAATGCACACGACAGTTACTGGGGCGCTACAAGCCTGAAGCACATTTTAGTAAGCTTTGCCGTATTCTGGCACACACACACACACACACACACACACACACACAGACAAGCACATTCTTGAGTGCGCACACCATCACAACATGACCAGAGTAAGGGAGGCTGCTTCTCACGCGCACTGTGCTGCCTCTTCTTTGCCGTCGATGTCGATACTCAGGAACTTTGGCCGCTCCATCTTCACGCTGTGGCAGTCCATGTTTGGCATCTTCGACCTCACCCCCATGCTCACTGACGGCGCGTGGCCCGAACTGGCCATCATTTTCTTCTCCGGCTGGCTCTTCATCGCAAATGTGAGTGGGTACAGCATGGGTCTGTAAGTGCGTAGTATGTACGTGTGTGGGGTGGGTGGGGTGGGGTGTTGGTGTGCAAAGGTGGGATGGGGCAGGACAGGTTGACAGCGTAGTTGTTAGTCGCCCCCAACATTCGTGCAAGTGTGTCTAGGTGTGTGGGGGAGGGTGTGTTGGTGAGAGCCGTATGCAAAAGCACCACCCTATTATTGGATGCACTGACCCAGTTCCTTGACGCTTCACAAATTGGGCGTATGATCCTCAGGCACGCTTGTGAATGGAATTGCACTAGAAGATTGACACATCAGCTCCCTTGCAGCTCGCCTAGTTTGTGCACCGTTCAAGGAAAGCTTGCATTTTTTTTGGGCCCGTGGTGTGTGCGAATGCTGACACCACCGCAGTGGGACGAAAGAGGTGTACAGTATAGTACATTTGAAAGCCCATACAACACACACACCCACACTCGATACACACGCACATGCCCACACACGCACGTACGCACATGTACACCAACACTCACACACGCTTACACACAACCTGTACTAAAACGTGCCTCTTGCAGATCGTGCTGCTCAACATGCTTATCGTAATGATGCGTGAGATGTACGTCAAGATCCGTGAGACTGAGCGTGATGTGTTCCTTCGTGGCCGAGCTGAGCTGATTGTGGAAGTGGAGACCTTGATGTCTAAGTCTCAGCAGGAGCGCTACTCTACCATGCCCCCCTTCCTGCACTTGCTCAGCCAGGTGTGTGTGTGTGTGTGCTGTGATGGCATGAACATGCGCAAGCGTATGTGCGTACGTGTATCCACATCATGTCCATGCATGCTCGTTAAAGTTTTTTGTGTTGCATCAGAGGTGTGAATCAGGTCAGCCAGGCTAGGTCTGCCGGTGCCCACAGTAAGTCCGATAATGCGTGTCCAACTCATAGTTCCATCTGCTGCTCCGCAAGCCTTTCTAATCAAGCGTACACGCTTCCCCCTGCTACTTTTGAGATCCTTTCTCATGCCAGTCTGATGGCGGTGACACACAAACATACACACCCACACACATCTCCCGCACGTGCCCCTGGATCACACACGCATTCCGTGTACATGTGTGTGTGTTGTGTGTTGTGTGTGTGTGTTTGTGTGTGCAGGTGCAACGTAACTTCCACAGCGGCGACAGTGTGATGGGTCGCCTAGGCCGCCTAGAGGATGCCCTGACAAACACACGCGACACCCTGATGCTGATGTTGCGTAACCTGGCTCAAGGGCGCAAGGGCAACTCCGACCTCACTGCTCAACACATGGACGAGAATTACAAGAATGATATGGACGGCAAGGATCAGCCTAGGCTGGAGGGCAGCAAGGTAGGGGGAAGAGGGGGAAGAGGGG